>OHSI01001271.1_pt1 | contig 13480 bp, 18 predicted proteins | sample 1578641 | NCBI WGS metagenome assembly OHSI01 (sample SAMEA3879535, study PRJEB24766) | human gut metagenome | biome: human-associated habitat; feature: feces | place: USA | collected 1985/1987 | reverse complement strand
GACTTGCGGCTGTCGCCGGTTGAGCAGAGCTTTCTGGACAGCGTAGAACAGTTGGAAAGACTAGAAGATCAAGCGCACTGAACGTAAAACAGGGCAAAGAGAAGCACGGTCACTGAACCGTGTTTTTGTGACGTAACGAGATCAGTGTCAAAAATGTGAGAGTAAAAGGGACGGGGCGGGAAAAGGTGGGATAAGCCGAAAAAGGCAGAGAAATCAAGGGATTGCGGGGGCGGTAAGTTCTGAAAACCGCCGAAAATTTGAGCCGACGCCACGACGGCGACGCGCGCGTTCCGTGTCAATCACGACGGCCGCGCGACGCTGATCGGGCGTCTTTTTTCGTCGTCGGCGCGTTTCTAACGCTTCGGGGCGTTCGCGTTTAACGCTGGGCGTTCGAGCGTTCGGACGCGCGTTAGAAAACGGCGAAAGCATTGAAAACACGGGGCTTTTCCGCGTTCGGGCCGCCGAGCGGGAGGGCTGCGAGACGCCGCCACGCGCCGCCGCTGCCGAACGCGGGATTGCGCCGATTGCGCCGGGCATTGCGCCGGACACAAAAAACGCCCGAAAACCCGCATGAATACAGGCTTTTCGGGCAAATACAGAACAAACGAGGCAGACAGTCTGCACGCGTCACCGCGTCGGCCGTCTGCCTTTTGCTGTGTATAAGTATGCAATATATACAGATAATATGCAATTATCGCCGCGGCCCCGGCCAAGAGACCAGGAACGTCACTTTGCCGCGCGCAACTGTTCGCCAGTGAGGGCATCGGAAGCCATAGTCATGGCTTCCGCACGGCGATATATATCGCCGAGAATGATCGCTTTGCCCGCTTCATCCAGGCCGTCCCATAGGCAGCCCACTTTGAGGGCGTCGTCGCTGATCCCACGGATCGCGTCGGCGTCCTTTTCTGATGCCTGGCCTTCGCCGGTTAGAATGTATTCCATTGACACGTTGAACAGCTTCGCAACCTTGTATAGCTTGTCAGCTGATGGTGCTGCTTTATTCCAGTTGCGAATACTGCCCTGCCCGAAGCCGAGTTCCCGCTCTACGCTTGCGATAGTATGGCCGTTCTTCTCTGCGAGGGAACGAACACGTTCAACGATACCCATAGAATCCACTCCAATTAAATTGACCAAAATCCATTTTACATCTTGACTAATGGAATGTATTCCATTATACTGTGAGCGTGGCAAGCAAACACGACAGCCACGAACCGCGAAACAGTATAGCAAAACAGCGCCATAAAAACAAGACATTTTTGCACGACACGAAAGGAGAACGAAAGCATGACACACACCATCGGCGAAGCCATTGAGGGACGGCTTCACGAAATGAGAATCCAGCAGAAGGAGCTGGCGGCCGTCATTGACGTGCCGGTCTCCACGCTCAACAGCTGGCTGCGGCTGGGGCGCGACATCCCCGCGCAGTACATCTTAAAGATCGCGCACGTTCTGCGCTGCACCCCGACCTATCTGCTGTCGGGCGGCGAGGACGACCGCGAGACACCGACCAAAAGCGACGCCATCGAAGACCTGATCCGCGCGACCGTGGCCGAGGTGCTGCGGCAGCAGGAAGCACAGAAGCGGCGCGGCGACACAGAGCCGCAAATGCGTACCGCCACGTACATCGAACGGCAGCGCGAGCAGCTGGAGCAGATCAGAGCGGAGCAGGCCGCCGAACACGGCGACCCGATCCGCGCGATGTTCTACCGCATGGGCGCGGAGCTGCTGGGCGACGAGATCACGGCCACACCGGATCAGACCCCTGCGTCCACGCAAGCACATACACCAGTTCGGACCTGTCTTCGCCCCGCCGCTCTGCGACGCGAAGCAGCACCCAGCCAGCGTCCAGGTATTTGTTCGCGGCATAATCGTCGGCAGCTTCAAAGACCTGGCGCACATCGGAAAAATCGAAATCCATGAGATCACCCCCTTATGGGGATTGTAACACAAACAGGACAAGGAGGCAAGGGCATGAGACGGATCAAGACCTACAAGAAGTGGAGCATCTGGAGGCTGACGGCGGCGGAGGCCATCGACGTGGGCGGGCGCTTCGCTGCATTTTTGCCGGAGTGGGCAGCGGACAGCGTGCAGGAGCTGATCGACTTCATCGACAGCTACGAGAAGTGAACGCGGACGGATGGTACAGGCCGGAGGGCTACGGCGGCTGCCGGAACTGCATGTTCCGCGGCGAGGGGCTGCCAATGTGCCGGAGGGCCGCGGAGGCCAAGGCCAGCATCCCAGTCTGCCCATTCTGGCAGAGGCGGGAACAGGAGAAAGGAGACGAAGATGGTAAACCGCAGGAAGGTATTTGTGCAGCAGTTCTCTGATCTGCTTCGCAGCGGACGGCGCACGGGCGTCGAGCGGCTGGAGCTGTCGGACAACGGCAATCTGGTGACGATCTGCTTCGAGGGGGGCGGACGCCGCGAGGTCAACGTAGAAGGCGACAGCGAGGCGGCGCTGATCCTGGACGTGATCCGGCGCGTGCTGTACTAAGCCCACGCAGGGCAAGGCCCAGTCCCGTGAAAGCCGGGACCGCCCCTTCGGGGGCGCGGCGCTCATGCCTGCTGAAAGGAGGACACATTATGGAGAAGTACAAACCGGAGCCGGGCTACCGCGAGCCATACACCGAATACGGCATGGAGATCGTCATGTTCTGCGCGAAGCATTGCCTGACCAAGAAGGCGCTGGCCGCAGAGGCGGGCATCCCATACGACAGTCTGCTGGCGACGATCAAGGGCCGCCGCAGCGGCCACAACGTCAAGGCCGCCGTGGCCCCCGTCATGGCGCGCTACGAAGCGGCTGCGAAGAAGCAGCGGAGGAAAGGCAGGGGTGCGTAAATGCAGAGCTACATCAGCACCAGCACCGCGGCCCTGCTGACCGGCGAAGCCCCCCAGCGCATCCGCGAGAAGATCGCGGGCGGCGTCTATGAGACCCGCAAGCAGTCCGGCGGCCGCGGCGGCAACGGCGGCGAAAGCTACCAGATCGCCGTCAGCAGCCTGCCGCAGGAGGCACAGATCCTTTACTACGCACAATGCGACAACGCCGCTGGCGGCGAAGACTGCGATCTGGCTGCCTACCACGCCCGCTTCGGCGAGAAGGGCATCCAGGAGCTGCTGGGCAAGCAGCGGGCCGTCCGGCAGGGCCGCGCGATCCGCGCGATGAATCCGGCAGACGTGGTCGAGCAGCTGACGGCGCTGGCCGAGGACCACGGCACGAGCCTGCGGACGCTCTACCGCTGGATGGACGCCTACGAGGAAAAGGGGCTGCCGGGCATCATGCGCGCGGTGAGCCGCAAGGACAAGGGTACACGGCCGAGCATCTGCGCGGCTGCCTATCAATACGCATACGGCCTGTACGCCGACAAGGTGAAGCGGACGCAGGCCACGATCTACAACAAGCTGGTGGATAAGGCCGCCGTGCTGGGGCCGGACGCCTGCCAGAAGTGCATCTTCTGCGAGGGCACCGAGGCCCGCGCCCGTCTGATGGAAACGGGCGAGATCAATCACTACCCGCCCTGCGCCGAGCCGGTGAAGGCGGGGATGCGGGTGCCGGAGTGCAGGCAGACGCTGTCGCGGATGCTGGCGGCGATCCCGTCCGATGAAGTGACGCTGGCCCGCCGCGGCGTGAAAGCCTGGAAGGACGACCACATGTTCATGGCGGTGCGTGAGAAGCCGCAGACCGTGAACGAGGTCTGGTTCGGCGACCACCACCAGTTCGACTGCTTCGTGCTGGACGAGACCGGCAAGCCGGTGCGCCCATGGCTGACGGCCTGGTACGACGCCGCGACCGGCTGCCTGGTGGGCTGGGTGCTTTGCACCAACCCGAACACGGAGACGATCACCGAGGCGTTCATCCGCGGCGTGGCCCACACGGAACACAGCCCGTTCTACGGCCTGCCCGCCCACCTCTACATAGACAACGGCAAGGACTACCGCAGCAAGACCTTCGAGACCGGCCTGATCAAGGAACACGACCTGGGCTATCTGAACTGCAACATCGCCAGCAACAGCGTGATCCAGCTGTTCAACGTGACGGTCCACCACGCGCAGCCCTATCACGGCTGGGCCAAGACCGTGGAGCGATTCTTCGGCACGCTGGAGGACATCTACATCCGCGACGCGCCAGGCTGGTGCGGCGGAAGCCCGAAGGAACGGCCGGAGGACTTCTCCCGCGAGCTGCGGCACCAGCTGGAGCATGGGCAGCTGTGGACGATGGACCAGTTCTACGAATGGCTTCGGGACGACGTCTTCCCCGCCTACCACAACCGGCCCCACGAAGGCCACGGCGGGCGCAAGCCAATCGACCTTTACAACACCCTGCCCCGCGCCCGCATGGAGCAGCCCAGCTGGCAGATGCTGTGCGTGGCCCGCGACGACATGGCCGAGCGCAAGATCACGCAGCGCGGCATCAAGTTCAAGAACAAGCTGTTCTGGTCCGACGAGATGATCGGACTGGCGGGCACGGACGCCGTGATCCGCTACAGCCGCAGCGATCTGTCCAGCGTGTCGGTGATGGTGGACGGCAAGTTCCTGTGCGAAGCCGGTCTGCACGAGACCTTCTCGCTGGTGGGCGAGGACGAGGAACGCATCGCCGCGCACGTCGGCAGACAGAAGAAGCAGATGCGCGAGACCAGATTCCGCATCGCCGTCGCCAGCCGCAGCGCGTTCGCCGACGAGGTGGACCCCAAGAAGAACATCGGAACGATCACGGCCATCGAATACGAGAAGGCCGCCAGAGCCAGAGAGAAGCTGCGCAGCAAGCCGCCGCGCAAGCCGCGCGACGACAACAGCGGCGACGTGGTGCGCTCCATGTTCGAGGCAATGGGCGAGGAACTGCTGCGCAGCGCACGATAACGCGCGACATCTGTGACAAAAACGAAAGGAGCAGACACTATGAACGAACACGAAAACGAGTACCGCGGATGCAGGCTGCACCGCTATCTGGTGGCCGAGACCACCCCGACCGAGCGTCAGGCGCTGCGCGAGGCGATCCAGCGCGTGAACACCGAGGGCACGACGCAGATTGTGCTGGTATCCTGCTGCGAGGTCAACGCCATCAGCCGCCTGGACGCCGCCAGACTGCGCAGAGCCGCCGAGAAGCGGCGGGCGCGGAGAATCCGGCAGCTGATCCAAACGGTCTGCTGCTGGCTGTCGGCGGCCTGCCTGTTCATCGCCTGGGGCGTGGCTGGCAGCGTGGAGTGCGGCACGCGCCCGATGTGCTGGGCCACGGCGCTGCACATGACCGGCTGGATCGCCGCCTTCGGCATCTTCGCCTGGATCGGCGGTCTGATGGATCGGTAGACCCGAAAAGGCCCAAGGCCCAGTCCCGTGGAAGCCGGGACCGCCCCTTCGGGGGCGCGGCGCTTACAGCCACAAACGAAAGGAGCGCTGACACAATGACGAATCTGGCAGAGAATCTGACGACGACTACCAGCCAGGGGGACCTGGCACGCGAATTGCAGCGGCTGCGCGACGCGGAGGGTGTGACCTTCGCAGCCATCGCCAACAAGACCGGCATCAGCCGGTCGGCCATCAGCCAGCTGGTGAATCAGGGGCTGCGGATGAAGCCCGAACACGAGAAGAAGCTGTGGGACGCCGTGAACGAGATCAAGGGCACGGAGGAACGGCTGGGGCCTGACGTCCCCGTCGCGCCGATCCACTTCAAGACGCGCATCGAGCTGTTCGAGACGAAGGAGTTCAAGGAGTGCATGGGCTGGTGCAACTACGTCTGCAGCAAGCGCAAGATGGGCGTCATGGTGGGCCACCCCGGCAGCGGCAAGACCACCGTGCTGCGCCACTTCGCGCAGACCCAGCCTGGCGTGCTTTACATCGAAGCCTGGCCGCAGATGCGCGTGGGCGATATGCTGGAGGCCATCGCGCGGCCACTGGGCCTGTCCCTGCGCGGCAACAACTACCGCAAGACCCAGGACCTGATCGCCTACCTGTCGGGCCGCACGGACGTGCTGATCGCGGTGGACGAGGCCGAGTATCTGGCGAAGTGGGATGTGGACAAGTTCGAGGTCCTGCGCAAGGTGTGGGACAACACCGGCACGCCGGTGATCCTGTGCGGCACCAGTATTCTGGAGACCATGCTGACGAGCGGACGCCGCCGTCACGACAACCTGGCGCAGCTCTACCGCCGCAAGGTGGAATTGAAGCTGAACGGCATCGGCCAGACCGAGGCGCGCACGATCCTGCGGGAGTACAACGTGAGCGACGACGCTGCCGACGCTCTGGCGACCATCGCCGCCGACGTGAAGCACGGCGGCATGGGCACCTTCGTGGAAATCCTGGACATCTGTCTGGAAGCCGCCGAGGGCGGGCAGATCACCGGCGACATCCTGGCAAGCGCCCGGAAATACAAACTGATGTACTAAGGAGGACAACGTGAAAACACTGACAATCATCTATCTGGCGGCGACGGCTGCGGTCTTCGCCTACGTCGGGGGTGTCTGCTTCTTCAAGCGGCGCGCCCCTGCGGCCGGAACGCTGGGGCTGATCATCGCGGCCATTGGGCTGATCCTGATCGCGTGGATGGGGGCGATGGTATGAAGGTAGCCTACACCCGGATCAAAAAGCCGCGCCGCGTGACGGACGATCCCGTGATCTATGTTTGCAGCCCCTATGCAGCAGACCCCGAACGCAACGCCCGCCGCGCAGAGAACTTCTGCCGCTACGTCTGGAAAATGGGCGGCATCCCGCTGGCCCCGCACCTGCTGTTCCCGCGCTTTATGAATGAGAACAGGCACAAGGAACGCGAAGCGGGGCTGCGCATGGCTCGCAAGCTGCTGGGCATGTGCGACGAAATGTGGGTGTTCGGCGACGAGATCAGCGAGGGCATGGTCGGCGAGATCATCGAGGCGTCGGCCCGCTGCATCCCGATCTATCACTACGACGGCCCCATCACCCTGACCATCACCCGCGACGGGAAAGACCCGAATCGCTGGTCGTGGCATATTTGACATCAAGGAGGAAGACACAATGGCAAGAAAACGCGTAGAAGACACAGTCCCCGCTCTGGAGAGCTGGGACGACGTGAATCAGGCGCTGGCGACCATCGCGGACAATCAGCGCACGGTGGAGAACTTCGAGGCAGCGATGCAGAACAAGATCGACGAGGCGAAGGCCGAGGCCGAAGCCCGCAGCCGCGTCTTCATCGAGGCCACCAAGCGCCTGGAGCGCCAGATCAAGGAGTTCGCCGAGGCACACCGCGACGACATGGACGGCAAGAAGACCAAGACGCTGAACTTCGGCGCAGTGGGCTTCCGCAAGTCCACGAAGATCAAGCTGCCGAAGGCCCCCACCAAGCTGGCTGAGATCATCCAGCTGCTGCGCAGCAAGGGCATGGACGACTGCGTGAAGACGCCCGCGCCCAGCGTCGATAAGGACGCCCTGCGCAAGTACCCCACCCAGGACATCGTGGCCGTAGGCGCGTCCATCGAAGTGGACGACGTGTTCTGGTACGAGCCGGACCGCGAGAAGCTGGAACGCGGCTAACCGACGAAGGAGGGCACACGGATGGGAACGCAGGTCAACGTCCTGACGCCGCAGCAGATGCGCTGCATCTACGCGCTGGCGCGCGGCGGCGGGATCAGCAACGACGATCTTCACGCCGTCGTCTTCACGACGACGGGCAAGGACAGCATAAGACTGCTGACGACGGCAGACGCCAAGCAGGTGATCGACCGGCTGAAACGGCTGACCGGACAGGAGACGACCGCGCCGCACAACAGGCCGACGAAGGAGCAGGTGGCGAAAATCTACGCGCTGGCCGCGAAGCTGGGCTGGGCCGACGATCCGAAAAGGCTGCGCGCCTTCCTGGAGAAGCGTTTCGGCGCGTCCCACCCCACCTTCCTGGACGACAAGCACGCACGCAACTGCATCGAAGCGATGAAGGCCATGCTGGCCGGAGGACGCGGAGAGCGGAAAGGAGGCCACGATGGAGAAGTGGACGGACCGGCTGACCATTGACATGATCCCCGAACAGTACAGGCAGCTGGCGGAGATCACGGGCATCCAGCCGCTGCTGACGCTGGCGGCACAGTACGGCGGCTCCAACCTTTACATCCCAAAGGTGGACGCCCTGACCCGCACGGCGCGCGACCGGCTGATCCGCGAGAAGTTCACCGGCTACAACGCCGAACAGCTGGCGCAGGAGTTCGACCTGACGGTCCGCTGGGTGCAGGAAATCTGCAAGGACGCGCCGCCTGCCGGTCAGCTGTCGCTGCTGGGCTTTGAATAGTCCGATTTTATCCACATTTCCCCCATAAACTAAGGGAATTGCTTCTTATTTACCCAACAATCGAATCCATTTACAATAAACTCCGTAAAGGCCGCGCGCCTTTACGGAGTTTCGTTTTTATCTGGAGGGCGCAGCATGGAAAGCTGGATCACATGGATCATTCAGGTGGTGGCCTACGGCATCATCTGCTTCCTACTCAAGCGAGAGCTGAATCAGTTCGACCAGCGGGACAAGCGCCTGCAGGAGCGCATCGACGAAGTGGAGAAGAAGGCGTCGGCCGACACCAAGGCCCTGGCCGAGAAGATGGACAACTTCATCCAGGAGGCCCCCTTCAAATACACCCTGCGCGACGACTTCATCCGCGCCGTCGCGGGCTTCGACGCCAAGCTGGACAAAATCCTTGACCAGCTGACCAAAAGAAACTGACCCAAAATTTACAGAAAGCGAGGTGGGCCGATATGGCAGCCAACCTGACCGTCGCGGCGAACAAGCGCGTCCGCGGCGAAATCCTGGCCCTGCTGTACTCCGTTCAGCCTGTGCCGGTGGAGATCAGAACGATCACCAACAGCCTGCTGGAGTCCAGCATGGTGAGCGTCCCCAGCATCGCGCAGCACATTGACTACCTGTCGGGCAAGAAGTACATCCAGGTGATCGGTGAAGAAGCAGCCGAACAGATCCTGCACGGTGTGGTCCCGCCTTCCGCCTTCGTGAAACTGACGCCGACCGGTGTCGATCTGGTGGAGGGCACCATTGAGGACCAGGGCGTTGACGTCTGATGGGCGACCAGAGAGAGCGCAACCGCATCAAGTCCCGCGTGGATGAACTGCCCGACGAAATCCGCGCACAGCTGGACGCGATGCTGGCAGACGTCAACTACACCTACCAGGACATCGCCGACACGATCACCGACCTGGGCTATGAGATCAGCCGCAGCGCCGTGGGCAGATATGCCATGCGCCACAACAGCGCAGCACGACGTTTGAAAGAGGCATCAGAGCAGACCACGGCGCTGCTGCAATTCATCCGCGAGAATCAGGACGTCGAGTCCACGGAGCTGGCCTCCGCGATTATGATCGACGGCCTGACCCGCAGGATCGCAACGGCGGACGAAGACTTCGACGCCATGCCGCTGGACAAGGCGGGCCGCCTGCTGGTCCAGCTGCAACGCAGCACCATTTACAAGGAACGCTGGCGCAAAGAGCGTCTGGCGGCCATTGAGGCCGTCGAGCGCAACGTGAAGGCACGGATGCGCCAGGCCGTTCAGAACGATCCGGAACTGCTGGCACAGCTGCAAAGGCTTGTCAGCGACGCGGCAGCGGAGGAGGCGGGACGCGATGAAGGCTGAGCTTCACTGGTACGTTGCGCAGGTTATGACCGGCAGCGAGCAGGAGACGGCCAGGAAACTGACCGACGCAGGCATGGAGGCGCTCGCCCCCGTTCAGATTCTCCACGAACGGCGTCACGGCAAATGGTGGCCGATCCGACGCGTGGTGTTCCCCAGCTATGTATTTGTCCGCACGGGCATGACGCCCCGCTTCTATTACTTCATCAGCGGCCTGCCCCGCGTGATCCGCCTGCTGGGCGCAGACGGGCCGGAGCCGGTGCCGGACGAGCAGATGGAAGTAGTTCGCCTGTTTGCCCCAGGCGGCCGAGACTTCGGCATGTCGCAGGGTGAGCGCATCGACGGCAAGACCGTGATCACATCTGGCCCCCTGCTGGAGCTGGAAGGCAAGATCGTAAAAGTGAACGCCAGAGGACGCCGGGCGACCGTATCGGTCCCGATCCTGGGCGAGGCACATCAAGTGGACGTCGGCGTCATTGTGGCGCAGGCCGAGGCCGAAGACGCCACGAACAGAAACCCGAAGGAAGACGCGCGCTGATCCGTCGCCGTGTTCGAGATCGGGGGACATAACCGAGAAAGCAACGCCGCCCTGACAATCGGTGGTGGCGAAGCCTACATATCGGGGCGATCCCATCCGTGGGGACCACTCCACGCGCCCCGTGGAAGCCTCCTTTCGTTGCTGCGCCCCGACGTGTTTTCACGTCGGGGCGTGGTGATAAGCGCAGAAACGATTTTAAGGCCCCTGTGCGGGCTTTTGAGTTTGGGCGGGGAGCTGGAGGGGGTGCGGCGTCTAACGCCGTTCTAACGCGTCAGAGAGGCCAAGGAAAGCGAAAGGAGGGCGATTGACGTGCGAGACCTGCAAGATATACGGGAATTGATCAATCCGGAGGGCATCACGGACGGCAAAATCGTCGCCGCGCAGGCCCGATTCTACGACTACTGCAAAATGATGAATCCGAAGTTCTACCGCGACGACCGGCCGTACCAACGCGACCTGTGCGAGACGCTGCAGGCGATCTTCGAGGGGCGGCTGATCAACAAGGACACCGGCGAGCCGTACAAGAATCTGATGATCAACCTACCGCCGCGGCACGGCAAGTCCTACACCCTGACGCTGTTCGTACAGTGGTGCATGGGCAAGAAAAACGACACGCGCGTCATATCCGTGTCATATAACGACATTCTGGCCGGGCGTTTCGCCCGAAACGTCCGCGACGGCATTGACGCCGACAAGATCGACAGCAAGGTGACGATCTTCCACGACGTCTTCCCGACGACGCGCGTCAAACAGGGCGACGCGGCGGCACAGCTGTGGAGCCTGGAGGGCCAGTTCTTCAACTACCTGGCGACCGGCTTCGGCGGTACGATCACCGGCATCGGCTGTTCGATGGGGATCATCGACGACCCGATCAAGAACGACCAGGAGGCGTTTAACGACCGCGTTCTGGACGAACAGTGGAGCTGGTACACCGACACCTTCCTGTCCCGTATCGAAGAAGGCGGGATGCAAATTATCGTTATGACCAGATGGTCCACGAAGGACCTGTGCGGCCGCCTGCTGGCAAGCGAGGACGGCGGCGACTGGTTTGTCTTCTGCCGCCGCGCCTGTCTGGACGAAGGCGAGCGCCGGATGCTCTGCCCTGATCTGCTGTCGTGGAAGTCCTACATGAAGAAGCGCCGCCTGACCAGCGCGGAGATCGCGGACGCCAACTACCAGCAGGAGCCGGTGGACATCAAGGGCAAGCTCTACAGCGAGTTCCGCACCTATGAGCAGCTGCCGCGCGACGCTGCGGGGAAGCTGGACTTCGGCGCGATCATCAGCTACACCGACACGGCCGACACCGGCAGCGACGACCTGTGCAGCATCGTCGCGGGCATCCACGAAGGCGAGGGCTACATTCTGGATGTCATTATGACGGACGAGCCAATGGAGAAGACAGAGCCGCAGACGGCGGAGCAGCTCTACAGCTACCACGTCGAGACGGCGCGGATCGAGAGCAACAACGGTGGCCGCGGCTTCGCCAGAAACGTGGAGCGGCTGCTGTGGGAGCTGTACCAGACGCGCAGCGTGAACATCGAGTGGTTCCACCAGGGCGCAAACAAGCACGCCAGGATTATGACCGGCGCGACCTTCGTCATGCAGCACCTGCTGTTCCCTTCCGACTGGGCACAGCGGTGGCCGCGCTACTATGCGGCGATGGTGAGCTACCAGAAGACCGGCAAAAACAAACACGACGACGCGCCGGACGCTACGACCGGCATCGCCGAAACAATTCAGGAACGAGAAGGGAGGGGTACTCTTGACATCTGGTGGGTGTGAAATCCTGCACGCTGATTGCATTGAGGTGCTGCAAACGCTGGCGGAGAACAGCTTCGACGCGCTGATCACCGACCCGCCCTACAGCAGCGGCGGCCAGTACCGCGGCGACCGGATGCAGAGCGTGACCGAGAAATACAGCCAGAGCGGCGCGAAGGCCGAGTACCTGAAACACGCCTTTGAAGGCGACAACATGGATCAGCGCGCCTGGACCAGCTGGACGGCGTACTGGCTGGAACTCTGCCGCAAGGTGGTGAAGCCGGGCGGCGTGGCGGCGATCTTCATCGACTGGCGTCAGCTGCCCGCCCTTTATGACGCGATCCAGTGGGGCGGCTGGGTAGTCCGCGGTCTGATCCCGTGGGACAAGAAGAACGCCAGACCGCAGCCGCACCGTCCGAAGCAGCAATGCGAGTTCATCGTGTGGGCGTCTAACGGGCCGCTGGACGTCAAACGCGACGCCGAATACATGCCTGGCCTGCTGCAAGGGCTGCCGCCTTCGGCGCAGGTCCGGACGCATCAGACGGAAAAACCGCTCGACGTCATGCGCCAGCTGGTCCACATCTGCGAGAACGGCGGCAGGATCATCGACCCGTTCGCAGGAAGCGGCACCACGATATGCGCAGCGTATCTGGAAGGCTTCGGCGGGCTGGGTATCGAGCGGAACAAGTATCACGCCGAAAAGGCACAGGAAAGATTAACGAAAATCGCGGGGGGGGGGGGTACTGATCTATGGGCTGGCGTTTAGAAGCGTTCAAGGCTGCCATCAGTGGGCGGCCTGACCGGATGCAGCAGTTCTTCACGTCCCGCATGACGTCGCCGCCTGACCGGAACACGCAGGAGTTCCTGGCGACCTATGCCCGCAGTCCGCGGCTGTCGCCGGTGACGAAGATCGCCACCGATCTGTCGAACGTCCCCGGCAAGCTGTTCAGGGTAGCAGCCAACGGCGACAAGGACGAGATCACGGACCACCCCTTCCTGGACTTCATGGCACGCCCGAATCCGCTGCCGTTTATGACGCGCAGCGCATTGTGGAAGGTCCACGAGACCTACCTGATGATCAAGGGCGAGGGCGCAGCCATCATCGAACGCGACGCAGCGGGCTACCCCGTCGAGCTGTGGCCGATCCCGCCGCACTGGATGACCGACATCCCGCGGCTGGACTTCCCCTACTACATAATCCGCAGCCGCGATGGTCTGCAAATGACCGTCCCCATCGAAGACGTGTTTCTGGTGCGGCAGCTGAATCCGCTGGACCCCTACGGCCGCGGCCTGGGCGACGCCGAGGCGGTGGCCGACGAGATCGAGACCGACGAGTACATGGCGAAGTGGGCGAAGAAGTTCTTCTGGAACGACGCCACACCGCCCGTCCTTATGTCGGCCCCAGGCATCACGCAGGACGAATACAACCGCTTCAAGGCGGCCTGGGACGATCAGCACCGCGGCGTCGGCAACGCGCACAAGATGGGGATCATCCCCCGTGACGTCACCGTCAACAAGCTGGTGGACAGCCAGCGCGAAATGGACTTCACGCAGAGCCGCAAGGACCTGCGCGACGGAGTGAACGCCCACTTCGGCGTGCC
>OHSI01001263.1_pt1 | contig 13538 bp, 10 predicted proteins | sample 1578641 | NCBI WGS metagenome assembly OHSI01 (sample SAMEA3879535, study PRJEB24766) | human gut metagenome | biome: human-associated habitat; feature: feces | place: USA | collected 1985/1987 | reverse complement strand
GCCTGAGGCGGTTTGTTCCCCATTCCCAAGCCCAGTTCGTCAAGATTGATGTTCTTGTTGTCCTTTCTGCTTTTCGAAGTTTTCTTTACTTCCGGCATAAGACATCAACTTGTCAGGACACTATGCTTTACCCGCGATTTCGTCGCTGACGATGATACGTCCGCAGTGCTCGCAGATGACAAGTTTCTTGTTTGAGTAGATATCGAGAAGTCTCTGGAGAATGATGGTATTGAAACATCCGCCGCAGGCGCCGCTCAATGAACCGTCACTGATTCCTTTTCTCACGTCAATGTCTCTGGCGTCAACGCCGTCGCTTTCCTTGCTGCTGCTATAATAGACACTTACTACCGCAAGATGATTCTTCTCGCTCTGACGGATACGCTCGTAAGCGCTCATTGTCCTGGCGTCAATCTTCTCTGCACAGGCGTCTCTCTTGGTTCTCAAGGTCTTCTCTTCCTTGGCTGTAGCCTCAACGATATTCGCAAGTTCGTCCTTCTTTGCCTTCAGGTCCTCTGTTCTCACAGCGATATCTTCCTTTATGTCAGCAAGTTCGGTCTTCTTCTGAAGAATGGCTTCCTTGGTGTCCGCCACATTCTTCACTGCGATTTTCTTGAGAAGGTCCTGATTCTCGACTTCCTTGGAAATGGAGTCGTATTCACGGCTGTTGGTGACGCTGTCCATCTGGATCTTGTATTTCTCCATCGCGGTGTCACACTCTACAATCTTGTGCTTGTACTCGGTGATGGCTGCATTTGCATCTTCGATGTCCGCGCTGATCTGAGCAGCTTTAGTCTTAAGCTCAGTCACCTCATTTTCAAGTTTTTCCACTTCGAGAGGAAGTTCACCTCTCTGCTGGAGGATTTTATCTATCGCAGAATCTGCTTCCTGAAGAGAATACAATGTCTTGAGCTTCTCCTCAACACTCATTTCAGAGTCAGCGAAATTTTTCTGAATGGATACGAAGGTCTCCCTCTGATCTATCGGAGTTTCGACTTTCTTTACTTTTTTGGCCATATTATTATATATATAATTTACTTAACTTCTTCTGCATCACCCGCTTGCAAACGCAGCACGGCTTACCGTAACATTATAAATAGTGCACAGGATTGCTCTCCGCAAGCCTGACACTCCTAAGAAATGCAAAGTTAGGAAATTTTTTCGTTAAGAAGGAAAATAAAATATCGACTATATCCACTTCACTCTCGAAATGTCCGATATCCATCACCATAAACCCGTCAGGCACGAAAAAATGGTGGTACGAGATATCTCCGCTGAGATAAAGCTGGGCGCCGCTTGCCATCGCCTCGCTGATCAGCGAGGAACCGCTGCCCCCGCACATGGCAATCCGGGATACTGGAACATTGACAAGTCGGGAACATCTTGCGGCCTTGAGCGAGAACTTTTCCTTCACCAGAGCCACGGCCTCTTCAGCGGAAAGAGGCTTCGGCAAATCTCCCACGGCTCCAAGCCCCGTGCTTCCGTCCCCCTCGCTTTCGAGGATCGATACATTGACCAGTCCCAGGCGCGAAGCCATCGCCCCGCTTACCCCCGCAAGCACCTTGTCGGCTGTGGTATGCGCCGCATAGACGGCAATGCCTGCAGATACGGCTTTCATCACTGTCAGCCCCACAGGGTCCTCCGGTGAGATCTTCTTGAGACCGCCGAATATCAGGGGATGATGGGTCAATATCATGTCCGCACCGGATGCGACTGCCTCGTCCACAAGTTCCGGCGTGCAGTCAAAACCGATAAGCAGCTTGTGCACTTCCTGGTTCGGCGAGCCGATAATCAGTCCGCTGTTGTCCCATTTCTCCTGGATTGACAGCGGCGCGAACTCTTCTATCGCTGAAATGATTTCACCTACTTTCATAAACTACAGGGTTTTTCGTATTTCCACCAATTGCTGCCTGATGGATTTCAGGCTGTCCACCGCCTTGACACGGCTTTCCACACTTTTCCTGTCCTCGAGCATCTTCTTGGAGGCGCCGGAAAGTGTCATCCCGTTCACCTTCACCAGATGATATATCTGTTTCAGGACTTCGATGTCATCGGCTGTGTAGAGTCTGTTGCCCTTGGCATTCCTGTGCGGCTTCAGAAAACGGCTGAAATTGTCAGACCAGTAACGGACCAGCGAAACGCTTTCGCCGATCACCTCCGCAGCTTCACCAATTGTGTAATACAACTTTTCCATATCTGAGAGAGTTATCCAAGTCAATCCATGCTCTGACCGGTCGAGGCTGCCATATAAGCCACCTTCATATAGTCTTCCGGGCTGAACGACGCGAAGAAGAAATTCACTGGATTCAAGAGCAGACTGTCGCGGCGCACTTCATAGTGCAGATGCGGCGCGAACGAATTTCCGGTAATCCCGACATTGGCGATACGCCTTCCCGCCTGCACCTTTTCCCCTTCCCTCACGGTAATATCCGCAAGATGGGCATATCTGGTCATATAGCCGTTCGCATGGGTAATCTCCACCACATTGCCAAGTCCCTTCTTGGAACGCTTCACCAGCGAAACCACGCCGTCACAAGACGCCAGGACCGGAGTCCCCTGCCCCGCAATCAGGTCAATGCCCTCGTGCATTGTCATAACCTTGTAGAAAGGATTCATCTTCATCCCGACCGAAGCCCCGACCTGCGCGAACTTCAGCCCGTCTATCGGAACCCGCATCGGCGGAAAAGCGCGGGCGCCACCCTTTGCCGCAGAGAAGATCTGCTTGAAGTTGTTGTCGATGCTGTCCACCATTCCGGTCAATGCAGAGGCTTTCCTTTCGGCATATTCCACTATATCCTTATCCCCGACGGAGTCGCTTGCGAACACGAAGAGAGCGGAATTCTGAGGGTCAGCTGACGGGGCCTGCATATTGAAGATGCGTTTGTAGATTTCCTCGTCCCTTGCCTGCAGGTCCTTTATGACTTCGGACACGAGACGTTCCTTCTTCTGCATTTCAGGATACAGTTTCTCGTACATCCTGTTCTCCTGTTTCAGTCGTTTTTCCTCTTCGGTATTGAGCACAAATGAAAAAATCAGATATGAGAATGCGGCAAGAGATACGGTCGCGACTATCCATTTCAGGCAGGTCCACAGAATGCCCCATACCGAACGGGTGACTTTCTTCAGATTGAAGTCCTTGTCGAGCACATATTTGTTCATCTGCCTTCCTCCCGTCTCCTCGGCCTGATTTTCGGAATGTCACGGCCCATGATATTGTCAGATTCCTCTGAAACTTTATGCACCATATCGGCATATTCGTTTACAGGCATATCGAGGTCGAAATAGTTCACAGGATTCACGTAATTGCCCTTGTACATCACTTCATAGTGCAGATGCGGACCTGTGGACTTACCGGTATTGCCGCTCTCTCCCAGGCACTCGCCTCTCTTGAGCTTCATGCCTTCCGTGACGAAGACTGTCTTCAGATGGGCATACCTGGTCTTGTATCCGAAACCGTGGTCTATCACCACCGAGTTTCCGTAATTGAACAGATCGAACGATACTGTCATCACAGTACCGTCACCCGTGGCATAGACCGGATTCCCCGGCTTGCATGCGAAGTCAAATCCGGTATGCATCCTGGTCTTACCCGATATAGGGTCTGAACGATAGCCGAAAGAGCTGGAAAGACGGTACTTGGAACGGTCCGGGAGTATAGGCATGACCGCCGGTATGCACGATGCCATTTCGCCTGCCCTCTTGGACAATGCCTCCACATCATCGAACGACTTGCTCTGGACATACGATTTCTTGGTCAACACATCCAGGCGCATGGTGGTGCGTTTCAATATGGAATTCTCAGGAAGGACATCGAGGAACGCGTATCTGTTCACTCCTCCGAATCCGGCGTTACGCACCTCGTCAGGAATCTCGTTCATACCGAAGATATTCCTGTAGATTTCGTCATCACGGTTCTCAAGTCCGTTGAGTGTCTGGTCATAGGCATTGAGCTGCCTGTTCATAAGTTCCATCTTGGAAATCCACTTGGCATTGGCACGCTCAAGCAGCACTGTCTTAGGCAGTTTCAGGCCGAGAACCGACGTAAAGAGCCACAGATATACGACAGAAAGGGCGAAACTTGCCGAAACAAGCATCACCGCTTTCAGTATTCTGGAGCGTGCCGAAACCTTCTCGATCTCGTACAGCAGCGTCTCCGGATTCAATCTGTATTTCTTAAATGCCGACATATTCCGCAAATATAGCAATTATCCCGCCAATGTCGAATGTCGGACACAAAAAAAAATGTGGCAGCGGACTTGCCGCTGCCACGTGGTCAGTATAAGTTGTGTGTCCAGTCAAATCATTATATGACTTTCATTTCCTGTTCTGTAACGAAAACACCTGAAAGGCTGCAGGTTGCAGAGCCGGTATTGGTCAGTGTCGCCTTTATTGAGGCGGCAGACCATCTGGCTGCGATTGCACCTCCGACAGCACTTAACGACGGGTTTCCGAGGGAGTTGAGAGTAACAGTAACTTTACCGGAGTTGGAAACTTCCCCGCTTACCACCGTACCTGAATTGATTGCGAATCCGACCGCGCCGCCCGCCAGGAAGTTGCCTGTATTGCTGTCAAGTTTGATGGTCAGGTGCATTCTTTACATTTCCTCCGCTCTTCCAGAAGCCTGAGAATGCACCTCCGCACCAGCAGTTTTTGACTGTGCCGCAAGTGATGCTGACATCGCCGTCAGAGCCGTTTTCAATATTGGTGACGGAACCGGACTGGTCATAGCCGACCACTCCGCAGACATAGACCACACCGCTCTTGGTGCCGACATAGGTCACAGGGGCGTTGTTCGTGCATTGGTCCACAGAATTATTGGCAATGGCAGCAACGCCGCCGACCTGGATATTGTTTGCTTCTCCGACATTGACCTCAACAGCACCAGTATTGCCGCAGCCTGAAATGGCATTGTACATCTGGCCTGCGACTCCTGCCGCATCCACGGTATTGCCTTTTTCGCAGTCCGCCTTGATTTTGCCGGAGTTGGTGCAGTCGGTCACCGCACCATTGGTAGAACCGGCCACACCGGCAATCCAGAGATGCTTTGAAGGATACTTCGGAGCCGAGAATGTAACCGCTCCGGAATTGTTGCATTTGGTAATCTTCGCGGAACTGTTGTTGAAGCCCACGACACCAGCAACGATTACACCCTGATCCACATTGGCAGAGCTGATGGTAAAGGAAACCGGTGCGAAATTGTCACAGGAGCGAACTTCGCCACCTTTGACATATCCTGTCACACCGCAGACAGACATGTAATTGCCCGTCTTGTGGTCGTCAAGCTGGACAGTGATTACTCCGTGGTTGTCACAGTTGTTGAGACTTGACCCGATCAGCGAGCCTACGACTCCGGCATAACCGCCGAATATGCCGTCCTGAGCGCTTTCTGCTACGCAAGAGGAGGCTTTGAGCGTCAATGTACCATAATTGGTGCAGTTCTCAAGCGTTGAAGCCCCGGCAAGACCAATCAGGTTACCGGCATTGACCAGCGGGGTATTTCCCGCACCTTCCGCCATCTTCACATTGACACGGTTGGTCACATTCGTCACGGTAGCTGATGCAGAGGATGATGCGAGCACGCCGAAGGCCACCGCATCAGCCGGGATGGTGGCATTTCCTTCCAGAGTGACGTTCTTCACGATTCCTTTCAGGCTCCCGAACATAGGCACATCAGTATTGATGCCGGAGATCTTGTGATTCTGTCCGTCAAATGTGCCGGAGAAAGATTCCGCTGAAGCGTAGGACACGCCTGTAAGGTCGATGTCGGCGTCAAGTTTGTATTGATCGGAAGCATTGGCATCCTTTGCACCGGCAAGGAAATCCTTGAACTGCTGTGCTGTAGAGATGGTCTTCTCCTGAGGAGCTACAACAGGGCTGTCGAGTTTGTCAAGCCATTTGAAAAGGGCGTCCGGCCAGTCCGGCCAGCTTCCGGTTGCGTGGGAGTTGTCGTTATAGACATGCACCTCATAGTTAGGATGATTTATGGCACGGAGAGCATCCCCCATAGCCTTGCCATTGTATTCCTGAGGAACTGTAGAGTCTCCCGTACTGTAGGAAACATAGGTAGGAGGCGTATCCAGGGACACGTGCTTTTCATTACAGTATTTGTCGATCTCCTCCTGTGAAGGATTACTGCCGAGCCAGTAGAGCAATGTACCTTCGTGGGTCTTGCCCGGTGTAAGTGTCACGACAGGGTAGATGAGTATCTGGAAATCAACGTCTGCATGTCGGGTCTGGCCGATGTATCCTGCGAGATGTCCGCCAGCGGAGTTGCCGATAAGACCGACCTTCTCATATCCTCCCCACAAAGCCTTGTTCTTCAAGGCCAGGTCGAGCGCCGCATTGGCATCCTCGAGAGAACGGTCCCTGAGCAGGCCCTTGTTCGGAAGGGTGAAGTAGTCCACGATAAGGGTGACGTCAGAGCCGCGGAAGTCCTCGATCACGCTGGCAATACCGCCAGCATGATGTACAGCATAGCCGCCTCCAGGATAGAGAATCACGCACTTGCTGTTTTTCTTGTTGGCATAATATACTTCCAGATAGCCCTGCTCGGACGTCTTCACTGTCACGCGACCGTCTTCATCCACCTCATATTCAGAACCGAGTCGGCCGGCAGCAAGAACCTGTCCTGCTGCAACGGTGTTGGACTTGGATGTGGATTTCTCGAACACGACATCATTGGCATCGATGGTCTTGAATGAAAATCCGTTCCCGAATGTCTGAGGTATGACCGGAATGTAGTAAGTACCGCCTTGGGTGGTATTTATGGTAATTTTGTCAGAAGGCTTCAGACTTTTCAGAGACCATTTGCCCTCTGCATCAAAGGTGAGGCTGAGGGACTCCGCGCAAACACCGGTTCCGGTAAATTCGACTTTCCTGGCCTTTGCAAGTTCAAACTCGATGAAGCCGAGTACATGATGATAGCGGAGTTCCGTATCAGGAGTCATACTTACCAGAATGTCTGATGAGGCGAAACTTCCGTCAAAACTGCTTCCCATCGGGAAAGTCATCTGTTTCTCACCGGAATTGAAGACTACGGCATCAACCACAGCTTTAGGGCCGGCGATGGAATAATACGGGCCGGCACCCAGATTCTTTGTAGCGAACTCGAAGTCATTGCATTGAGCGTCAATGGTAAAAGAGTCGCTTGCTCCGGAGGCATCGAAAACCTTCACGACATCTCCCTTGCTCCAGGAGACAGTGGCAACTCCGTCATAGACAGTTTTCGTCTCTTCCAACGAGCACTTGAAGACAAGGGCTTCGGGATCAGACCTGCCGTTTTCAACAGGCTCTATTTCCCGGCTGCAGGAGAAAGCGCCCAGCAGCAATGCCGCAGCGCTCAGGATATTTGTTATACGTTTGTTCATTTCTATCTTGTTGATATTTGACAGAATGGCTTACCAGTTGATTTCTCCTCTGGAGACTCCGTCTATGTTGTTGCCTCTGACCACAGTAAAATCATCTACGAGGATTATTCCGGACTTGGTCGAGCGAAGTTCGACCGCATCACCAGGCTTGAGGGTCGTCTTGAATGTATGTACATGCCCAGTGAAATCGCATTTGTATTCAGATGCCGAAGCCCCTGGAGTGAACGGAAGCAAAGCCTCGGACGAGACGATTCCTACAGTCTCCCATTTCTTGCTTTCCGCACGCCATACATTGACCTGAAGCGTACCGGAGTAATTGTCCTGAGGACGGACACGGGCTACTGCAGAGAATGAAATCGTACATTCCGAACCGGCCGCATCAACTCTGCCGGCAGGGATCGCCGGAGTGCAGACTATCGTAGGTGCACCGTCCAGACCCACCATTCCCATGAAAGGACGTGACCAGCGGCCGAAAATCCAGCCTGAGACATCACCTGTAATCGCATTGACAGAGCCTTTGGCACGACCCACCAGATAACCGCCTGTAACATTGCCTGAAGTTCCGTCCACATGCTTGCCGTCTGACGTGAGATTCCAAGTATTGGTCTGGTGCTGACCTTCTCCGTGAGGATAGAAGGCAAAACCGATGGACTTGTTGCGATTAGGATGATTCCATGGAATCCAACATCCTCCAAGAGCCGTACCTGCGATGCTTCCGGCAGGAACTGCGCCAGGCGCCCAGGCCTTGTAGTCTGACTGTACGCAGAAGTCATTGAAACCGGTATAGAACACGGTCCTCTCATCCAGAGCCCTCTCATTGTCAGTAGCCATAGCGACAGGCTGCGACCATTCAGATGTGCCGAATGAATTTGTCAATGTCACGTTAGCCTTGCCCAACCCATTCTTCATGGATATCGAATTGAGCGTCCTTATGCGCACGTAGTAAGTGGTAGCAGGATAAAGACCTCCGATGGACACTCTGGTAGGAGTAAGGTAATTGACACACTTGAGTCCGTCCTGAAGCTGTGACGTATGGCCGAAGTATGAGCTGTTGCCGAAACATGGATTTATCATCTTCTGTCCGTCATAAGGCACGAAGTCATAAACCGGCTTGGTGCAGGCCTCGTCCTCGAAAATCTGAACCTGGTATGCCTGGTCATAACCTGTAATTCCGTTTCTGCAAACTGCATCCCAGTCAATGCAGAGGAATGTGGTACCCGTGCTGACATCACTCTTGCGCAAGCCCTTGGTCTTCAGGTCAACGGTTGAAGAAGCAGATGAATATGCATTGTAAGCCTCAACTTTAAAACGACATTCTGTGCCTTGCGGAAGCCCCTTGGCCGTGAAGCTGCATTCATTGACATCACCGGCAAGTACGTCATTGACATAAACCTTGTAGCCGTCGGCACTTTCGATGGCATCCCATGAAAGATGCGCATCAGTGAAGGCAGCGACAGCATTTTTCAGAACCGGTGCTGTGACTTTCGGACTGAACACATTGCCCAACAGGACGACTTCACCAGGATTTACAGTCAGCGGAGAACTGAAGGTGTTGCTGAAAGCCGCGCCGCCCTTGAAGGTAATGTCCACCACGAATCCTTGCTCATATACGCCCGGAAGGATCTCAACGCTATAGATGGCGTTCGAGAACACATCCCCCTCCTGCGGAGTGATACTGATGCTCTCAGCTTCCCCGCCGGCAGTGACATCCCTACTGTAAACATCTACCGTCGCAGTCCCTGCAATTGTTTTTTTGTCAATGCTGGTGAGCTTGAGGGATTCGACATCCTCTGCAAGCATATTGAAATTAAGATAGGACGCAACAGGACTGAAGACGAGCGAGGTCTCAAGAGCCTGAGCAAAAGCCACTTGTGGAACCGCAGGCAATTCAGCGCCGTCAGTAATCAGGTATGCCTTCTGCTCAGCAGGAACAGTGCGGGTAGCCTTGCCTTCCGAAAAAGCATCAAACGCTGTTGACGGATAAAGGGCATAATACATGTCACACGGGTCATAGGACTGGCCGGTGAGTTCTGCTCTCAGGCCCTCCACAGAACCTGGCTTGAAAACATTGGCTTCGTGAGATGCGACATTGTCATAGACAAGCACATCACCGTTCCATACGGAAGAACGCGAAGCCCCGAGTCTCGCCTGAAAGGTGGTTTCAACAAGAACCGTGTCCACCTTTTTGTCTCCTTTCTCAGGCCTTGCGTTCGGTGTAGGGGCTGAAACCTCTCTTTCACAAGCAAATATTGAAATGGTTGCCAGCATCAAAGCTGACAGTTTGACAATATTATTCATAGAATATCTTTATTTCGTATTTGTTTTCATTTTCCTGGGAATATTTCCAGGTGTTGCGGCATCCGCATGAATCACCCGTCTCAATGAGGGAGCCTGAAGCGAAATTGTCTGTATGTACAGGACCGGATTTGGTTTCAGCAATCTTCCAGGTAGGACCTGCAGTCTTCGCCTCTGACGGGAATCCGGTCTTGGTAGAAGGCCAACCGTCACCCCAGACGATTTCGTCCATTGACATGCAGCGGCCGTCGTACTTGTTGCCTGCCCAGTAATTGTGGTAGCACATCCAGTCCTTGCCTTTGTCATCAGTGACGATTCCGGCATTGTGTCCGGTACCGGCGAAATAACCTGAAGCAGGACCGCTGAGAATCGTATTGGCCTCGCTGTCGAAAGCGGAGTTTCTGGTGGACATGAGATTGCCGTCCTTGCCCTCATACGGGCCGAGCACATTCTTCGAGCGGCCTACGACGACATGGTAGGTACTTTCCGCACCCTCGCAGCAGGAGCCTTTCGAGCCGAAACAGTAGTAATAGCCGTTCTTGTAGTGGACATAGGTACCTTCCAGATCATAGGCAATGAATACCTTCTCCGCACCGGGCGCAATTGCAAGACCGTCAGAGGTAAGCTGGATCGCCCATATTCCGGAGTCACTTCCGAAACTTCCCCAGAAAAGGTAATAGTCGCCTGTGACTTCGTCGCGGATGACATCCGAATCGGCCAACGGATTGATATCCTTGACATTGGTCCAAGTGAACGGGCCTGTCGGACTGTTGGAGACAGCTACGCCGCAGGCACTCCTTTTAGGATCATCCCAATGTCCTTCGGCATAGTAGAGGCAGTAGCGCCCGTCTATATATTCAAGATCCGGTGCCCAGATTCTGGTGTCAGGGACCCACTGAGGTCTTTCCATCCCGCCGAACGCATTTCCTACGAGTTCCCAGTTCACCATATCCTTGGAACGGTAAACAGGCAGGTAAACCACGTCGGAAGTGCCGCTCACGCCGTTCTGGGTGCTGTAGGCATAGAAATATCCGGTCCTCTCCCTGTCATCGAAAACTGACGGGTCAGGGGCATTGTTTCTGATCACCGGGTTCATGTACGTCGTGGTCATGAAGCCGTCCGCGCCGGTGTCCGGTTTTACAGGACGCTCATCGATGATTTTCTCATGGCATGATGACAGTGACGCAAGCGCGGCGACTGTCGCTATTGTATATAATATTCTGTTCATTGTATTGACATTATATGATTAGTCTCTCCAACCTTCGTTCTGGACCAGGCTCGGATTCATCTCACGCTCCTTGGCAGGAATAGGCCAGGTCTGGACGTAATCCCCGAGGGAGTACCAAGTATAGGTCTTTGTACCCCAGATCTGCATAAGTCCGTTGGTGTTCATCTCTCCGTTCTGGCCGGATGAATGGTCGCGGAACTTCTTGTCCAGCCATGTTCCCCAACGGAGTTCATTGTAATACATGCTGTCCTCTCCGGCGAGCTCCCAGTAGAACTCGTTGCGGATACGCTCACGCATGTCTTCCTGACCTTTCACTTGCGTGAACTCATTGGTATTGAGAAGGATATGTTTAGCACGGGAACGGACTGCATTGACCATTTCCACGGCCTCGTCAGTGCGGTTCAGCTCATTGAGACACTCGGCCCTGCGGAGAAGGATCTCGGCGTAGCGGCAGAGGATGAGGTCTTCCTCGTACACCCAGCGGATAGTGTTCTCGATTCCTTCCGGAACATATTTTCTCCACAGATAGTAGAACATGGAGTTCGTGTCAGTACGGATATCACGTGAAGAAGCGCCGTCAGAACGGTATGGCCATCTGAGTGTAAAGGTGTAAGGAACACCGGCGATACCTCCGTAATACTCTGAATATGGAGTGATTACAGACATCTTGAGACGAGGGTCACGATTGTCGTAAGCCGCCTTGATACGGTTCTCGTTCTTGTGAGGCTCGTATTTGCTCATATCTGCTCCGTATGCGGTCATGTTTGCTATCTCGCCAGTTGACATCTCGTTGCGGAGGAAGAATACCGAACGCTGCTCCGGAGTCATATCATTCCAGCCCGGGCAATAATCCTCCCAATTGAACTTGCTGCCGTCAGCATTCTCGAATGACTCCACAAAGGCAGGATTAGGAAGATAGTTGTTCCACGCACCGCTTGTCACTCCAGTACAACGGTTTCCGAACAGGACTGCACGGTTGTTTCCCATTCCGTCCTTCTGGGTCATCCTGATTGAGAAAATTATCTCGTCACACTGTTCGTTGGCCGGCTTGAGGAGCTGCTTGAAGCTGTCGTTACCTGCGCCCTTGTAGAGTGAGAATCCCATCGGTTCAAGAGCCTCGAAATCATCCAATGCCAACTGCCAGTACTGGGCCTTGTCACCTTCTCCGCGGGCAGCGAGGAACTGGTAGGCCTGGCCTCTGTACGCAAGAGCAACAGCCCTGCTTACACGTCCGTAATCAGACGAGCCCGCAGTGTAGCGATCAGGAAGATTCTTTTCTTCAACGCAATCCGTAAGGTCCTGAATGACAGCATTCCACACATCCTGTTCAGAAGAACGCGGACGGGTGGCGTTGGTCGCATTCTCTATGTATTCCAGATAAAGAGGAACTCCACGGTAGAGGACATTGAGGTTGAAATACCCGAATGCTCTGAAGAACTTGGCCTCAGCCTTGAGTCTGCCCTTTTCTTCAGCGGTCATGTCAGGCACCTTGTCAATGTGGCTGATGATATCGTTTGCGCGGAAGATGAAGGTATAATAGTACTTGTACATGTTCGAGAACACGCTGCTTGACGGTGTTCCGTCACCATAGCAGACTTTCTGGTTGTGATACCAGTTCTTGTCCGTGTCCATCACGGAAGAGTATGCCTCGTTCATTACTTTCCAGTTGTTCTCGCTGTCCGAAGCGGAGGCACGGACATACAGTTCGTTGTACACTCCGTTCACAGCCTGACGGGCAAGAGTCGCCTTGTTCCATACGTTGGAAGAACCCACCTGATAGGTACTTTCCAGATCGAGTGACTGGCAAGATGCGAAGGAAACGGCGGCAAATGTGAATATCAATAAAACTTTTTTCATCTTTTCAATACATGTTAGAAGGTTATGTTCAGACCGCCCGCATACTGGCGCATGGTTGAGTAACCGGCTGTAGAACGCATTTCAGGGTCCATGCCCGGGAATTGGGTGATTGCGAAAAGATTCTCTCCGCTGACATATATTCTGACTTTCTGAAGAAGGATTTTCTTCGTGATCCTCTCAGGAAGTGTGTATCCGAGCGTGAAGTTCTTGAGCTTCAGGTAGTCTCCCTTGCACAGATGCAGAGAGGATGTCTCATCGGACTGGCAGGATGTCAGGTTGACAAGACGAGGCTGCTTGGAATTGATGTTGGTACGCGGATCATCCGGATTCTTCGGATCGAAGAAATAGTGGTCTTTTGCCACTGATTCAGGAATGGCGTAACCGTAGATGGTGTTGGAGGAGTTGCTGGCCTGTCTGTAATAATACAGAGAGAACCCTGCTGCGCCTGCCCAGCTCATAGAAAAGTCAATGCCTTTCCATCCGGCAGAGAACTGCAGACCGAAATTGACCTTCGGTGTCGTGGAAACATTCTGGAATACAGCATCATATGAGTTTCCGTAGAGTCCGTCTCCGTTTGCATCCGCATAAATGTACTCACCATACCAGATCTTCTGCTTGCCGATGCCCTGCTGAGGGTAGAATGAATATCCTGCATCCATCATGGCGCGGAGCCACTCCATATCATTGGTGGTGCGGATCATACCGTCCACAGGACCTCCGTTGATATCAGGAGTGCCGTCTGCATTCCAATACTTGCCGGAACCCTTGTAGGTATCCATCATGTAGAATTCATC
>OHSI01001252.1_pt1 | contig 13606 bp, 10 predicted proteins | sample 1578641 | NCBI WGS metagenome assembly OHSI01 (sample SAMEA3879535, study PRJEB24766) | human gut metagenome | biome: human-associated habitat; feature: feces | place: USA | collected 1985/1987 | reverse complement strand
CGTGAAGCCGCTGCCCAACGTGAACATAATGCTCTGCGACATTGACACCAAGCGCGAGGTGCCGCTCACCGACAACGAGTCGGGACGCGACTTCGTGCGGGCGCTCGAAGGCTGGGCGAAGATTTCGAACAATATCTTCGTATGGGACTACGGCATCAACTTCGACAACGTGGTGGCGCCGTTCCCCAACTTCCATATTCTCAAGAAGAACATACAGCTCTTCAAGCGCAACCACGCTACGATGCTCTTCGAGCAGGTGAACGGATCGCTCGGCACCGACTTCGCCGAACTTCGCGCCTACATGCTCGGCAAGCTGATGTGGAACCCCGAGCTCGACGCCGACTCGCTCATGCAGCGTTTCATGCGTGGCTACTACGGTGCGGCGGCTCCCTATCTCTACCGCTACCAGCAGATGCTTACCGGTGCGCTGCTCGCATCGGGCACACCGCTGTGGATATACGACTCGCCCATTACGCACAAGAACGGAATGCTCAACGCTAATCTTCGCAAGGCTTACAACGAACTCTTCGATGAGGCTGAAAAGGCGGTGGCTGCCGACTCGGCGATGCTGGCACATGTGCGCATAGCCCGATTGCCGCTGCGCTATAGCGAACTGGAGATTGCGCGCACCGAGAGCGGCGGCGACAAGGCTGCGGTGGAGAAATCGCTCGACACGTTCGGCACAATCTGCGCCCAGTACGGCGTGCCTACGCTCAACGAGCGCAACAACAAGGTGGAGGACTACTGCCGTCTATATCGTCAGCGCTTCCTGCCTAACGGCACGAAGAACAAGGCAGCCGGAGCGAAGGTAATATGGAACATACCGCCGCAAGAACGCTATCAGCCTATAGCCGACAAGGCGCTCACCGACGGACTCTACGGTGGCACCACGTTCGTAGAGAGTTGGGTAGGCTGGCAGGGTGAGGATGCCGACTTCGTGCTCGACATGGGCGAGCAGAAGCAGGTGAACAAGATAACCACCGACTTCCTCCACCAGCTCGGACAGTGGATTCTGCAACCCAAGAGCGTAGCCTATTACGCCAGCGACGACGCCAAGAACTTCCGTCTTCTCGGCACACACGAGTTCCCCGAAGACCGCGACATAAGCGTTAAGTTCGTTCCCGCCACCGTCACTCTCGCTGCTCCCGTCCAAGCCCGCTACATCCGCGTCGTCGTCAAGACACTCGGTCTCTGTCCCTCATGGCATTACGGCGTAGGCTATCCTGCCTGGTTCTTCCTCGATGAGGTAGTAGTGGAGTAGAAAAGTTTTGTTTGTAAAAAATCTACCAGATCTGTCAGAATCGTCGTAACTTTCAGATTATAAGCAGTATAAAGGCTGATAGATTTGGCTCCGTAAGGGCAAATCTATCAGCCATCTACCAGCATTATTAACATAATAACAGAGCGACATGAGGAAACTTATAGCTTTTTTATTGTTCCTATTGACAGTAGGGCAGGGAGCAACGGCGCAGGAAGTGTCGGGGCAGCAGATGCCGTTGCCTAATGAGGAACTTCACCAGCTTACTCCGAATGCTGAACTGCACCCGATAACGCCGACCTATTCGGATATTCTGATGATGAAGGCACTATCGTCCTCCGAGCTTCTTGCTACGCCGAGTATGCAGATAGTGCCGCTGCCGTTTGCTGCAACGCAGCCACTTGTCTACGGATATGATGCGAACCGTTCTGAGACGACGTCGATGGAGGTGTCGAAGAACTTGAGGCTGACTGCCACGGGCGCATACCGCAGCTACATCGGACTGATGGGTGTGCAGTCGGTGAGCGGCGGCGTGCAGTACAGTCTGGGAGCGATGACTATGCAGAGCGCTCTGGCTGCCAACCGTTACCTCTACTACGGGCGTGTATTCACGCAGTACGGCGTGTCTGGACAACTCTCTTACTGCTTCAATCCTAACCTTGCGCTCACCATCTTCGGAACCTATTACAATACGAATCCGTTCTTCAGCATGGCGGCATTTCCGTTTGTGCCGACCACCAGTTACGGCGGATATATGACCGTTGGCAATCGTAGCTTCTACGTGAACCTCGGTGTTGAGCGCCGCTTCAATGCTTTCGAGCACAAGATGGAGACGGTGCCTATCATCACTCCTGCGTTCAAAATCTCGAACAAGGTGACTATCGAACTGCCTTTGGGCGACCTTACGAAACATCTTATTGAGGAAATCTTGATAAAGAGCGGACCGCACAGACGCTGATTGCCATTTATAGTTCGTCGCAAATAACAGATAACATATAGCGAATCCCCTCGTTCGGCAATGCTGAGCGAGGGGATTGTCATTTATATGCCACTCAATGCTCTTCCTCCAACTGCTTCAACATAAAATCCTCAAGCGTCTTTTTGTCGGGCAGTTGCAGCATATAGGTAGAAACGAAGAGGTTGTTATCCATGCCGGCGAGCGCGTACTCCACCATCTTTTTGCCTTTGCGCGTGCAGAGCAGGATGCCGATTGGAGGGTTGTCGCCAGGTTGCATCTCGTTCTCGCGATAATGCGATACGTATGCGTTGAGCTGTCCGAAGTTCTCGTAGGAGAACTCCTCGTTCTTCAGTTCTATGATTACGCCGCAATGCAGTATGCGGTTGTAGAACACAAGGTCGGGATAGTAATACTCGTCGTCGATGATGATGCGTTTTTGGCGAGCCTCTAAGCAGAAGCCCTTGCCAAGTTCGAGGATGAACTCTTGAAGGTGGCTGATAAGCGCATCCTCCAAGTCATGCTCGTCAACAACTTCCTGTGCCTTCAGTCCAAGAAACTCGAACGTGAACGGCTGGCGTATCTGCAACTCTGCAGAATCGTGGCCTTGAACAGAAGGGAGCGAAAGCAATTTTTCGGGATTGGTGCTGATGCCAGCCCTGACATATAGATTTGTGCTTATCTGACGGCGAAGCTCACGAACCGACCACGTACACTTGATGCACTCCTGCTCGTAGAAGTAGCGGGCGAGAGGGTCGTCAACCTTCATAATCTCATTGATATGTGAGAATGAAAGCTTTGAAACCAATGTTTCTCCAGAAGTTACGAATTTGTATGACGCTGTTGTGCAAATTATATCGGTACGCATTGAGGTGTCTTCGGATGGTAATGAAATTATATCTTCTGTAGATTTGCATGACACTGTCGTGCAAATTCTATTCTTAAAATTCTCAATCATCTGAGGATACATACGATAAAAGTTGCGAGAACTTTGGAATGTATTACGTGTCAATCCCTTCCTATCCACCCTTTCCTCCAACTTCTTCAGCAGTTGCGTTCCATACTCAGCCCTATCCTTGCCGTGCTGTTCAAACTCAACGATGTAATAACCTATGAGCCAGTTGCGCATCGTCTGCATACGGTTTATTGCTTTTACTGCGGACGATTGTGCTGCATCATGAGTAGTCTGAACGATTGAAGCCAAGTCGTTGAAGGAGTGAAGCGTCTTGCTCCAATCCTCAAAAGGCAGTTCCATGCCGTCGTGCAGGTATCTTTTCACTTCGTTTGCCATAATGTTGTGTTTATGTCTTGGATTTTATCCTTTCTGCATAATAGCTGCCTATCCCACCGCCAGCGAGTAGAGGGCGAACATCCAGTGGGCGGTGATGGCAGCCACGAGTCCGCCGCAGAAGTGGGCGAGGATAGCCTTCGGGGTGAGGTCGCGATAGCCGAGCGAGTCGAGCATGGCGGTGTGAGTGCTGAGGAAGCCGCTCCAGCACATGCCGATGGCGGTGAACACGGCGATGGCGTTGCCGTCAATCCAGCCGTGCGCTATGAAGTTGGGTATCAGACTGAGGGCAGCGCCCACCGCGCCGAGTGCCGTGATGGGGAACGCCACGAGGTGCGGGTCGTGGAAACCGAAGAGCCACTCGAACACGAAGTCGATCTTGTTGGCCAGCCACGGCAGCAGCTCCACACCCTGGTAGGCAGCACCCGTGTATGAGCCGTCGGCAGACGCGCCGAACGTGAATATCATCACGAACGTAGAGATGATGAGCACGCCCGGAATGATGGCTATGCCCACCTCCACACCGCTGCGTCCGCCGTCGAGCATGGCGTTGAGCAGACGTATGAACACGGTCTTCTCCTCGCTCTCGATTTCCTCCTTATCTTCCTCTTCGATGTCCTCCTTCGACACCGCGTCCTCCGTAGCATACTGCGGATAGGCTTTCAGCACGAAGCGCTGCATCAGTCGCGTGGAGCAGACGCAGCCGAAGCACGCACCGAGCAGACCGATGAACGGTGCGGCATAGTAGCCCTGACTCGCCATGAACACGATGACGAGCAGACCCATACCGAACGCCGTACCGAAGTTGGTGAGCGAGATGAACTGATATTTCTTGAAGTAGCTTGCGAAGCGCTTGTCGTGCGCAAGCGAGATGATTGCCGGGTTGTCCGAAAGGAAAGTCATAACCGCACCTAACGATGTCACGCCCGGCAGGTTGAATATCGGGCGCATCAGCGGTCGCAGCGTGCGTTCGAGCAGCGTGACCACGCCGAACTCCACGAACACCTTGCCTATGGCACCGGTTATCACGCAGATACTCATCAGATAGAACACAGTGTTGAGGAGCAGGTCGTGCGCTGTGCGCATAATAGTGTTGAGCATGTTCGGCACACCCATCACCATGCCGAGATAGCCGAAGAGTACTACTACTGTGGTTATGCACCATACACCGCTCGGGATGAGTGTTTTGCGTTTAGAGTTGTTCTGTTTCATAAGGTGTTCGTTTAATAGTTTGTAGATAAACGGTTGATGGCTTTTGCAACCGTCATAACCAGTCGCAAAGATATGAATAATTATTGAACGGCGTACGCCAACAGCCGATATTTTTTTTCGATTAGAAAACTCTAATGCCGCATTAATGCCTTCTACAATAGCCTCTTTAGGGGTGTGTTCCGTCCGCTGCCCGGTCGGGCGGCGTACGGAATCTGGTCGGGCGGCGTACGGAATCTGATTGGGCGGCGAACGCAATCCGGTCGGGTGGCGTACGGAATACGATGATGGTGCGCGTGATGTTCGACAACCCAACTGCCGACTCAACCGCCCGTGTCTTGCCATTGAAGAGTGCGGCATTGGCATTCCGCCTGCCGACCTCAAGCATATATTCTGTTAGTCTCCGCAACGGATGGATACAAAAAAAGTGACGAGAGAATATGATTTTCTCTCGTCACTTTTTGGTATATCGCTTAGAAGTGGAACTTCGTTCCGATGCTGAACTTAAGCTCGCCGTGAGCAGGACTATTCGAGTCTTCAATGCCCTTTCCATGCACAACGGCAGACGGCTCAGCGTATATCTCGAAGTGGCGGCTTAAGCGCCAACCTGCCTGTAGAGCAACGTTCACACCAGGCACCACCTTCGTCTTCCTACCCTCGCCCGAGCTGATGCCCATCTGGACACCAGCCAAACCGGTAAGTTGGAAGAGACGGTCGTCGTTCTGTTCGCCGGTGATAGCGTTGCGTATGTTCATCATGTAGTCGGCGGCTATGGTGGTGATGTGGTTAGTGTGCTCCGTATCGCGCTTCAGGAACGTCTCGCTCACGCTGCCATACACACCATGCACACCGTTCAACCAGCGACCATATCCGGCACGCACGTTGTAGGTCAGCTTCTTCGTTCCGCTCACCTTGCCGAAGTTGCCCGAGTAGAAGCCCATTCCGCCACTCACGTCCACAACGTTCTTCTGCTCCGGAGCCTCGTTCAGTTCGCTTGTGTGCTTCTCGCGGTTCAGTACATAGTCGATACCAACGAGCACACGCGGCGTAACGCGTCCCCAGTTCTTGCCCTTGAAACGATCGGACAGCTCATAAGCCATGGTAGGTTCTACGAACAAGCCCGTGGTAGAAGAGAGGCGGATGCGAGCTTGACCACCTGCGTGTACGTCAGGAGCGAAGTATGCCTTATGTGCTCCGTAGTCGGCACCGATAGCAAAGCCCACCACTGAGCGCAGCGATAACCACGCGCGGTTTTCTGTGCCATAGTTCATTGCGGTGAGGTCGGCAAGCCAGTCGAAGTCAGCCACCGCCTTAGCGTAGCGACCCTCAGCAGTATAACGGCGCATTGTGCCATCAAGGCTGAAGCGCAGACCATTTGCCGAGCGCAACCACTGCGTATAGCTCAGACGCGCTGTCGGCATCCAGTAGTCGCTCTGCTTCATCTTCGTAGACGTAGATGCCAAACCGCCTGCGATACTGATAGACACCTTCTTTGTGCCGCGGTCGCCATTAGCACGGCGCTCGATGGCGTATCTGTCGTGATAAGTATAGACGAAGCCAGTGAGCAGCGACGGCATCACGTTGTATGGTTTGAAGTGACCATTCTGTTGTATGAAGTGCTTGTTGTAGATGTCTACACGCGGCTCGATGACAAAGGAGAGACCACGCGAGATGCGCACATTGGCTTGCAGACCACCGCTCACACCCCAGCTGTTCTTCAGTCCGTAAGGCTGACAGTTGGAGCGGTTGAAGCTGACACCTCCCAACAGATTAAGCCAGAAGGTGCGTTCGGGGTAAGCACCGGTGAGCACATTGCTCAGGTTGAGCATGTACTCCACCTGCGAACTGAGTGCTTTAGTGCGCTTTTGGTCAGTAGGACGCATGGTGACGGCACTTAGTGAGAGGCGCACTGCGTTGTACGGGTCGAACCATTTGCCCACACTCGCCATAGGACGAACGCCTGCATAATCGCCCCACGATGCGTTGTGTGCATTAGAAAGGAACGTAGCACCTACCAGCCCGCTCACGAAGATGCCGTCGGCGAAGCTGTGTTTGGTCTTGTCGGGTGCGGCGTAATGCTTGCGCACAACGGGGAGACGATAGCCGAAGCCCATGGTGAGGGTGGTGAACGGTCGCCATCCATGCCAGTTGTTCACCTGCGAGATTTGATCCTCTACCAAGCCGAAGCGCGGTTCGAGGTATGCATATACATTGCGCGACAAAGCGAGTTGTCCGCGCAGACCGAGGTGTACGTCGATGCCATAATCGGCTGGTCCGGCGTTGTGTGCTATGGCGAGAGCTGCGCCCGCTATGCCGTACACCTCGAAACGTTTCGGCGTGTAGTAGCGTCCGCTCTGTGCTATCGCAGTGATGTTGAGCAGATAGTCGAGTCCAAGGGTGGTGTACTTCGACTTCACTCCTTGTGTGCTCCACTCGCCGGTGTTTATATTTAAGCGTACACCATGTTCAGGTGTAATCCAATCGCCGATGTTGAACCCTCCGCTCAAACCGAACTCAGGCTTTCGCGCTCCCATGACGCTCGTTCCTATGCCTCCGTCGACGAACAGATGGTCGAATGGTTTCTTGTGCTGCCATTGTTTTGCCACACGTGGGCGTTGAAGCATGTATTCGAGAGCTCCGCCGTCTATCTGTGCGTGTGCTGTTGTGGTATAAGCAGTGGCAATGAGTGCTATCATTGCCGTTCGTATCATATTATTCATATTATTGTAGCCCCTCCTTATTGTGTTTTTCTACCAATAAATCGTTGACATCACCATCGACGTGCGCTATGTTCTTCAGCGATGGATCCATCTCGAAAGCACGTTTCAGCTCATCGTATGCTCCGACAGCATCCTCAGCACGGTTGAGGCATACGGCGCGCAGATAATGGGTGAGTGCTTCGTCGTCGGGCAACTCGCGACTAAGCTTCAGTGCTTCGCTGTTGCGTTTCATGGCGAGCAGCATGAGCAGGTTGTTGCGCTTGCTCGTAGCAGCAATGACTGAGTAGTTGTCCTCGTAGCGTCCGTTGAACGCACCGTTCACGGCGTGTAGCAGACGTGTATTGTCGGTCTTGGGTACGTAGCTCATTATCTCGTCTGCCTCGCCATACTGCTGGTCTTTGAGTAACGCGATGGCGTGGTTGGTGTTGACAGCCACTGGTGCCTTCTCGCCTGCGAATTTCTCCAATAGCTCGGGGGCGGGCTCGCCACGCTCGATGAGCAGGGCAGCGAGGTCGTTGGCTGCAATCATGAACGAGGGGAACATCTCCAACGCCTGACGCAGGATGGTCTCGCGCTTCTTTGGGTCGGACTCGTTGCGGTAGAGCATGAAGAATTCGTAGCGTGAGAGCTTATGATAATCGTCGGCATATAGCTGGCGAATTTCGTCAATCGTGAGTTGACGGAATATAGCATAGTTCATGGTGTAGTTCACCTGGCGCAGCTGAGGCAGATAGCGTGCTTCGAGCACACTATTGTAGAACGGCAGGCGGCGCATACGTCTGCTCTGTACGTTGGGGTCGGCATAGCGGTCGATGATGCCTTGCACCTTATCAGCTTCGCTGAAGAGCGAGTCGCGACGCAGCAGTGTCACCACGTCGCTCCATGTAGCTACTGACGACTTCGTGCCGAACTCCATGTCGTTGCGAAGGTCGTCTGGCAGTTGACTGCGTATATGTCCTAAGGCGAACTCCATACGTTGGCGTGCGAGTGTCTGGTTGCGCGAGAGACGACCGTCTGGCGACGATATACCCTCAAGCTCAAACGACAGTAGCGTCGCATCCTTGTCGGTACGTATGGCATCGATCTGACGGCGCAGCTTCTCTATCTCGGCGCGGTTCTGCGGGTCGTCGGTGTTCAGCGTCGACTTGCCGATGAGGAACTTCAAGTTGATGCTACCCTTGCTGTTGCGCATCTGCTTCTCGGGTGTGGGGTAGTAGGCCTCGTCGTTAAGCGTACTGCCCATGATGGAGCAGTCGAGCCATCGCAGAGGGTTCACCGTGCCACGGGCAATGATGGTGGTGTCGCGGTAGAGTATGTGTGTGTAGTCCTCTATAGCCATGTACACGTCGCAAGAGTAGTCGGCTTTCAGGTTCTCGACATATATAGAATCTGTGTAGCCGAGGATGTCGTTGTCGCGACCATTCTCGCGCAGCGTGCGACTCTTCACCGTTATGTACTTGGCGAGTGGATCGCCATTGTCGCTGTTCTTAATGTCGTAGTTGTAGAGTCGGTCTTGTGTGATGTTATACTTTTTGCCGTCGTACACCATCGGACGCAAGAGGGTGAGCTGCTTGTCCGTCACATTGTTTAATATAGGTTGCACCACGAGACGTCTGTTGCTGCGGAACATCTCCTTCGGCACACGCACGCGAGTGCGCACGTATAGCCAGTTGCCCTTCACCTCAATGTCGGTTGGTTCGGGCATGATGCGGTCGGTGATGCGCTTTGTCTTCACCACCACCTCGCCGAGAGTAATGTCGTCTTCGTTGAGTTTCACCTCTGTGAACTTGTCGTTCTTCACCTTCAGTATCTCGGGCTTTGCGCCAATCATAGAGAAGCGCAGCTGTGCGCCAATCTGCGTGTTCATGGAGAAGCGTCCGTCCTCGTCGGTGACGGCGAGAGCGCGGCGTAGTTTGATGTCGGTGATGTTCACGCCAATGAGCGGTTCGCCGGTTTGCTTAGACACCACGCGACCCGTGAAACGTATCACGCCCTGAGCCTCGGCTTCGAGTGAGAAGCTGATAACGGCAACGAGCACTATGAGCAGCCGTTTGATGTGTAGGGTGATGTATTGTGATATAATGCTTTTCATATCTGTTTATTTAATAATGGTTCCCATCTCCTACTATTTAATAATGTACACAAAGCTGACAGCAGCCTTGATTGGTGCGAAGTTGACGGTGCTTACGTTCGGTTTGTCAAGAGCGGCACGCTCCTCTTCGTTACGTGAGTACTTCTCTTGGCGATACACGGCACCAACGCCAATCGTAGTCTCAAGGCTCCAGTGGCGACTAAGTACGAAGCTATAGCCATAGGTGATACCACCACCGAAGAGATCGCCGTCGTGACGTTTATCGTTGAACTGTAAATCGTAGTTCGCAGCAACGGCTGTTAGACCAACGAAATGACCCGCCTGCGGACGAGCACTGAACCAGTAGCGTGCTTCGGGTTCGAATGCGAAGCCCTTGGTGCTGAGGTTGGAGACACCATATGGTTTGAAGCCACTAACTCGGTTGACTACACCTTCGAGATTGAACGTCATGTGGCGGTTAATTCTGAACTCAACCCCAAGGTTGGGAGACATGGCAAGCCAATACAATGCGTTCGTTTTTACATTTATGCGCTGTGCTGTGGCTGGTGAGGCAACGGCAAGCATTACCACAACGGTGGTAATAAGCGCAATTAGTTTCTTTGACATTTATGCGATTATTTGTATAGTATTAATTGTATGTAATTGTATGTAATTGTATATTTCGTATTGCTGTCAGTGGATAGGGTGGGCGGTAGCGTTATTCGCAAAGCTCGTCGAAATGTTCAGCCACCTCGCAAAGCGCAGCGTACCACTCCTTGCCGAAGCGTCTGGTGAGCGGACCTTCGAGGAACTTGTACACTGGGAGTCCGAGTTCGCGACCCTTCTTCACAGCGTCCTTGCACACATCCCATCGGTTGTAGTTGAGTGCCACGGTACCATTGGCGAAGCGTTTCTCGCGGATGGGGTAGAGGGCGCAGGAGATAGGCTTGATGAACGAGGTCTTGCCAGCGCGGTGCGCACGCTCCAAGGCGCATAGACAGCAGTCGCCCTCGTAGCACGTAAAGACGCAGTCCTTGCCGCCCACGATGCTTGTCACGAGGTCGCCATCGCGGTCGGTGTACGCCACACCTTGCTTGTCGACCACGGCTTGCGCCTGAGCCGACATGTCGCCCCATACGGTGTCGAGCGCGTCTTCGATGCCACCAATCTCTTCGAGAGTGACGGGTGCGCCGGCATCGCCCTCTACGCAGCAGATGCCCTTGCAGGCATCGAGGTCGCAGCAGAACTGCTCGGTGATGATGTCAGACGAGACGAGTATATTCTCAATGTCGAGTATCATATTTCTGTTTTGTTTCTTGATGATTATTTCTATTTGCTATGTCTGTTCTCCCACGGATTGCACTCTTCTTGCAGTGAAATGCCTCCCACGGAATTCACGGAATACACAGAACCTTCTTGCTGTATATTCTCCCACGGAATTCACGGAACGCACAGAACCTTCTTGCTGTATATTCTCCCACAGATTGCACAGAACCTTCTTGCTGTATATTCTCCCACGGATTGCACAGATTTACACAGATGCTGCTTTCAGGGGGTGCACTTGTCTCAAGTGCACCAACCCGTTCTGTTGTTGCACTTCTTGCTCTGTTGGTGCACTTGAGACAAGTGCACCCCCTGAAAGAACCTATCTGTGTCGATCTGTGAAATCTGTGGGAGAATACTTTCAGCAACCTCTTCCGTGAATTCTGTGAATTCTGTGGGAGAATATCTCGGCAGAGTAATCTCCGCGGGCGAGTTACCAGTCAATCTCCTGCTCGCCATGCTCGCGCAGATAGGCGTTGCACTGCGAGAAGTGGTGGTTGCCGAACCACCCGCCACGGTTGGCAGACAGCGGTGAGGGATGTACCGACTCGAGCACGAGGTGGTGCGAGCGGTCGATGAGCTGCGCCTTAGAACGAGCATAGCCACCCCAAAGGATGAATACCAGGTTCTCGCGTTCGGCGTTCAGCGCACGTATCGCAGCATCAGTGAACTGTTCCCAACCATGACGCTGATGGCTCGCTGCCTGATGCGCACGCACAGTGAGCGTGGCGTTGAGCAACAGCACGCCCTGCTCTGCCCAGCGTGTGAGGTCGCCCGTCGGTGGCATTGGTTTGCCGAGGTCGAGCTGTATCTCCTTGAAGATGTTCTGTAGCGACGGCGGAAAAGGCACACCCTCGGGCACGGAGAAACTCAATCCCTGCGCCTGACCGGGCTCGTGGTATGGGTCTTGACCTATTATCACCACCTTCACACGGTCAAACGGACAGAGGTTGAAGGCGTTGAAGATGAGCGACCCGGGCGGATAGCACGTCGTGGTGGTATATTCGTGGCGTACAAAGTCGGTGAGCGCAGAGAAGTAAGGCTTCTCAAACTCCGCACCAATATGCTCGCGCCATGAGTTGTCGATTTTTACGTTCATGTGTACAAAATTACTAAATTAATGCGAACAATCGCTACTATCTGATATATTTTAGCTACTTTTGCCTTTATATAACATAATGATTATGCAACTTATACGCTTATTGAAAGACTGGACGCTACCCGTGGCAATCGGAACCGGCTGCGTGGTGTATATAATATTTGCGCTCGTGCCCCAGTTCGATGGCTTTGCAACAACTGCCGCACCCGTGTTCGATGCCATGCTTCCGATGTTTATGTTCCTCGTGCTATTCGTCACGTTCTGCAAGGTCGACTTTCGTAAGCTACGCCCCGTAGCATGGCACTGGTGGGTTGGCGTGTTTCAGTTGCTATGCGTAGGCGCGGTGATGGCAGCCGTGCTCGCTTTCGGGCTGAGCGGCAACCTGCTCATCCTCGCAGAAGCGCTACTCACGTGCATCATCAGTCCGTGTGCATCGGCTGCTCCAGTCGTAACGCAGAAGCTCGGAGGCAACCTCGAAGAGATGACAACCTACACCTTCCTCTCCAACTTCATAACGGCACTGATGATACCGGTCTGCTTCCCGCTCCTCGACAGCGAACGCGAGATGCACTTCCTCGCCGCCTTCGCCCTTATATTATATAAGGTGTTCACGGTGCTCGTGGTGCCTATGTTGCTCGCCTACGTTGTGAAGCATCACGCCAAGAGTCTCTGTCAGCGTATCGTCAGTGTAAAAGACCTCTCATACTACCTCTGGGGATGCTCGTTGCTCATCGTCTCCGGCACTACGATGAAGAACATCTTCCACGCCGAAACCACACTCGTCTTTATGCTGCTCATCGCCATCGGGTCGTTGCTGCTTTGCATATTTCAGTTCGCTTGCGGACGCGCAATTGGCAGCAAATTCGGTGAGACGGTGAACGCCGGTCAAGGACTCGGACAGAAGAACACCGCCTTCGCCATATGGATAGCCTGTACCTACCTCTCGCCCCTGTCTGCGGTAGGACCTGGCTGTTATATCCTGTGGCAGAACATCATTAACAGCATAGAGATTTGGCAAGCACAAAAGCATATTTCTAATAAATAATTTGCACGAGCCAACTGAAAGCATTATCTTTGCAGATACAAAAGGAAAACACATAATTAATAACTTAAACAAAATAACAAAAATGGAAGAGAACAAGAACCAGCAGCCCCAGGGTCTTCAGATCGAACTGAAGCCAGAAATCGGCGTAGGCGTTTACGCTAACCTCGCACTCATCACACACTCGTCAAGCGACTTTATCCTCGACTTCACTTGTATGCTCCCAGGTATGCAGCAGCCGCAGGTACGCAGCCGTGTCGTAATGGCTCCTGAGCACGCAAAGCGTCTCCTCATGGCTCTCAACGACAACATTCAGAAGTACGAGCAGAACTTCGGCAAGATTAATCTGCCGGAGGCACAGCAGCCACGCACAGCTACTCCGTTCAACAACCCGGAGGCTTAATCACGCAATGATTAGCTTATAGGCTGTCTTAAATACAGTCTTAGGCAAACCAATATGCACATAGGCGCGTTCCAGCGATGGAATTGCGCCTTTTTTTTATCGCCTTTTGTGGTCAAATACCGCTACTCTTTGAGTGCGAACCTCGCACTTTTTCGTTGCGCACCGGTCGGCGCAGACATCCGCACCGGTCGGCGCAGACATCCGCATCGGTCGGCGCAGACATCCGCATCGGTCGGCG
>OHSI01001207.1_pt1 | contig 13990 bp, 10 predicted proteins | sample 1578641 | NCBI WGS metagenome assembly OHSI01 (sample SAMEA3879535, study PRJEB24766) | human gut metagenome | biome: human-associated habitat; feature: feces | place: USA | collected 1985/1987 | reverse complement strand
TGCTGACGAAGAAAGACATCGTATACCGCTGCAACGCCGCAGACATTAAAATGATAGTCTGTGCCGGCGAAAGCGTCATCACCGACCATATCACGGCAGCTATGCCAGAGTCTCCTTCTGTGAAACGCCTCGTAAGCGTCGGGCCGGAAGCTCCCGAAGGATTCGAAGACTTCCACAAAGGTATCGAGGCCGCCGCTCCTTTCGTGAAACCGGAACATCCGAACACGAACGATGACATCTCCCTGATGTACTTCACCAGCGGTACTACCGGAGAGCCCAAAATGGTGGCCCACGACTTCACCTATCCGTTGGGACATATCGTCACCGGCAGCTTCTGGCACAACCTGAAAGAGAGCAGCCTACACCTCACCATTGCCGACACCGGTTGGGGAAAAGCCGTGTGGGGCAAGCTCTACGGACAATGGATTGCCGGCGCCAACGTATTTGTATACGACCACGAGAAATTCACTCCCGCAGCCATACTGGAGAAGATACAAGATTATCACGTCACGTCGCTTTGTGCACCGCCCACCATCTTCCGATTCCTCATTCACGAAGACCTCACGAAGTACGACCTATCCAGTCTGGAATACTGCACCATCGCCGGAGAAGCATTGAACCCCGCTGTATTCGAGACCTTCAAGAAGTTAACGGGCATCAAGCTGATGGAGGGCTTCGGACAGACCGAAACGACCCTTACCGTTGCCACCATGCCGTGGATGGAACCGAAACCCGGCAGCATGGGATTGCCCAATCCGCAATACGATGTAGACCTGATAGACCACGAAGGACGTTCCGTGGAAGCCGGTGAACAGGGACAGATTGTAATCCGTACCGACAAAGGTAAACCGCTGGGATTGTTCAAGGAATACTACCGTGATGCCAACCGCACCCACGAGGCATGGAACAACGGCATTTACTACACGGGAGATGTAGCCTGGAAGGACGAAGACGGCTACCTCTGGTTCGTGGGCCGCGCCGACGACGTCATCAAAAGTAGCGGCTACCGCATCGGCCCGTTCGAAGTGGAAAGTGCATTGATGACCCACCCAGCCGTAGTAGAATGTGCCATTACCGGTGTGCCCGATGAAATCCGCGGCCAAGTGGTAAAAGCTACGATTGTGTTGGCAAAAGAGTACAAGGCACGCGACGGAGAAGAGCTTGTCAAGGAGTTGCAGAACCATGTGAAGAAAGTGACGGCTCCCTACAAATACCCGCGTGTCATCGAATTTGTTGATGAACTCCCCAAAACCATCAGCGGGAAAATCCGCCGTGTGGAAATCCGGGAGAACGACCGGAAATAACACTCGCCACCCAGCATCTGAATCATAAGACAACATCCGGGTAAATGAATAAGGAAGGGGTAAAACCGAAATCTGCCATTCTATTGACGATTTCAGTTTGACTGGTTGCAGACAGAGAGTGCAAAGTGTAAATAAATACCCCGGGTTTTAATGAATAAATGGAGAAAAAAACTATATTTGCACGAAATTAAACTTCACTTGGAACATTTATAAACAAGAAAGACCGACACGGCATATGAAAAATAGAATGCAGATATGGAAAATACTGGCTTTCTTAGGAGCGGTACTTTTCTTGTCTGATACAATATACGCCCAACAATGGACATCCGATAGTCATTCGGAATACAAACGGGATACACTCCCTTTCTCACAGCGCTTCATCCACAGATTAGGCGTAGAAGGGCGTGCTGGCTATATTTTTCAGATCAACCCTTTTCTGGAGTACTCCAACCACCAATACAAGGCCATGAAAAATGCCTATGCCGGCCATCTGAAATACTCCTTCCAGCTCCGTCCCCACACCGTTGCCGACCAGGCTTATATAGGAGCCTATCAAGGGATTGGAGTTGGCTATTTCAACTTCGGCAATCCGGAAGAGCTGGGCAACCCGCTGGCGGTCTATCTGTTTCAAGGGGGACGCATCGCCCAATTCAGCCCCCGCATATCCTTGAACTATGAATGGAACTTCGGCGCATCATTCGGCTGGAAACCCTACGATGAATATGACAACCCGGAGAACCAGATTATCGGCTCGAAAGTGAATGCCTATCTCAATGTGAACCTCTACTTAAAGTGGGCACTCTCCCCCAAGTTCGACTTGATGATAGGAACTACCGGAAGCCACTTTTCCAACGGAAACACCCAATATCCCAACTCCGGTCTGAACACGGTGGACTGCAAAGTGGGACTGGTATATAACTTTAACCGCAGAGCGGATGAACTCGCCCAATCATGGCAACGCCCTATTGTTCCTCCATTCCCCCGCCACGTCAGCTACGACCTGACTTTGTTCGGCTTCTGGCGAAAGAAAGCAGTGGCCCATGAGGGCAGTAGTGGCCAGGTACCCGCACCCGGCACTTACAACGTGATCGGTTTCAGCTTTGCACCCATGTACAACTTCGGCTATAAATTCCGCGCCGGTGTGGCGTTGGACGGCGTATACGACCACAGTGCGAACATGAAAGAATCGTACGAGGAAGAGAACGGCTTCTATACTCCGCCCGCCAAGAAGCAGATGGCATTGGGCTTATCCGCCCGCGGAGAATTTGTCATGCCTTACTTCACGGTAGGTATCGGTCTGGGAGCCAATGTTCTGCACGGCGGCGGTGACATGAAGTCTTTCTATCAGATTCTTGCCTTGAAAATAGACGTAACACGCAATTCGTATCTCCATATAGGATATAACCTCCGGGAATTTCATGAGCCCAATTATCTGATGTTGGGTATCGGCTATCGGTTCAATAACAAACGCCCCAAGCTGTTCTGAACAATAAAGAGGAGGCTATTTATATAGATTCTTTTATTTCATCTGCAAGCACATATTAGTAAGTGCCACGCGCATATCATCTACTATAGTATTATAGTTAGTTTGTTAGTTCACAGCGATGAACACTTTGTTCAAGTATAGAGAAACAGTTTGTTCCAATAAGGAAAAACAGTTTGTTTTCATATGATGAAACGAAATGTTTTGTTAAGGGAAACAAAGTGTTCGCCATAATGAAACAACTTGTTCTATTAAGGGAAACACTTTGTTCGCTATAGAGAAACGGTCTTTCATATCAAGAGCTTATAAAGAAAAAGCTCCGCAAATCATTGATTCACAGAGCTTAATCGAGTACTCGAAGCAGGACTTGAACCCGCACAGCCGCAATGGCCAAAGGATTTTAAGTCCTTCTCGCCGGGCCACCATTCGAGCTTATATTAATCTATAAATCAATAATTTATCTAATGCTACTTACTAATACTTAATATTTGGTTTAACTATTGGTTTAACTAAAGTATTAAATCAAGATTAGTTAATAAATAAGTTTACAATCTCATTATGTATTTAATAATATTATCACTTCACTTCTCAACTTTGGTAAATGATTAATAACCATGCTCCAAAATATATCAGCAGACAAGCTGTCATTATAACGGAAATAACAGTAAAGTTTAATTCAACATTTCTGTAATAGGGGGCTTATAATTGAAATATCCTCTCTAAAAGGTTGTATTAGTCCATACATGGAGTTAAATGGGGCTCTCCATTAATCTCTTTATCTTTTATAATGGCTAAGTAGTGTATAGTTGAAATACAGCCATCTCTCCATTCCAGTATTTAATAATGAGATATTAACATTAGTTTCCCCTCTGTAATATGGTTAACTTCGTATCAGATTAATTCAATTATCAATTATCAAATTAATACAATTATGAGACTTACCAAGAAGAACTCTCCTAAAAGTTACACTATCTACTACCTACCACAAGAGATTAAAGAAACTATGGTTACAGAGGTCAGTTACCTGCCTATTACCAGAGAGAGACTGGAACAGTTCTTTAAAGATGCAGCAAGTAAGCGAAAGCCTAAATTAGTCAAGAAGCGGAAACAGTCAAGGCAGCAAGGGAGTTAATTCCATGCTGCCTTTATACTTCAATACTTATTTCCTTTTATAAGTCATTTTAGCATATTCTACCCCTCCATCATCCTCTTTCTCCATATATTCAAGAACTAACTTGCTGTTGGATATTTCAAGAACATTCAAATCAAGAGCATAAGTGGCATCAATAGGTCTAAGTGTCAGCAGCTTATTACTCAATGCCCATTTCCCTTCATCTAATTCCGAATTATCCAAATCATATTCAGTATATGTACCGTCAGCTCTGAATGTAAGATTACCAAAATATTCGCATTCATCTTTAGGTGCATGACTCCATTCTCTGTTTTCTTCAGGATATTCTGGCTCTATTTCATACCCTTCTTCGTAAGTTAGTACCCATTGACCTACAATGTTCTCTGTAGTAGGTGTACTTTCTTCTTCGTCATCATCACTACATGCTGCGAAGTTAACACTCATAATTACGGCTACGATAGCCATTCCAATAAATCTTAATGTTCTCATTTTAATTAATAAATTAAGTTAGTAATATAGTTTATAAATATTTATCCACTCCATTTGTACAGCGTACCGTCTTCCGTTCATCCAGCATTCTCATGTACTGCAAGTTCTTTGTCTTATTGTACATGAACTTATCCTCATGCCAAAGGTGGTAAACAATACCTGCGAACTTCAAATACCGTTTCCGGCAACCACTGTTCAGCAGACGCTTGCCCAAATCAATATCCTCACTTCCCCAACCCTCATAGAATTCATCATAACCGTTTACCTTGATAAAATCCTCACGGAAGAAGGACATGTTACAGCCCAATGCAGCCGAACGCTTTCTACGGTATCTCGGAGCCAAGAAGCGAGCCAGCCATATACAATGGATTGCATTCTCCGGCTTGCTTTCAATTCCTTTCGTCCAGACATGAATCGGGCGTACCATACCGGACTTACATATTTCCTCTGTCAGCTCTTTGCCCAAGTTTACCCTTCCACCTTTCACGTAAATGCCACGGCCGGCTTCACGGAGATGGTCGGCTATCAGCTTTGGATGCAGGAACACATCACCGTCTATCTCTATGATATAGTTTCCCGTACTACGGGCTACACACTTGTTGCGCATCATAGCCAATCGGAAACCTTTATCCTCATGCCACACATGTATGATTGGAAACGGTGCCTGCTCTTGCAGCCTTGCTATCAACGAGGCGGTCTCTTCCGTAGAGCCATCGTCTCCTATAATGACCTCATCGGGCAGGACTGTCTGCTTGAACAAGCTGAGTAAACATACTTGCAGAGCATCGCAACGGTTGTAAGTAGAGACTATTACGGAAATCTTCCCCAAGTCCTTTCTATTCATTACTACCAGATTTAAATAAGTTAATCAGATTAATTATTACCACTCTATACACTCTTGCCTTCTTTTATATGGATATATGGATGAAGTGGCTTGAATAAGTGCACAGAGTACACAGCATAAAGCTGCACGCAATTTGATTGATTGCCACGTTAGAAATAGAACTGTCTGTTTTGTGAATATCTGTATCGTTGCCAGTGTTCCCTAACTGACCGTTATACAATAAAGAAGCGTGGGAACATTGAATATTACTGCATTGAGGCTCTGGACTTGCCCTTACCCAATAATAAACAATAGCCCACGCCAAACGTTATATAGTCCACTTGACTAAGTGGGTATATAGCATCGACGTGAGCGTTCTTGCCTATTATCTTGGGTAATAGAATTGTCCAGATTCCAATGCAAGATAATATCAAACGCTCTTCGTTAACTATGTCCTTTCAGAACTATCTCCATAGAAGTCTGAAATTGCTACAAAGTTACTAAAAGCTGTTTAATTTGCAAGAACTATTGTTTATTAAAAGTTGAGAGCTGTCTCTACTCAATAATTCAAGGTTGGTATGAAACTTGCCAAATCCCCATATAAGTAGAAATTCTGAACTTTCATACCAACCCAATTATCAGAAGCTAAGACAGTCATAAGTATTTAATAATTCCTCTTGCCTCAATCCCAAGTATCTCTTAGTAATTGATACACTGGAATGATTGAATAGTTCCATGAGCTTAACAAGTGCAAGCTCTGAATTATCACTGTTCATATTATAAACCTGTCTGCCAAAAGTCTTTCTAAGAGAATGACAACTGAAATTACCTATATGTAACTTGTACTTCTTCTTAATCTCTTTCAGCATGACATTGATTCTCTGAACTGTGTACACTGTCCCCTTCTGACTTATCAATACAGGAGCATTTATGCCAACTGGATTTATATGCTCATAACAATCTCTGATATGTTGCTGTAGCTGCATATTAATCCTAATTGTCCTTTGCTTCCCTGTCTTAATCTCTATAATGGTAAATTCTTCTGCATCTAATATCTGATTCCACCTCAAAGCAAGAATATCAGAAATTCTTAGACCTGTGAAGCAACCCAAAGCGATAAGAAGTGACATCTTATAGTTACTATCCCTTGCCAACTTTCTTACTAGGTTCATTGCTTCGCTCCATTGCAGATAATCTGCTGTTGTACTTGAATATTTAAGTGACATAATGTTCTGTTTTATAGTGAAACTAATAAAAGTGAATATTAATTTTGAGTTGGAATATCTAACTTGCTGATTACTAGCTAAACATTCACTAATAACAGAAGTGAATGTTATACTACTGGCTAATAATAGAGAAAGAGTACCTATATATAGTATATAGATACCCTTATTAGTTCTTCATGTACTACTTCATCGTAATAATCTTGTATATAGTCCAAATAATCATCAAGAAGAATACAACAGGTGAAATTGCACACATAACAAGTAACAAGATAATCCAAGATATAACGACTAATAACGCTTGTAACATAATCTTTTGAATATTAATAGGTAATGAATAATCAAGGGACACCCTTATTATATGGATGCCCCTTTTAAGTACTCTGTAATACCACTAACTAAGAAACCACTGATATTTGTCATCACCGTGTAAAGCGGAACATATACCCGTTGCAAGTTCTGTAGCATTATAGGCTCTATCCAAGAATGAATCTATATAGCTACTCTTATTTGCACCTGTGAGCAAGTTGTAGAATTTCCACATAGACAAATCATTTCCCAAGCTACCAAAGTTCTCGTCATTGATATAAGCCTTAGCCACATTGTTAACCTGTGTATCAGTAAGCAACATTTTAGGTATATCCTTTTGATAGCCTTGCGGTAATGACTGATAAAGTCTCATTCTTCCAAGTAGTTGGCAGAACTGATGCTCTGTCATACTGGTATTGCCTAAAGACTGCATCAAATGTATGTGTTTGGCTGCATCGTATTTGTGGAACATTTCCAATACCGCTTGATATAAATCCCTTGTATTGGTAACTTCCAAGCAACTAAGATAACCGTCTGTAGATACACATAGATTTGTGCAAACCTTACAAGTAAAGCCAATAAACACTTTAAACCGCTCCGCACCTTTCTTCGAATAAAGATTGGTGTGGTTATAAGCTCTTACACCGCCAATAGTAAGGGTTAGCCTGTTACCGTGTACTGTCTCATAGATAGTAGGAACTTCAATAACAAAAGCGCACCTTTCGTAGTAGATAGTCTTGTCACTCTCTAGTAACTGATTGGCTGGCTTATGTATTGCTTCGGGAATGCGACCCTTAATAACATGGCTTACACGAATATCTGGCGATTCAATTTGTTCACCGCTAAAGAATGTATTGGTTGCATCCTGTACCGCTTCAATGAAAGCCACATGAGATAATGTAGCTTCGTTATCCTTGGCAAATACAGGGATAATGCAATCATTCCTTAGATGTTCCAAACTGGCTTCAATCGTATTGGCTTCAATAAATAACGGGCGTTTCTGCTTAATAATTGGCTCTTCAATTATTACCGCTTCTTCTGCATATTCACCAAAGTTTCTACTAGTTCTTTGTACTGGCATAATCTGTAATGTTGATTCCATAATCTGTAATTTATTAAGTTAATATTAGAAATTCCTCTGTCTGAAAGCCAAGCAAGCCACAATCAGTATTAATAATCCAATAAAGAACTGTGGCATTAAGACTACTGGCACAATTAGAATTATTCCAAACGTCAATAAAATCTTTAAATTCTCCATACGCATAATAATAGATTAGTAAATAGTGTATTTAAGGACAAAATGAGGGCTTAACATGAAGTACTATTCATTCACTTCTTTTTGTGCATCTTTATACGTAGGCATATACAAATCGTTGATAAGTCCGCACATTTCAGAAGTTCAAAAGGTTTGTGGGCTGAATAGTGATTCATGTTATCCTTTCTTTTTCCTAATGATTGGTGAGGGGTATTTGGGGTAACAGAAGGGGGTTATGCACGATATACATCTGATGCGCTCACTGACAAATTAAATATTTCACTCTATAGCTGCATAAAGTCTAAATAGAAACACTACCTAAATCTAAAGGGCGGGGGTATGATTTTAAGTACCTATATTTTTTGAGTTGGGTATCAAAAGGAACTTTACCAGTAATATATATCACTCTCAAATGCCATTATTGGTCTTTAGGATATACTCCCCTATAGAATGACGGACTTATGCCAGTATCAGTATAAAGTTTGCAGATTGTCCACAATTCATGATTTTACTGTCGGAATATTAATTACCTTTGCAATATCAGGACAATGGGAAACACCCAAAATATAATCCTCAAAATTATTCCGATTCCATGTTAGAGATACCCTAAACGGGTATAATTCGACCTGATGCGTATCAGGTTTTATTATTCTTGTGACTGTCCAATATTTCTACCATGACTCCCTTATACTAAAGATAAAAATTCTCTATAAAGTGGACATCACTAGATTAGATTATTCCAGTCAAATTAACTTTTAACTTAACTCATGAAGAAAGAAGTGATTAAAATTCCGGCAAATATCAAGTATTTAACCGAACGGGAGAAGTTCATAGAAGAATTCGGGAAACCGTTTGAACTTCCTAATGGTATTTTGAATAAAGAGATACCCGGCTGTGGAGCAACTACAGTCGCACTGACAGATGAACATAAAACTATTATATGCAGCCCTCGCAATGAGCTGTTGAAAAACAAACATGAACAATACCCTGATACCTTGCTTGTAATTGGCGGGGTAGACTGCGGAGCTTCCCAAGATTCTGGTCTCCTACGATTCCGTGTATAAATTGATTGGCTGTATTAAATATAAATCAGATTGGCGTGTAGTAGTGGATGAATTCCAGTGCTTGTTGGCAGATAGTAGTTTCAAGTCTGAAATAGAATTGCACTTTTTGGATAATTCAAGGTCGTTTCCGTATGTTACATTCTTATCGGCAACTCCAATTCTTGACAAATATCTGGAACAGATTGACCACTTCAAGGATATGAATTACTATCAGCTTGACTGGGAAGAAAAGGATATTGTTAGAGTATATAGAGAACGCACAAAGAATCCTATCAATGCAGCATTGGAAATAGTTCGCTATTACCAGAACGGCAATTATCCTTCTGTGTATGTTAATGGGGAAAGGATTTACTCCAAAGAATGTGTTATATTTCTCAATAGTGTAAATAATATTGTGAATATTATTAAACAAACAGAACTCAATCCGGAAGAAGTAAATATCATTGTAGGTAATTCTGACGATAACGACAGACAGATTGCAAGGATTGGGGAAGGATTCAAAAGAGGGAGAATTCCTTTGAAAGGGGAGACGCACAAGAAATTCACCTTCTGTACTTCCACCGCTTATGCGGGCTGTGATTTCTACTCTACCAATGCCGCAACTTTTGTCATTAGTGATTGCAATCGTCCGAACACTGCGGTTGATATAGCAACGGAACTGGTACAGATTGCAGGCAGGCAGCGTCTGGCATGCAACCCCTTCAGGCAGTTCCTCACCTTCGTTTACAATGTCAATGCAGAGGAGGTAGAGCAGGAGACATTCAATGAGCATCTGTGCCGGAAGGTCAATGTGACACTTGACGAGATTAGAGACAACAACAATGCCGGTGAAGCATTGAGAGCCAAACGTATCAAGGATTTTAGGAGAATCCCCGACAATGTAAAATATCAGGATTCATATACAATGTACGATGAACAGAAAGGAGAATTTGTTTTCAACCGTTTAGCCTATGTAAATGAGCAATACTGTTTTGATGTCCAGAAGTTCAATTATCAGAATGGGGTAATTGTAAAGAAACTGCTCCAAGATAGTAGTTTCGATGTCAGTGAGAATCAAACTTATGCCGTTTACCAAGAACAGTTGAAACATCTAATCAAAAAGGAGCCATTTGTAGACAGGATGCAGGCATACTGTGAATATCGTGCCAAGCAAGGGCTGATTGTCAATCTCGCAATGTCAACACTGGAAAGCAAATATCCAGAACTTAGGTATTATTATGAGGCTTTGGGGGCTGACAGGATTAAAGCTTTGAATTATAAAGAGAAGAAACTGCTCAATGAAATCCATATCATGAAAACCAAAAATAAGATTCGTCATGAATTACACGGCACTATTCATATCGGAGACAGGATATTAACTGCTGATATTCAGCAAACCTTACGTGTTGTATATGACAGGCTGGGCATTGACAAGTCACCGAAAGCGGCCGACCTCAATGAATTCTTTGAGATTCATCCTGTCAAGATACCGACCGCCAATGGCCGGAAGAATGGCTTTGAGATTCGAGGAATATTGTAAACAAACAGAAAGAGGCTGAACTCAAAATCAATTTGAGACAGCCTCTTATTTTTATGTATCATGTACAATCCGGTTATTCTTATTGCTGTTGAGCGTTACGCATCTCAATAACTCGCTCGATGATTAAGTGCTGAATACAGCTAATTTTATCTTCGCACTTAGCTGCTTCAATCCGCAACTTCTCTGTTGCTTCAATGCTGTTTAATACATCACAGACTGTATCAAAACCATATTCCGAGATACCATAATTAATGGCCTTAATATATCTGGTCTGTTTTGCAGCTTTCACGCCAAAGGCTTGTACTGTTGCCTTCATCAATTGCTCTGCCTGCGCATAAGTTCTATATTCTTCTTTAAAAAGAGAAGAACTCATAGCAAGGGCTTTGCTTTGTAATAAAGAAACAGTAGTGCTTATACCAAAATATCCCTGTACGGCAGTACCGGACATAGAGTACATTATGCCGAACTTGCGGATATTCAGAAATAATTCATCTCCCGTTACAATTCCGGCATATCCTATCCACTCATCCTTTGAAGGACATTGGGAGAGATATGCAGTTGTTGCCACTCTGCGGTAAGCGTCAGCAACGCTATCACATTCCACTAATTCAGCTTGCAGTGGCTCATCCGTCAAACCGAGCAAGTTAACATTGTCGGCTTTATCCAGATAGACCATTACGGCCGGAGCATTATCGGGAAGATTCCCTATTTTACTACCTACGTAATCGTATAGAGGAACATTCTCTGCGTAGAATGGTTTTGCATCACAGAAGCAAAACACAGTCGGCAAGAGCTTGCTCTTATCTATAGCTTTAAATACTTTGTCCTTCTCAAAGTTTTTAGGTTTGATAGAATAATCGGTGAAGGCAGGAATAATTTCCAGTTCTTCGCCATTTACTAATATAGTGGTAACAAAGTACCACTTGGGAGCTTCTTCGCTCCCTAGGTTCTTAATATTTGTCATAATTCTAAATAGTTAAAATTATTAAGCGGTATATAAGAGCGGGCATACTTACTTATACCTTCATATATACTCGGCAATCCGAGAATTGCCTAATTAATAATATTAACAATTATGAACTAATTGCCACAGCTTATCACTTCCAAGCAAAAAGTGATAGCTTAAAGCACCGAGGTGCTGGGGTCGAATTGTACATGATGTCAAAGAGCGGGTTGTTCAATGCTTACTCATCAACAATATGAGTTAATCATTTAACTGCTGCAAAGATAAACCATTTTACTGATAATATCCAAATTCTACAATCCATTATGGTTGATTTCGTCCGGATTATTGTACAAATATAGATTGTCTGTTAACGTCAGTTAATGAGATTTTACCATACCTCCTTACAGCCGTATCTGTCTGGGGGAGAATATGGCGGTTTGGGTAGTATTCCGTACCAGAATCACTTTACTTGTCTTTAGCCTTCAATATTGCCGCTACAATTTCTTTCATGTCATTAAGGCTGTCATTATCCAGAATCCCCATTTTGAAAGCCTTATCAACAATCTGCATGACAGTTTCCACATTTACCTCTATCTTTATACATTTGACAATTAACAGCTTAAGCTCGTCCCTCAAATTGGACAGATTACCAACAGACAGCCGTTCCACATATTTATGGGCTACTTCAAGGCCGGAGGCGGGAGATTGCATATAAGCCTCTATTTCTTTCACAATACCACTTATCTCGCTATTGTAATCATATAGTTTGCCGTTCTTCACATATCCCATACGTTCAAACATGTCACTGGCTTTATTGATTTTAGATGCAAAAAATTGAGTGTCTAACAGAGTATCGAACGTAATACCATTTATAGTATTTTGATACTGTTTTAAAATATTAATGGCTTCTTTGTTACCTTCTTGACTAATAGTAGTAGGTACTTTATCAGATTGCCTTACTTTTGTAGATTCTGTTTCCAACATTAGTAAAGCGGCATCCTCAGAGGTTAATCTTACATATTTCTTAAAAGACTTTGCATCATTATGTCCTGTTATCTTCATTATAATATGACTATCATAGCCATGTTTTAGCATATTACAGATAAAGGAACGTCTTGCTGTATGCGTTCCTATTAGTTCGTATGCTTTCACTTGTGTTGTAACAACTTCTCCTCCCCTATCCTCTGTTACATTATGTAATCTTGTTATACCTGCTTTTTCACCTATGTTCTTTAAATAGTTCAAAGCTGTTTGATTGGTATAAATAGGAAAACCATTTTTATACTTATTCAGAATATCTATAGCAACAGGTAAAAGAGGAATTGATACTCTATGCGTTTTCTTTTCTTGCACAATTTCTATTACTTTTCCTTTACCATTAGGCGCTTCCTTTATAATCCCCTCATTAATTGCTTGCGTATCAGAGAAGCGTTGCCCTATCCAACATTGTAATACAAACAAATCTCTCACTTCTTCTTCCCTTCCTGTTAAGCGCAAAGCATATATTTTATCTATTTCATCTTCCGTTAAATAAATCTCATTTTCATCACCTTGTCTACTTTGGGGCTTTTTATACTTGTCCAGTTTGGATTCGTGAATATCAATCATGCCTTGCTGCTCTGCTCTTTTAAGAATACATATTATCTTCTCTACCTTATTACCAACCGTAGTAGTTTTCGTTGTTTTACCTTTACCAACTTCCTTATTAAAAAGATAAGATTCATAATCCTTTATCAATGGTAAATTTATATCACTAAAATTAATAGGATATTTACCTACTTCATTCAGAAAAGCTTCAAAGAACTTTATTTGTTTCACATAATCAGCTCTTGTACTATCTTTTATAGTTCTATCTAAAGCTAATGTATTACGTAACCAATGTACTGCATTTATATTTTGCTTTTCTTTCTCCATAGTATCTTTGTATATAAACTTCTTTAATATCTTAACACTATTTCCGATTTCGTTGGGATTGTCACAAAGATAACGCTTATATTGCAGAAAGCGATTTTTAATCTCAATTATTTTCGTGTTAACAATAGTATTATTGAGATTATCAAGTTCACTTAACCTACAACTGATATAAGCCTCTTGCTTCTTCACATTCCAATGTTCTGGATATACCTTAACACCCGTAGAAAGTCTTATTTGCTTCCTATCTATCCTGCATACCAAATAGATATTAGTAGGCTTGTTTGATTTGGGTTCTCTCAAATTAAACTTAGCCTGTACTTCATAAAAAAAAATCTGTCCCGTTTGAGCCTTGTTATTCATTTCTGTGCTTCAATTTCGTAATTCAAACTCGTACTTCAATTTCGTGCTTACAAGGCTTTAGCTAACAAAATATCAAGAAGAATCCTCTCTTACAGTATTGTAGAACGCCAATTTACTATCATCAATAAGAGCAAAAAAAATGGGGCTTTTCACAAAGCTCCATTTTTCA
>OHSI01001195.1_pt1 | contig 14076 bp, 5 predicted proteins | sample 1578641 | NCBI WGS metagenome assembly OHSI01 (sample SAMEA3879535, study PRJEB24766) | human gut metagenome | biome: human-associated habitat; feature: feces | place: USA | collected 1985/1987 | reverse complement strand
TCGCCGTATGAAGGATAAGGCCAGTATTCCGAAGCTGTTTCTGTTTCCATTGCATCACCGACAGCTCTGAGTTCCTGCATAAGTGCAAATACTGTTTCTCTGTAGTACTTAGCATACTTGAGGTTGTCATCGCTGTAGTCGCTTGCCTTGATAACAGCCTCTTCAAGCTCTGCAGTTTTCTTTGAGAAACATACAAGTTTGTTTGAAAGGCTTGTAATAAGGTCTTCCTCAACACTTGTAGGAATAGCGTCCGAAAGTGCCTTCTTTGCAAGTGCTGTATCCGTAAGATCTCTTACATATGATGTAACGGCAGGAAGAATGTTCTTCTTAGCCATATCAATCATTGTGAGAGCCTCAATGTTAATCTGCTTAGAATAGCTTTCAAGCTCAATTTCATATCTTGCACGGATTTCGTCTGCCGAACAAATCTTATTCTTAACAAAGAGGTCAATATTCTTCTTGTCAAGGAAGTGTTCCATTGCGTCAGGAAGTGACTTGAGGTTAAGAAGTCCTCTTCTTTCAGCCTCTTCAACCCACTCGGGAGCGTAGTTGTTGCCGTTGAAGATAATGTTCTGATGCTCTGTGAATACTTTCTTAACAAGAGCCTTGATAGCTGCGTCCATATCATCCGCATCTTTAAGCTCATCGTAGAACTCTGAAAGTTCTTCGGCTACCATAGTGTTGAGCATATAGTTAGGACAGGCAATGTTAAGTGAAGAACCAAGTGCTCTGAATTCAAACTTGTTACCTGTGAATGCAAAAGGTGATGTACGGTTACGGTCTGATGTATCTTTCATAAAGTCAGGAAGAACATCAACACCTGTTCTCATCTTCTGCTTACCCTTGCTTACATATTCTCTGTCATTGATGATTGAATCAACGAGTTCGCCGAGGTCATCACCGAGATACATTGAAATGATTGCAGGCGGTGCTTCGTTAGCGCCGAGACGGTGGTCGTTACCTGCCGATGCAACCGTGATTCTGAGAAGATCCTGATACTCGTGAACAGCCTTTACAACTGCCGCAAGGAAAAGCTGGAACTGAAGGTTATTTTCAGGAGTCTTGCCGGGCTCAAGAAGGTTTTCGCCTGTGTTGGTTGAAATTGACCAGTTGTTGTGCTTACCGGAACCGTTAACACCTGCGAACGGCTTTTCGTGAAGAAGACAAACAAGACCGTGTCTTTCGGCAACCTTCTTCATAACTTCCATTGTAAGCTCGTTGTGGTCGGTTGCAATGTTTGTTGTTGTGAAGATAGGAGCAAGCTCGTGCTGTGCAGGAGCAACTTCGTTATGCTTTGTCTTTGCAAGGATACCGAGTTTCCAAAGTTCCTCGTCAAGGTCTTTCATATAAGCAGCAACTCTTGTCTTAATTGCACCGAAGTAATGGTCGTCAAGTTCCTGTCCTTTAGGAGCTTTTGCACCGAAAAGTGTTCTGCCTGTATAAATAAGGTCCTCTCTCTGGTCGTAAGCGTCCTTATCAATAAGGAAGTATTCCTGCTCCGGACCTACTGTTGTTGTAACTCTTGTAACATCTTCTTTGCCGAGAAGATGAAGAATCTTTACAGCCTCTGTATTAATTCTCTCCATTGAACGAAGAAGAGGAGTTTTCTTATCGAGAACCTCGCCTGTATAAGAACAGAATGCTGTAGGAATGTAAAGTGTTCCGTCCTTAACGAATGCATATGATGTCGGATCCCATGTTGTATAGCCTCTTGCCTCGAATGTGGCACGAATACCGCCGCTTGGGAAAGAAGAAGCATCAGGCTCGCCCTTTACAAGCTCTTTACCTGAGAACTCCATGATAACCTGACCTTCACCGTTCGGTGCGATAAAGCTGTCATGCTTTTCGGCTGTAATACCTGTCATCGGCTGGAACCAGTGTGTGTAGTGGGTACAGCCCATTTCAACTGCCCAGTCCTTCATAGCAGCCGCAACAACATTTGCAACGCTGAGGTCAAGCGGTTCACCGTTCTGGATTGTCTTTTTCAAAGCCTTGTAAGTTGACTTTGGAAGTCTTTCCTGCATCTTCTGGTCATTAAATACCATGCTGCCAAAAATTTCGGGAACTTTTGCCATTTTAATTCTCTCCTATCCATTTTGAAAATAAATTTTAATGGTCTGATTTTTGCTTTATAAAAACAGAAAAGGACACTGTAAGCCTCAGCTCACAGCGCCCTTGCTGTCTTTGATGTTGTTAGTATATTCCACTTTTGCGAATTTGTCAATACATTTTTTGAAAAAAGTTTTGAAATTGCAAGTTTTATTAAATTTCCTGCAAAATTAAGCTGAAACACCAATAAGAGTTGCATATTTTCTACAACAATCACAGTAAAATGAAAGTTTTGCCCTTAAAAGTTGCAATTTTCCTCTATTTTCCCTTGACAAAGCACAATGTATAGTTATATAATCTAAGTGCTGATTTTTCTTGATCAACGATGACAGGGCATTTCAGAACATCAGCCGACCTGCACATTCACCTTTGCAGGATATAGCACAGGCTGAGCATAGCGGTTTTACCGCTGAGAAGAGATTGGGCATTTTACAATTACATATATATGATTGATTATTAACCGGCAGAACATTAATTGCCACTTTGAACCGATAAGTTTACGAAAGCAAACTTCCTTTTACATATATATGTATATAAAAAAGTCCGCTGAATAATTTTTGTGATTAACAGGAAAGGGTGATCATTAATGGAACAGACAGTCAGAGAGAACAACAAGACTCTGTATTCTCCGAAGTTTGAACATGATAACTGCGGTATCGGAGCTGTTGTTAATATTAAGGGTATCAAGTCACACGACACCGTGGCAAACGCTCTGACAATTGTTGAAACTCTCGAACACAGAGCAGGTAAGGATGCCGAAGGCAAAACAGGTGACGGCGTAGGTATTCTTCTCCAGATTTCACACAAATTTTTTAAGAAGGCAGCTGCTGAAATCGGCATTAAGCTCGGTTCCGAAAGAGATTACGCTGTAGGTATGTTCTTCTTCCCTCAGAATGAGCTTGCAAGAAATCAGGCAAAGAAGATGTTTGAAATCATTGCAGAAAAAGAAGGTCTTACAGTTCTCGGTTGGAGAAATGTTCCGTCAAAGCCCGAGGTACTCGGTCACAGAGCTGTTGAATGTATGCCTGCAATTATGCAGTGCTTTATCAAAAGACCTCACGGTGTAAAAAGAGGTCTTCCGTTCGACAGAAAGCTCTATGTTGCAAGAAGAGTTTTTGAACAGAGTAATGAAGACACATATGTAGTTTCGCTTTCAAGCAGAACTATTGTATATAAAGGTATGTTCCTTGTCGGCGATCTCCGTAACTTCTTCCTTGATCTTCAGGACGAGGATTACGAGTCTGCAATCGCTATGGTTCACTCCCGTTTTTCAACCAACACAAATCCAAGCTGGCAGAGAGCTCATCCTAACAGAATGATTGTTCACAACGGTGAAATCAACACAATCAGAGGCAACGCTGACAAGATGCTTGCCCGTGAGGAAACAATGCGTTCAGAGCATCTCAAGGGCGACCTTGACAAGGTTATCCCTGTTGTAAACACAGAGGGTTCAGACTCTGCAATGCTTGATAACACACTTGAATTTCTCGTAATGAGCGGTATGGAGCTTCCTCTTGCCGTTATGATTACAATTCCGGAGCCGTGGGATAATAACGGCACAATGAGCCAGAAGAAAAAGGACTTCTATCAGTATTATGCAACAATGATGGAGCCGTGGGACGGTCCTGCGTCAATCCTTTTCTCTGACGGTGACATTATGGGTGCGGTTCTTGACCGTAACGGTCTGCGTCCGTCAAGATACTACATCACGGATGACGGCAACCTCATTCTTTCATCGGAAGTCGGCGCACTTCCTATTGATCCCGCAAAGATTGTTACAAAGGAAAGACTTCGCCCGGGCAAAATGCTCCTTGTCGATACGGTTCAGGGCAGACTCATTGATGACGATGAACTCAAAGAGTATTATGCGTCAAAACAGCCTTACGGCGAATGGCTCGACAGTAATCTTGTTTGTCTTAAAGACCTCAAAATTCCTAATATGAAGGTTGAGGAGCATTCATATAAAGAAAGACAAAAACTCCAGAAGGCTTTCGGATATACCTACGAAGATGTTATGACATCAATCCTTCCTATGGCAAAGAACGGCACAGAGTCAATTGCCGCAATGGGTACAGACAGTCCGCTTGCAGTTCTTTCAAAAGAACCGCAGCCGCTTTTCAACTACTTCAAACAGCTCTTTGCACAGGTTACAAACCCACCGATTGACGCAATCCGTGAGGAAGTTGTAACATCAACAACAATTTATATCGGTGAGGACGGCAACATCCTTGAGGAGCGTCCCGAAAACTGCAAGGTTATGAAGATTCACAACCCGATTCTTACATCAACCGATATTCTCAAAATCAAGAATATGCACATTCCGGGCTTTAAGGTTGCGGTTATCCCGATTCTCTACTACAAGAACACAAGACTTTCAAAGGCTGTTAAGCGACTTTTCGTTGAAGCTGACAAGGCTTACAATGATGGTGCAAATATTCTTATCCTCTCCGACAGAGGAGTTGACGAAAACCATCTTGCAATTCCGTCACTTCTTGCAGTATCCGCTCTTCATCAGCACCTTGTTGCAACAAAGAAGAGAACCTCACTTGCAATGATACTTGAAAGCGGTGAGCCGAGAGAAGTTCATCATTTTGCAACACTTCTCGGCTACGGTGCAAGTGCAATCAACCCGTATCTTGCTCAGGAAACAATCCACGAGCTTATCGGTGACGACCTTCTTGACAAGGACTACTACGCAGCAGTTGACGATTACAACAGCGCAGTTCTCCACGGCATCGTAAAGATTGCGTCAAAAATGGGTATTTCAACAATCCAGTCATATCAGGGCTCACAGATTTTTGAGGCTATCGGTATCGGCAAGGATGTTATTGACGAATACTTCACAGGCACAGTCAGCAGAATCGGCGGTATCACAATCAAGGATATCGAAAAGAATGTTGACAACCTTCACACAGCGGCATTTGATCCGCTTGACCTCGGTGTAAGCGATGAGCTTGAATCCCGTGGTTCACACAAGTTCAGAAGCGGCAAAGAGGAACACCTCTACAATCCGCAGACTATATATATGCTCCAGCAGGCAACAAGAACAGGCGACTATGAGCTTTACAAAAAGTATTCTCATATGATTTCCGAAGAAATGGATCCTGTAAATATCAGAGGTCTTTTCGACTTCAACTTTGCAGAAACTCCTGTTCCGCTTGATGAGGTTGAAAGCGTTGATTCAATCGTAAAGCGTTTCAAGACAGGCGCTATGTCCTACGGTTCAATCTCACAGGAGGCTCACGAAACACTTGCGATTGCAATGAATCAGCTTCACGGCAAGTCAAACTCCGGTGAGGGCGGCGAAAGCCTTGAACGACTTCTCACAAAAGGACAGAAGGTTGACAGATGTTCTGCAATCAAGCAGGTTGCGTCAGGTCGTTTCGGTGTTACATCAAGATACCTCACATCCGCAAACGAAATTCAGATTAAAATGGCTCAGGGTGCAAAGCCGGGCGAAGGCGGACATCTTCCGGGCAAAAAGGTTTATCCCTGGATTGCAAAAACCCGTCATTCAACACCGGGTGTATCGCTCATCTCTCCCCCACCGCACCACGACATTTACTCAATCGAGGACCTTGCACAGCTTATCTACGACCTCAAAAATTCTAACAAAGATGCAAGAATCTCTGTTAAGCTCGTTTCGGAATGCGGTGTAGGTACGGTTGCCGCAGGCGTTGCAAAAGCAGGTGCAGGCGTAATCCTTATTTCAGGTTATGACGGCGGTACAGGCGCTGCTCCGAGAAACTCAATCTACAATGCAGGTCTGCCGTGGGAACTCGGTCTTGCCGAGGCTCATCAGACGCTCATTATGAACGACCTTCGTAACAAGGTTGTTATTGAAACCGACGGTAAGCTTATGAACGGCCGTGATGTTGCAATTGCCGCAATGCTCGGTGCAGAGGAATTCGGTTTTGCAACTGCTCCGCTTGTAACTCTCGGTTGTGCAATGATGAGAGTATGTAACCTTGATACCTGCCCGTTCGGTGTTGCCACACAGAACCCCGAGCTCAGAAAGAGATTCTGCGGCAAGCCCGAATATGTAATAAACTTTATGAAGTTTGTAGCAAGCGAACTTCGTGAATATATGTCAAAGCTCGGTGTAAAAACCGTTGATGAGCTTGTCGGAAGAATTGACCTCATCAAGAGAAAAGACGGCATCACAGGACAGGCTGCCGAGGTTGACCTTTCTAACATTCTTGATACAAACTTTGTTTCGGAAAAGGTTGAATACAACAAAAAGAGCCTTTATGATTTCAAGCTTGAATCAACACTTGACGAGAGAATCCTCTGCAAAGAATTTGCAAAGGTTCTTGCAAAAGGCACAAAGAAAAAGGTTGAAGTCAATGTTAAGAACACTGACCGTTCATTCGGTACAATCTTCGGTTCTGAGGTTACAAGAAAGCATTACAACAACCTTGATGACGATACATTTACAGTAGTCTGCAACGGTTCGGGCGGTCAGAGCTTTGGCGCATTCATTCCAAAGGGACTCACACTTGAACTTGTGGGAGACTCAAACGACTACTTCGGCAAGGGACTTTCAGGCGGTAAGCTGGTAGTTTATCCTCCGAAGAACTCAACATTTGACGCAGGTAACAACATCATCATCGGTAATGTTGCACTTTACGGTGCAACAAGCGGCAAGGCATTCATCAACGGTGTTGCAGGCGAGCGTTTCTGCGTAAGAAACTCAGGCGCAACGGCAGTTGTTGAGGGTGTCGGCGACCACGGTTGTGAATATATGACAGGCGGCCGGGTTGTTGTTATCGGCAAAACAGGCAAAAACTTTGCCGCAGGTATGTCCGGCGGTGTTGCCTATGTTCTTGATGAAGAAAGAGATCTTTACACAAAGCTTAACAAGGAAATGGTTCACTTCTCGGAAGTATCCGAAAAGTACGATATAATCGAACTCAAGACGCTTATTGAAGAACATGTTGCAGCAACAGGTTCACAGAGAGGCAAAAAAATCCTTGATAACTTTGACGAGTATCTTCCGAAATTCAAGAAGATTATTCCGCACGACTACAAGAGAATGATGGCTGCAATTGCCGCTTATGAAGAAAAAGGTCTTACAAACGAGCAGGCACAGATTGAAGCTTTCTACGAAATTGTGAATAATAAATAAGGAGGGGATATTTATGGGAAAGCCAACAGGATTTATGGAATATAAGCGTGAGGATGCCCCGGCATACTCCGTAAAAGAAAGAATCAAAAATTTTGACGAATTTCACGATCCCCTCAGCAAAGAGGATCAGCAAAAACAGGGTGCAAGATGCATGGACTGCGGCGTGCCTTTCTGTCAGGCAGGAATGAAGATTGGTTCTGCATTTTCAGGCTGTCCGCTTAACAACCTCATTCCCGAATGGAATGACCTCATCTACAAGGGCAACTGGGAACAGGCTTACAACCGTCTTAAAGTTACAAACAACTTCCCCGAATTCACATCCCGTGTATGTCCCGCTCTCTGTGAAAAGGCATGCACCTGCGGTGCAAACGGTGACGCTGTCAGCGTAAGAGCCAACGAATACGGAATCATTGAAAATGCCTATGAAGAAGGTCTTGCAGACGCAAGAATTCCAAAGGTAAGAACAGGCAAGAAAATTGCAATCATCGGTTCGGGTCCATCGGGACTTGCCGCTGCCGACCAGCTCAATCAGCGTGGTCACTCTGTAACGGTATTTGAACGCAATGACAGAGTAGGCGGTCTGCTTATGTACGGCATTCCGAATATGAAGCTTGAAAAAGATGTTATCGAACGCAAGATTAACATTATGGAAGAAGAAGGCGTAACCTTTGAAACCTGCTCAAATGTCGGCAAAGACATCAAAGCAAGCGAAATTCTCAAGGACTTTGACCGTGTAATCCTTGCTTGCGGTGCATCAAATCCGAGAGATATCAAAGTTCCCGGCAGAGAGGCTAACGGCATTCACTTTGCCGTTGACTTCCTCAAATCAACAACAAAGTCACTTCTTGACTGCAACCTCAGAGAGGGTACATTCATCAGTGCAAAAGGCAAGAATGTAATGGTAATCGGCGGCGGCGACACAGGTAACGACTGCGTCGGCACAAGCATCAGACACGGTGCAAAATCCGTTCTCCAGCTTGAAATGATGCCTAAACTTCCCGACACAAGAAGTGCCGATAACCCATGGCCGCAATGGCCGAGAGTCTGCAAAACAGACTACGGTCAGGAAGAGGCTATTGAAGTTTACGGTCACGATCCACGAGTTTATCAGACAACCGTTAAGCAGTTCATTGCTGACAAGAACGGTAATCTTGTAGGTGCGGAGCTTGTTAAGCTCAAACCCGAAAAGGATGCTAAAACAGGCAGACTTATGATGAAAGAGGTTGAAGGCTCAGAATACAAGGTTGATGTTGAACTCGTACTCATTGCGGCGGGATTCCTCGGCAGCGAAAACTATGTAACCAAGGCATTCGGTGTTGAAACAAACGCAAGAACCAATGTTGCAACGGCAGAAGGCTCACACAAGACAAATGTTGAAAATGTATTTGTTACAGGCGATATGCACAGAGGACAGTCACTTGTTGTCTGGGCGATTCGTGAGGGCAGAGATGTTGCCAAAGAGGTTGACGAAAGCCTTATGGGATACACAAATCTTTAATTGATTACAATAACCTGATAATCCTCATTTTTTCGATATACCGGTTAATAATCAGAAAGCGCAGGAGCGGATTTCCCTCCTGCGTTTTTCTTTGTCATTTAGGGTTTGTTTCTGTTGCATATCAATATGATTGATGATAAAATAAAGGATATATACAATGCAATAAAATGTGAGGAAATATTATGAGTAACAGACCTGAAACCAATAAACAAAGCTGTCCTGTTTACAAAAAATGCGGCGGTTGTCAACTGCAAAATCTGTCATATCCCGAACAGCTTGAATTCAAGCAGAGGAAAGTCGAAAAACTTCTCAAACGCTTTTGCACCGTTGAAAAAATTATCGGAATGAAAACTCCCTACCACTACCGCAACAAGGTTCAGGCGGCTTTTTATACGGACAAAAAGGGCAAAATCATTTCGGGTGTGTATCAGTCGGGCAGTCATCATGTTGTCGGAATTGACAGCTGTCAGACAGAGGATGTTATTGCCGACAAAATCATCGTTGCAGTACGCAAGCTCCTCCCCTCTTTCAGAATGACAACCTATAATGAGGACACAGGCAAAGGTTTTCTCCGTCACATTCTTGTGAAAAGAGGCTTTGCGACAAATCAGATTATGCTTGTGCTTGTGACAGGTACACCTGTTTTTCCGTCAAAAAACAATTTTGTAAAAGCGATTCTGAAACAGTTTCCCGAAATCACAACCATTGTGCAAAATATAAACCCCTACCGCACCAACCTTGTACTCGGTGACAATCAGAAAGTGCTGTACGGCAAGGGTTATATTGAGGATATTCTCTGCGGTTGCAGGTTCAGAATTTCGCCGAAAAGCTTTTACCAAATTAACCCCGTTCAAACCGAAGTTTTGTACGGCAAAGCAATTGAATTTGCAAATCTCAAAGGCAACGAAACCGTGCTTGACACCTACTGCGGAATCGGCACAATCGGCATAATTGCCGCCAAAAACGGCGCAGGCAATGTTATCGGTGCAGAACTTAACGGCGATGCCGTGAGGGATGCAATCGTAAATGCAAGAGCAAATAATCTGAAAAATATCCGTTTCTACAAAGCCGATGCGGGCGAGTTCATGAGAGAAGCTGCAGACGAGGATGAAAAGCCCGATGTTGTGTTTATGGATCCGCCAAGAGCCGGAAGTGACCGAAAATTTCTCGACTCACTAATCAAAATGTCTCCGAAAAAGGTTGTCTATGTTTCCTGCAACCCCGAAACATTGGCAAGAGATTTAGCCTACCTAACCCAAAACAGCCCCTACAAAGCCCAAAAAATCCAACCCGTAGATATGTTCCCCCACACAGCACACATCGAGACGGTAGTCAAGTTGGTTAGAAAAACTCCTGACGCATATGTCGACCTCAAAGTGGATATGGACGAACTGGATTTGACTGCTTCTGAAGCGAAAGCAACTTACGAAGAAATCAAACAGTACATCTTAGATAAATACGATACAAAGGTGTCCAATCTCTATATCGCTCAGGTAAAAGAGAAATACGGCATCATAGAAAGAGAAAATTACAATAAACCAAAATCGGCAAATACAAAACAATCACAGTGTCCGGCGGAAAAAGCAGTAATGATTGAAGAAGCATTTAAACATTTTAAGATGATTTAACAGATTATAGTAGGAGTAGTTAGGTTTAAAAATATAATGCCGATAAAGATAAAGGAGATTAAATTATGCAACCTTATAAAGCATGGTTGTTTTCAGACATAATTGAAAAAAACAAAAGAGTATTTAAAGTGCCTGTTTATCAGCGTAATTATGATTGGAATAATATACAATGTGAAAAACTCTATCAGGATATTATGAATGCGAACAAACGAGACCATAAACATTTTACGGGAACTATTGTGTATATAGTCGGTCTTGATGGCAGTACATTAAATGAAGTTTTGATTATAGACGGGCAACAGCGTCTTACTACAATGTATATTCTTCTAAAAGCCCTTTACGATGCGGCAAAAGGCGTATCAGTTAGAATAGAAGCTGAAATAGAAGAAGTAATGTTCAATAGAAATTGCGATGAAAAATATAAACTAAAATTAAAACCAGTGAAATCTGATAATGAACAGTTGCTGCTTTTAATCAAAGATAAAACTGATGAGATGGACAGGAACTCAAATATCTATAAGAACTATATTACCTTCAAAAATTTGATTGAAGAAACCGTAACATCAGGTTTAGAATTGAATGATATACTTAACGGTATCAAAAAGCTTGAGATGGTGGAAATCGTCCTCGATAAATCTCAAGGTGATGAGCCACAGAAAATTTTTGAGTCAATCAATTCAACCGGATTGGAGTTAAGTTTAGCGGATTTAATTAGGAATTATCTGCTTATGGATGATTTAAATCAAGATGAACTTTATGAAAATTATTGGTCTGTAATTGAAAAAAATGTAGGCTACCGTAACTTAGGAGATTTCGTTATCAATTTTTTAAACTCCCAAATTAGCAAGTCCGTTAACGACAAAAATGCATATCGTTTATTTAAAGAACATTGCGAAGAAAACAACTTGAGTCACGAGGATGTACTGAAGAATTTGAAACGAACATCAAAATACTACGGTGCTTTTATTGGCGAAACACAGTTCTATAGCAATGAAATCTCGGATTATCTGAGAGCGTTTTATACTATTAAACAAACAACTGTACTTCCGTTTCTTTTTAGAGTATTTAACGATTATGAAGACGGTAATATCGATGAAGTAACTCTTTGCAAAGTATTAGATTATTTGCTGACATATCTTGTTAGAATTACGGCTTGTGAAATTAACAAAAACTTGTCAAAGTTTATGAAGTCGATGTATGACAGATTTTTTGATGGAAGTTACGATAATTATTACAAAAAATTTGTAATATTCCTTAACGATTTAAGAGCAAACAATCGTATGCCAACAGACAGTGAATTTGAAGAAGCACTTATCCATAAATCTCTATATAAAAAGCCTATTTGTAAGTTTGTGCTTTCTGTTATTGAGAATTCTACCAAGGAGCATATTGATATTACTAATCTTACGATAGAGCACATTTTACCACAGAAAGAAAACGCTATTGTATGGAAAAAAGAAGTTGGTGATAATTATAACAGAGTTTATGAGATATACTTACATACGCTTGGAAATTTGACTATCACAGGACATAATAGTGAATTAGGAACAAAATCATTTACTGATAAGAAAAACATTATTTGTGAAAATTCGAAGGCAAATGTACTAAACAAAGAAGTTTTATCGGCGGAAAGATGGGATGAGTCTTCTATTCTAAACAGAGCAAAAGTACTTTCTAATATCTTGATTGATAAGTTTAATTATGTTGAAATGCATTCAGATATTAGCGAAACGAATGAATTGAGTTTTAGCGTTAATAGCGGTATAGACTTTTCTAATACGAAACCGGAAGGATTTTCGTTTGTTGGCGAATATACAAAGGTTGCGAGTTGGGCGGACTTATTGACAAAATTCATAAGCCTTGTATATGACTTAGATACTGAAATGTTAAGCGATTTAGCAGCAAGCGATTACTCTATTCCAAATGCAGACAGAACATATATCAGCAACGATGAAAGAAAACTTCGCAAAGCTAAACAAGTTGATAACAGTGGTATCTTCTTTGAAACAAACTTATCATCAAATAATATCATCTCATTTATTAAGGATTTGTTGTCGAAAATGAATTTGGATATAGATGATTTCAGCTTCTCACTTTCAAAGGCACCATTTGATATTGATGACGAAAATACTTGGTCAGAGGGAATGCTTCCGGTTGCAAAATTGTTCTACAACTTAGTTGAAGACCTCATTAGCAAGTCAAAAATTACAACAGCCGAAATCGAGAAATTGAAAACAAAAGAATACACCAAGTCATTGTTTAAAGCAACAGATTATCCTGCATTTGCGGACAATGTGACAGATAATATGGGAAATTCATCTCACAAGAGGTATAGAGCTAAAGAATTGCATTTTAATGATAAGGATATTTATGTTTCTACGCAGTTCTTTGAGTCTGATAGAGAAGCTGTAATTAGCTGGTACAAGGAACATTTGAATTAACTGGTTTTCATTTAAAAGCGGCACATTGGTAAAATTAAAAATCCTTCTGTAAAATGATAGTACTATCAAATTACAGGAGGATTTTTCTATGAAAACTATATTTGAACATCACGGTATTGAGTATTCTCATATATTTCGTTTTTTTCGGGTTACCCCAACTATTGACAATGAGCCTGCTTAGTTAGCGTTATGTTAGATAACTGTTAGACAAACAGATTTTCAGAGGGGTTTTATCTCTGCTAAACGCAAAAGAAAAACGCCCTAAACTTTAGCGTTTAAGGCGTTTTTTTAGTTTGGTGGGAGAAGGTGGATTCGAACCACCGAAGCATGACGCAACAGATTTACAGTCTGCCCCCTTTGGCCACTCGGGAATTCTCCCATATCAAGTTTTTCAAAAATCAAAGCCTACTGCCTAAACAGTAGGCTTCAATGGAGCTGGTGGACGGACTTGAACCCCCGACCTGCTGATTACAAATCAGCTGCTCTACCAACTGAGCTACACCAGCGAATTTAGCTTTCGCTCTTGCGTTCACTCTTTAATTTCGAGTGCTTATATAATATATCACATTCTTCATCATTTGTCAACACTTTTTTCAAATTTTTTTAATTTTTTTGAAGCATTTTCATTTTTTGAAGATGTCCTCGAATGAGTCAGCTTGACTATTATATCATCCTCAATCTTATTCGTCAAGGGTTTTTGCAAAAAAATTTTTCATTGTATTTTTCAACAAAATATCCTAACGGCTTTGAAAATGCAATCGTACACGAAAACATAACAGACTTTATTCACGGCAACATTGTCTGCACCCAAAGTTACTACAAGCACCTTATCGGCAAAATTAATTATGTTCTGTCGGTAGAAAGCAACAATGCTTATTTTCTGAAAGCACAAGATAAGTTGAAAATGTTGTGGAGAAAACTTTATACACTTTAAATTGGCAAATTACAGAAAAAAAGCACGGTAAACATTACTGTGCTTTTCTTATATCGTCAATAATCATCTGTATATGTGCAATCTGTGAATTATTTAATCCTGTAACATCAACCGTATTTCTATCGTCAATTCCTAGCAAATAGTCGGCACTGACCGAATACAGTCTTACGATTTTCAAGAGCATATCTACAGACGGCTGAATATTATCATTTTCCCAATTACTTATGGTTTGCTTCGTTACATTAAGAGATTTACCAAATTGCACCTGATTCAAACCAAGTGAAATTCTGAGTTCTTTTATTCTTTTACTAAGCATTTCTGCACCACCAAAATAAAAA
>OHSI01001194.1_pt1 | contig 14100 bp, 8 predicted proteins | sample 1578641 | NCBI WGS metagenome assembly OHSI01 (sample SAMEA3879535, study PRJEB24766) | human gut metagenome | biome: human-associated habitat; feature: feces | place: USA | collected 1985/1987 | reverse complement strand
TCAGAACGTCGTGAGACAGTTCGGTCCCTATCTGTCGTGGGCGCAGGATATTTGATGGGAGCTGTCCCTAGTACGAGAGGACCGGGACGGACGTACCTCTGGCGCACCAGTTGTTCCGCCAGGAGCATAGCTGGGCAACTACGTACGGATCGGATAAACGCTGAAAGCATCTAAGCGTGAAGCCGACCCAAAGATAAGATATCCCATTGTTTCAAACAAGTAAGACCCCTTGAAGACTACAAGGTTGATAGGCACGATGTGTAAGTGGAGTGATCCATTCAGCAAGTGTGTACTAATAGATCGAGGGCTTGACCACAATTCGCTTGAATTCTCAAGTCAATGACAAAATGTGAGCAGTGATTATTCAGTTTTGAAGGCACGTCCTTCAAGAAACACTGGACAAAGTAGAACAGAAATGTTATACTGAACCAGTCATATTGGTCGGTGACGATGACGGTGAGGTTCCACCTGTTCCCATTCCGAACACAGAAGTTAAGCTCACTCGTGCCCAAGATAGTTCGCTGGAAACGGCGCGTGAAAATAGGTAGTCGCCGACTTAAACAAAACCCCTGAGGAAGAAATTCTTCAGGGGTTTGTTGTTTTTGTGCGGTATTTTCTTTCACCGGCAAAGAAATTGCCAAAAGTTTCTATTTTTGCTTGATTTTTTCGTACGGTGTGCTATCATAAGGCTGGAAACGCTTTTGGGAGAAACGCGTTCCCATGCAAAAAACAGTTGACAAAGGATTGGCCTGCTGTTTGACCACCACTTTTCGATCATGTGAGCATGAACTGGAAAGGAGCAGAAGAAAAATGACAAACAAGAAATTCAAGTTGGCAGCAATGTCGCTGGCCACCGCGGTTGCAGTGAGCGCGGTTGGCCCCAGTGCTTCTGCGGTGACGTATTATCTGGGCGATGGCAGTGTAACTGTTGATCAGGATAATAATGGCGCGTACAGTTATCAGAATAAGACTGATGGCAAAACAGAGAATGTCTATGTGGATGAGGATACCCAAGACAATGGCCAAATCATCATCAAGCAGGCAGAAGACACAACAACAGACACAACAACGGGTAATACCGTCACTGTGAAAGAAAATGTCACGAACGCGAATGGCAAACGTGATGTGAATATTGTGGTTGAGGGCGTGAATGTAGATACCAGCGATACCAGCACCTCGACTGACACCCCGACTGAAGTGCCTGCAGATACCAAAGAAGATAAAACCATCATCAAGGTGGGCGAGGGTGCAGATGTTGACCTGACAGTCAGGGATTCCAACCTGACCACCGGCGGCAACGGTATTGATATCGGTGTGAATCTGGATGACAAGGATGATAACAAAGGAGCCAACGTTGACCTGGCGCTGGATAATACCGAAATCAATCTGACCGAAAAAGATAACACCGCAGGCATTGTTGCACGGGATCACTCCAAGGTGGACGTTACATTAAAGGGCGAAAACACCATTGATGGCAAGGATGCCTTGGAGGATGCCGCCCAGGAAGCAGAAACCGCGAAAAAAGAAGGCACGAGCAGCCCCAACCGCAATGTGGAAGGCATCCGCGTGGGCGGCGAAAACGCAGGTGATGACAGCAAGGGCAAGGGTGCGTCCCTGACCATCAAAGGAGACGAGACCAGCGACCAAGGCTCTCTGAACATTGATCATACTTCTACCGGAATGGTGATCTCTAACGATTCTGATGTGACCTTGACGGACAATGCCGATGTGGATATCAAGCACACAGAAGCAGGTTCCAGTACGCAGGGTGGACGCGGTATCGTACAGCGGGGCGATTTGACCATAGAGGACAAGTCCAGCCTGACCATTGACACGGTGGGCAGCGGTGCTTATAAAATCGATAATGATCAGGAAGGCTTAGTCTACGGCAACAATGGTTATGGCATTGACAGTACCGATGACATCACGGTAACAGGTGACAGCACACTGGAGATCAAGGGAACACAGAGCTCAGCAATCTATGGCGGAACCGGTTCCAGCCTGACCGTAGAGGACAGCACGCTGAACATCGACAGCAATGGCCGTGGCATCGACTATGAGGGCGGTGCCGGGGACATCACCTTCGATAATTCCGAGGTGAATATCAGCGGCAATGGCATGGGTATCTCCGTTGCTCCTGAAGGCGGCACCAACATCACATTTGACAACTCCACCGGAAGCGTCAGTGCTCAGAATGGTACTGCCATCTACGGCCCCGAGAGTAACGGAAAGGGAAAACTGACCGTTACCAACAAGAGCGAGGTCAAATTGGAAGCTCCCACAGGTATCTACGCTGGTTTTGATGAAGTAGAAATCAGCGGCAAGAGCAAGGTTACCTCCATAGGCAGTGTTGGTATGATGTTTGTTGGCGGTCAGAGTGGTGCGACCAAACTGCATGTTACCGGAGAGAGCGAATATAATCTGCAAATGAAGGGCAAGGCTCATGCTCTGCGTGTTAACCTAAGCAAGAATCCAAGCAGTATTCTGGTTGATCAAAATAGCAAGTTGCACCTTTCGCAGGCTACAACAGGTGCAAGCGCTATTGTTCTCGGTAACGGTGCAACTCTTACCATGGATAACGGCACCCTTATCACTGAGGGCAATTTCCTCAAAGGTATCTATTCTCTGGGCAGCAACTCCACCACTACCATTCGGAATGGCTCCCATGTGGATGTAAACTCTATCGTGGGTACTAAGAGTGACAAGAGCCAGAAGCTCATCGTTACTGGCGGCACGCTGACCTATGACTACAGCGCCGACAACACCCTGTGGCCGGTGAACGAGCAGGGCGACAAGCTGACCAATTTCCTGCTGACCAAGGATGATACCCGCGCAAACTTCGATGCCCTTTCCTATAAAGGCCAGACCTATACCTACCTCTCTGACCTGAACAAAGAGACCGGAAAACAGTATCTCTCCGTGTGGGTGCCCGCCGCCGCACTGAACTATATGCTGGATGTGGATGGTTCCCATGACCCGGAGATCATCGGCAAGGTGCTGGAAGAGCTGAAGCAGGCCGGATACAATTTCGACACAGCCTATCAGACCGCTGAGAATGGCGATCAGGTCGTTATTCTGCGGGATATGGTGGTGAACGGTAAGAGCCTGAACTTCACCAAGACCACCGATGCAGAGGGCAACACCAAGCTCATCTGGGGCAACTACGAAAAGCAGGCAGAGGGTGCTCCCAGCGCCTATGACATGGTCTATGGCACCGAGTACGAGTATGAGGGCAAGACCTATACCATCGTCTGGGGCTATGAGAGCCAGAACAACCCCAACACCACCGCAGCAGCGGGTGTGCTGGATGCCTTTGGCCCGGATTCCAACGTGAGGGTCACCGGCGAGAACATCGATGGCACCGACTCCGCACAGTACACCGTGACCATTTACGGCGCTCTGCGGGAAGTGACCGACCCTGTGATCCCCACGAACCCGGAACCGGAAACGCCTGAGGATTCCGATCCGACTCCTCCGGCTCCAACTACGCCGACTACCCCGGCAGTGCAGGATGCACGGCCCACCACTCCCGCCGTGGAGCAGGCAGTCGCTAAGACCACGCCCGCCCCGGAGACCCCCGTGAACCCGCCGGTACAGGATGCCCGCCCGGAGAGCGGTAAGCTGATCCGGACCGGTACCACCAACTGGATGGCAGATGTTCTGGTGCGTGCAGGCGGTGTCCTGCTGGCTGCCGGTTATCTGCTGGAGCGTAAGCGCAAGAGCATGTTCCATAAGGCACAGCACTGAACACGTTCTTGTAGATGACGTAAAAAGGTAAAATATTAAACTGGCTTTGGGCCGCTGCACAATTTTTTGTGGGGCGGCCCCACTTTTTGCAGAAAAAGGCGCTCTCGTCCCGTATTAAGGGGTGAAAGCGCTTTTGACTTTGCAAAAAGGGATGAGAACGAGAATGAAAACTTCACTGCACCGCCGGAAGCACCGGCGCAGAGCCTTCCGGCGGCTGTTCTGGCTGCTGGTGCTGGCGACCCTGCTTCTGCTGCTGTGGCCCCGGCGGCTCACGCTGGATGGGCTGAACAGTCCCCATGCCATTTTACTGCGGGCCGACAGCGGAGAGGTGCTGGCCGAAAAGGATGCCGACAGCACGATCTATCCGGCTTCCATGACCAAGATGATGACGGCGTTGCTGGCCATAGAAGCAAACCCGGACCTCGACACGCCCGTGACCCTGCCCGAGGAGATCTTTCCGGCTCTGCAGGCCCAGAATGCCTCGCTGGCGGGTTTTCAGCCCGGGGAAACGGCCACGGTGCGTGATCTGCTGTACGGGGCCATGCTGCCCTCGGGGGCCGAGTGCTGCGAAGCACTGGCCCGGGAGGTGAGCGGCAGCGAGGAAGCCTTTGTGGCCCGGATGAACCAGAAAGCGGCAGAGCTGGGGATGACCGGAACACATTTCTGCAACCCCACCGGCCTGCACGACCCGGAACATGTTTCCACCGTGCGGGACATGGCCCGGTTGACGGAAGCAGCCCTGCAAAACGAGACCTTCCGCAAGCTGTTTACCACGGAACGGTATACCGTTCCGGCCACCAACTGCCACCCGCAGGGGTTCACGATGCACAGCACCCTGCTGAGCCAGCTGGACGGCACAGAGCTGCACAGTGGCCGGATCCTGGGCGGCAAGACCGGCTACACCGGGGAGGCAGGGCTCTGCCTTGCCAGTCTGGCCGAGGTGAAGGGCAGGGAATACATTCTGGTTACGGCCGGGGCGGGGGGAAACCACAGCACCGCGCCCTACCACATTGAGGATGCCGTAACGGTCTATCGCCGTGTGAGCCGGGGGGCCTGAACAGGGGAGCGGATACGCTCCCTTTTTCTGTGCCCGGCTTTGTGGTACAATGGAACAAAACCATTCACAGAACAGGAGAACCATCATGCTCAAGGATTCACAGGTCGATCTCTGCGGACGCACCGATTTTACCCGCACCGCGCCCCTGCTTGCCCGGGACGAGGCGTTTTCGTTTGCCTGCGCGGGCTGCGGCGGCTGCTGCCGGGGGCGGGAGGATATCGTGCTGTCGGGCTTTGACCTGTGGCGCATCGCGGCCCGCCTGCGCCTGCCGCCCCGCACCGTGGCCCGGGCGTTCTGCCGGGGAAGCATCGGGCGGGTCAGCCGCCTGCCGGTGCTGCGGCTGGCCCCGCTGAAGGAGGAGCGCGGCAACTGCCCCTTCCTCACCGGGAACCACTGCGCCATCCACGATGCCGAGCCGCTGGTCTGCGCCCTTTACCCGCTGGCGCAGGAGATCACGAAGGACGGGCAGGTGTCCTACTTTTTGCAGCCCACCCAGTGCGGCGGGCAGGTCATTGCGGCAAGGGTGGGGGATTATCTGGCCCGGTACGATGTGCCCGCCCGGGAGGCCACCGATGTGCGCTGGGCGCAGGTGTGCATGGCGCTGGAAGATACCGTGGAGCGGCTGGACGCTCTGTTTGAGCCGGTGTTTGCCCGGCGGATGCAGGAAAAGCTGTGGCAGGCGCTGTATTACCGGTACGACTTTGCAAAAGAGTACCGCCCCCAGCTGGAAGAAAATCTGCTCTGGCTGGACGGTGAGCTGAAAAAGCTCGAAGGAATGCAGATGCGGCACAGAACCATCGAAAAAAGTGATAGATAAAATTACTTTGATTGATAATTCGGGCTGTTCCCCGGTTGTTTTAGAGCGGAAAGTGTGATATACTTCACGAGTGTAAAGCGGAAACGCGATGCGACAGGCCGCTTGAATACTGACTTTCATGCGGTGTCCTGTTGCCGCGAAAGTAGAATTGAGGGAGTAATATCATGCGTAAAATTTCTCGTCGTTCGTTCCTGTCTGCCGCTGCTGTGTGCGGCGCAGCTGCTGCCCTGACTGCCTGCGGCGGTTCCTCCAGCTCCACGGCTGCTTCTTCCACCGCTTCCTCTGCTGCGGCTTCTTCCGCAGCGGCTGACGGCCAGAAGTATACCGTTGGCATCTGCCAGCTGGTGGAGCACGCCGCTCTGGATGCTGCTACCCAGGGCTTTGAGGATGCCCTGACCGCACAGTTCGGCGAGAATGTCACCTTTGACTTCCAGAACGCCCAGAACGATTCCGCAACCTGCGCCACCATCGCCAACGGCTTTGTTTCCGCAGGCGTTGACCTGATCATGGCAAACGCTACCCCCGCCCTGCAGGCCGCACAGGCTGCCACCGACAGCATCCCCATTCTGGGCACCTCCGTCACCGAGTACGGTGTTGCTCTGGGTCTGACCGATTTCGATGGCACCGTGGGCGGCAATGTCTCCGGCACCTCTGATCTGGCTCCGCTGGATCAGCAGGCAGATATGATCACCGAGTGGCTGCCCGAGGCCACCAAGGTGGGCCTGCTCTACTGCTCTGCCGAGGCAAACAGCCAGTATCAGGTAGACGAGGTCCAGAAGTACCTTGAGGCCAAGGGCGTTACCGCTACCCAGTACGCTTTCTCTGATTCCAACGATCTGGCTTCTGTCTGCCAGAAGGCTGCCGACGAGAACGACGCGGTGTATGTTCCCACCGATAACACCTGCGCCGCCAACACCGGCATCATCGATGGCATCTGCCGCCCGGCCAAGAAGCCCGTGTTCGCCGGTGAGGAGGGCATCTGCTCCGGCTGCGGCGTGGCGGCCCTGTCCATCAGCTACTACGATCTGGGCTACACCACCGGTGAGATGGCTGCCAAGGTTCTGACCGGTGAGGCCGATATCTCCACCATGCCCGTTGAGTACACCAACGTGACCAAGAAGTACAACAAGACCATCTGCGATGATCTGGGCATGACCGTTCCCGAGGGTTACGAGGCCATTGAGGAATAACAAGTGCTCTGTCTGTTTCGCAGACAGCTCCCCTGACAGGGAAGCCGGGGCCACGCTGCGGTGACGGAGAGGCTTTACAATAAAATCAGCGGAGAAGAGCGAATTTTGGTTCTTCTCCGCTTTCCCGTATCAGAAAAAAGTGTAGTTACAGGAGGAAAACGTTTTGGATATTCTTGCAAGACTTGCCAACCTGCCCGGTGCCTTGCCCGGTGCCTGTGCGCAGGGCCTCATCTGGGGCATCATGGCCATTGGCGTGTACCTGACCTACCGCATCCTGGATGTGGCTGACCTGACCGTGGACGGTTCCTTTGGCACCGGCGGCGCGGTCTGCGTTATGTGCCTGCTCTCCGGCATGAACGTCTGGGCAGCGCTTTTCATCGCCCTGCTGGCCGGTCTGGCCACCGGCCTTGTCACCGGTCTGCTCCACACCTTTATGGGCATCCCGGCCATTCTGGCTGGCATCCTGACCCAGCTGGCCCTCTACTCCATCAACCTGAAGATCATGGGCAAGGCCAACCAGTCCATCAATGTGGACAAGTACGACCTGCTGATCTCCCTGCGCTGGGTCAAGGAGCTTGCCCTGCACAACCCCATCATCATGGTCATTCTGGTCAGCGCCGTGGTCATCGGCGTACTGTATTGGTTCTTTGGCACCGAGCTGGGCTGCGGCATCCGCGCCACCGGTTCCAACCCCGCCATGAGCCGCGCCCAGGGCATCAACACCAGCTTCAATGTGGTGCTGGGTCTGGCGGTCTCCAACGGTCTGGTGGCCCTGTCCGGCGCACTGCTGAGCCAGTATCAGGGCTTTGCTGATGTCAGCATGGGCCGTGGTGCCATCGTTATCGGCCTGGCCGCTGTCATCATCGGCGAGGCCCTGTTCAGCCGCATCTTCCACAACTTTGCCCTCAAGCTGGTGTCCGTCTCGCTGGGTGCCATCATCTACTACATCGTCATCCAGCTGGTGCTGACCCTCGGCTTTGACGCAAACCTGCTCAAGCTGCTGAGCGCCTCCGTGGTGGCGGTGTTCCTGGCCGTGCCCTATTGGAAGAGCAAGTACTTCGCAAAGCCTGCGGCAAAGAAGGCACAGAAGGAGGATGCAAAAAATGCTTGAGATCCAGAATGTTTCCAAGACCTTCAACGCTGGTACCGTCAACGAGAAAACGGCCCTGAACGGTCTGAATCTGAAATTGAACGAAGGTGATTTTGTCACCGTCATCGGCGGCAACGGCGCGGGCAAATCCACCATGCTGAACGCCGTGGCCGGTGTGTGGCCCGTGGACAGCGGCAAGATCATCATTGACGGCACCGATGTGACCAAACTGGGGGAGCACCAGCGCGCCGCCTATATCGGCCGCGTGTTCCAGGACCCCATGACCGGCACCGCCGCCACCATGCAGATCGAGGAGAACCTTGCCCTGGCCGCCCGGCGCGGTAAGCGGCGCGGCCTGAGGATCGGTATCACCAAGGCCGAGCGGGAGCGCTACCGTGAACTGCTCAAGAGCCTGGACCTGGGCTTGGAGGACCGCCTGACCGCCCGCGTGGGCCTGCTGTCCGGCGGTCAGCGCCAGGCACTGACCCTGCTCATGGCTACCATGAACAAGCCCAAGCTCCTGCTGCTGGATGAGCACACCGCCGCTCTGGACCCCAAGACGGCGCTCAAGGTGCTGACCCTCTCGGCCAAGATCGTGGAGGAGAACCACCTGACCACCATGATGATCACCCACAACATGAAGGATGCCATCAAGTACGGCAACCGCCTGATCATGATGCACGAGGGCCACATCATCTATGATGTCTCCGGGGAAGAGAAGAGGAACCTGCACGTCTCCGACCTGCTGGCCAAGTTCCAGATCGCGTCCGGCGGCGAGTTCGCCAACGACCGTATGATCCTTTCTTAAAAAAGATGAAGCGGCAATAAAGTAGTTGCTTCTTAAAGCATAGAGAACCCCCCTGCCGGGAGATCACCGGCAGGGGGGTTCTCTATTAGAGTATTGGGTTTGCGGTGTTATTTGTTCTTCTCGTTACGGTACGAATTACTTTTTGAACGCCTGCACCTGATTCCATGCTTTGATAACCTCTGTGCGGCTTACAGGATCAGTTGCTTCATAGGTTTCGCCGTTGCTCTTCGCGGCCTTGAGCAGGTCGTTCTCCACGGCCCATGCAATGGCCTTGTCAGTCTCAGTGGCATTGGCGTTCAGCACGGCGGCGGGTTCAGGCTTTCCTGCATTGTTCCACACCAGTGCAGCCAGCTCACCTCGGTTTGTTGGAATAGCTGTACCGGTTGGCAGGGCGCAAATCAGATAGAACTCAGTACCCAACTGATAGGTCTGGTAGGCCAGCACCGCGGTACCCGCGGCGGCAGTACCAATGATGAGGGTAGTGCCCAGAATGTTGGGCTCTTCCTCAATGCTTGCATCCTTTGTCATGGCTTCGATAATAACATTTTCACCCGGCATGGTAAAGGTAATGGTTTCAGCCTTGGGTTCAACAGCGTTCAGCACGCTGGCAGGCTTAATTGTCCACTGGTCAAAAGTCTGAGCATCGGAAAGAATGCTCTTATCAAAGGTTACTTCCACTGTTGCACCTTTTTCAATGGTAATGTCACCATTGTCATTGATAGTAGCATCCTTGCCGTTTACTTTTGCAATACCGCCAAGAAGGGATAGAGTGTAGGTGACCTTTTCTTCTTTCTGGGGAACATTGTAACTCCACTTAATCTGATTGCCAGTGATTTGATTCGCGGGAGCGGTATTTTCGGTCTCTTTGACATCAACTTTGACGATATAATCGCCCGGTTCCGTAGGGAGCCCGCGGTCATTCAATTTCTCACCGGGAACTTCATTTCCCTTATCATCATAAAACTTCCTATTGATGATATCATCAGCATTGACTTGAGTATTGTTCGATGTCACTTCTCCGGTTACCGCGTCAAACTTGAGGTCAACATCCGGGTCGATCACATCTTTTTGTGTCCATTTTGCAGTCAAGGTTATATCATAGTCCGGCATGGAGAAACTATAATTGCCGTTCTCATCTGGGCCGTTCAAGGATGGGGCGGTTTCTCCATCAGGAACGGTAACTTCCCAATGATTAAAGTTATAGCCGGTTTTCTTTGTGGGTGTAGGAACAGAAACGGACGAACCATAGTCGTACGAGTTCGTTTTCTTGTTTTCGTCGTTCTCCAGTGTTACAGTATGGCTATGTGCGTTCCAATGGGCATACAAGATGATGTTGCTGCTGACGGCTTCTGTAAATGTATATTTTGTGCCGCCTTCTGCCTGTGTATACCAGCCAAGAAATGTATAACCTTCTCTTACAGGGTCGGAGGGAACTACAAACGTCTGGTCATTCGGGTAGCATTTTGCGGTTACCAACTTATCTTTGCTGTAAACAGTCTGCTTGTTCACAGTGTTACTACCATTTATAGTGCCACCGTTCAAATCAAAGTTGATATCACACAGATACTGAACTTTGCTGGTTAGTGTATCATTGCCTGTTTTATTAACTCTGACTTTGTCTCAGTCTGTTTTATATCCATTATATTTTACATCATTTAGTTCTGTGCAATCTTTGAATGCGTTTCTATTTATAATGTTAATACCCTTTTCAAGGGTCACGCTTGTAAGACCTGTGCATCCATTAAACGCGTCTGAGCAGATTTCATACACACTTGTAGGTACCTTTATTTCTGTTAACCCTGTACAATCCTTAAAAGCGCTACTACTGATTCTGTAAATGCCATTTGTTAAGGTGACTTGAGATAACTTGGGATTGCTTGGAAAAGCCGCATCCATATTTTTGATGGTACTCGGAATCGTAATGCTTGTTAATTGAGAACAACCATAAAAAGCATTTGTGCCAATTTTTGTAACACCTTCAGGGATTGTAATCTCAGTTAGACTGGAACATTTAAAGAATGCACTGTCTTCAATTTCGTCCAACGTAGGAGGCAATGTAACTTCCGTAAGCGTGTTACGTACATTATTAAAAGCCCCCATTCCAATTTTTGTTACAGTATATGATTTACCATTACCATCTGAAATTGAGCTCCCAATGGTAAGTTGTGTAGGTTTTCTTGATGTACCGGAAACTGTAACCGATTCTCCATCGGCGTTAACTGTATATATGAGGTCCCCTTTAGTAATCTTATTCGGAGCCGCTGCTACTGCTCCCATGGGTAGGAATGTTAACGTTATGCTGAGTGCCACTAATAGACTGACAAACCGTTTTTTCATGGATTTCCTCGCTTTCATGGATGAGTGCCGCAGAAAAACGACATAGAATGTATGGCAAAAAAAGGTAATAATACCAATTTGAAGAATACCATGCGTGGAATTCTCTGTCAATGGAATTGTAGGAACTCACAAAAAAGTTTGGAGGAATGTACAAGAAAAGGCTTTTCCAGCATCGCGGGCAATAAAAAAAGAACCCGTCCCCGGGGAAAATCTGGGAACGGGTTGAGAGCGGAAAGCTTACCGCTTGATGTCGTAGTTCATGTTCATCAGGTTGCGGATGGAGCTGACATCATCGGTGATGTTGGCATCGCCGTGGATGGTGTGCTTGATGGCGCTGCTTGCCACGGCAAAGTTGATCATGTCCATAGCCTTATAGTTGTGCAGCATGGCGTAGATCAAGCCGCTGGCAAAGGCATCGCCGCCGCCCACGCGGTCCAGAATATTAAAGGTGTAGAGCTTGCTCTCAAAGGTGTGGCCGTCGTACCACATAAAGGCTTTGAGGCTGTTCTCGCTGCCGCTGTGGGCATAGCGCACATGGCGGGCAATGCACTTGAGGTTGGGGTAGCGGGCAATGAAATGCTGGAAGATCTCGTCCTGCTGCTCATAGCTGGGCTGCAGGGGCACGCCGTCCTTCCAGTCGCCCTTGCTGTGATCGTTGTCGTCCTTCCACAGGTGGTAGGGCTCAATGCCCAGCAGAACGTCAACATAAGGCAGACACTCGGTGCAGAAATCGCGGGCTTCCTCCCAGCTCCACAGGGTAGAGCGGAAGTTGCCGTCAAAGCTGACGGTCAGGCCCTTCTTTTTGGCCACCTTGAGCATATCGATGATGAGGCCGCGGCAGTTGGGGCCCAGTGCCGGGGTAATGCCGCTCAGGTGCAGCCAGTCGTAGCCGTCCAGCAGAGCGTCCAGATCGACCTGGGAGAAATCGTACTCGGTAATGGCACTGTGCTTGCGGTCATAAATGACCTTGGAAGCGCGGATGCCGTAGCCGGTCTCCAGATAATAAGTACCCAGACGGTTAGAAGGGGTCTCGTCCGGCTCGGTCAGGATCATGGGGGTGCAGTGCACATCGTTGGAGCGCAGCCAGCGCACAGCGCTCTTGCCCAGACTGTTGTTGGGTACTACGCTGAAAAAGGTGCTGTCCACGCCAAGGTTTGCCAGCGCCAGCGCAATGTTGGCCTCGCTGCCGCCGTAACTGGCCTCAAAGGCCGATGCCATGCGGATCTTTTCGTAGTTCGGCGGGGTCAGGCGCAGCATGATCTCACCACAGGTGATGAACTTCTGGCCATTGGGCTCGCTGCCAAGGATCGGATTGAAATGTTCCATAAAGCTCCTCCTGATGACATTGCGGAAACCCGCAACTATTAACACATCGTTGTATCCATTATAGTGCGTTCCCGGACAGAATGCAAGCGTTTGCACGCGCAAGCAAGAGGTCAGGTCAAAGCTGGGGGTGTATTCCTCCTTGGCGCTGCTCTTCTGCTGCATATAGCCCTGCACAAGCCCCTTGTCCATGGCGTAGTTCACCACTCGGCGGTATTCGTAGGTGGTGATGCGCCGCCCGATGCCGTGCTCTGCGGCCTTGTAGAAGGGAGTGTACTGGCTCATGACGCTGGGCAGAAAGCACCCGGGGTCGGCATCGTTCCATGCAGCCATCTGGTCCAGCACGGCAAAGCTGTCCTTCACATGACCCGGCAGCGCCAGATGACGCAAAATGACCCCCTTTTGCAGGATGCCGTCTGCATCGAACACCGGATGCCCCGCCTGCGCCATCATGGCCTCGATGGCGGGCTTTGCCTCGGCAAAATAGTCCGGCGCGGCGGAAAGCTCTGCGGACAGGGCAGAGGACACATATTTTAGATCAGCCAGCCAGATGTCGATGTACCCGCGCCAAGCCTCGACGCTTTCCACGGTCTCGTAGCCGCCGGTGTTGCATACGATGGGCAGCCGCAGCCCCTTGGCACGGGCAATGTCCAGCGCGGCAATGATCCACGGCTGCCACTGCCCGGGGGTGACCAGATTGATGTTGTGCGCGCCCTGCGCCTGTAAATTCAAAAAGATCTCGGCCAAGTGCTCCACGGTGATCTCTTTGCCCAGCCCCTCGGCGCTGATGGGATAGTTCTGGCAGAAGCAGCACTTGAGGGTGCAGCCGGAAAAGAACACCGTGCCGCTGCCCCTTGTGCCGCTGATGCAGGGCTCCGTGGGAGGGCGGAGAGACAAGATCGGTTTTCGGCATAATATCCAAAGTCCTTTGCTTAAAATTTTCGTATTCAGTATACCACTTTTGGTGCCATTCGTGCTATACTGAAATATAGAGAAACGATAATACAAAAAACGCAACATCTTTGCAGGGCAAGGAATGCGTTATGATGGAGGAGACCATGCGCACCGAAACCGATGAGATTCGCGATAATCTGAAATATCTGACCCTGCTGGCCAGAGATTACCCCTCGCAGGCGGCAGCTGCCAGCGAGATCATCAGCAATCAGGCGCTGCTCAAGCTGCCCAAGGGCACCGAGCATTTCATGAGCGACCTGCACGGCGAGAACGAGGCCTTTGTGCACATCCTGAACTCTGCCTCCGGTGTCATCCGGGAAAAGGTGGATGCCGTGCTGGGTGACACCATGCCGGAAGCAGCCCGTGCCGAGCTTGCCACCCTGATCTATTATCCCACTGAAAAGCTGCCTCAGCTCAAAGCGCGCTGCACTACCGAGGATGCACTGGAGCAGTGGTATACCCAGACCCTTCTCCAGCTGATCGATATCTGCCGTCTGGTGTCCTCCAAGCACACCCGCGACCATGTGCGCGGCTGTCTGCCGTCCAGCTGCGGCTATATTCTGGACGAGCTGCTCCATGCCCACTTTGAGGATCACGATAAAGACCTGTACTACGGCCAGATCGTGGGCAGCATCATCGAGAATGGCCGCGCCGACCGCTTTATCGTGCGGCTGTGCGAGCTCATCAAGCATCTGGCGGTGGATAAACTGCATATCGTGGGCGACCTGTTTGACCGCGGCCCCCGCCCGGACATTATTCTGGATCTGTTGATGCGTC
>OHSI01001180.1_pt1 | contig 14236 bp, 9 predicted proteins | sample 1578641 | NCBI WGS metagenome assembly OHSI01 (sample SAMEA3879535, study PRJEB24766) | human gut metagenome | biome: human-associated habitat; feature: feces | place: USA | collected 1985/1987 | reverse complement strand
TGTTTGTAATATCATAACCATTTGGAGCTGCTGTATATCCCTCCACACTGTCCTCTGTGATGGTATACTTTATCTCCTGACCATTGCTGTACTTTGGAAGACCTGTAAAGCTGTACTTCCAACCTTCTGCCTCTGTAACAGTCTTTGTCTTGTAAGTCTGACCATTTGCAAGGAGATTTACTGTGATGCTCTTAGGTCTCTTACCATCCTGATCATTTGCATCATTCCAGGTCTTTATTCCATCGATATCTATCGTCTCAGGTGTATGACTATTGGTAACAGTGAAACCTGTCTTGACATCTCCTGTAACTTCAGCCTTATATCCTGGCACATTGCTTGTCTCTTCAACAGTATATGTTATATCCTTACCGCCGGACTTAAGTGGAATATCGTTCCATGTGTTTGTCCAGTTGTTATCGGCATTCAGTGTTACTTCTGAATCTGCAACATCTGATCCATCAGCAAGGAGCTTGACCTTAACACTGGTTTCTCTCTTGCCATCCTGATTATTGTTATCATCCCAAACCTTTGTCACTGAAATGCTTGTCTTACCAGGTGTGTAGCTGTTGGTGATGTTATATCCATCTATCAAAGTTGTATAATCTTTAACAGCATCCTCTGTTATTGTATACATGATCTCTGATCCGTTGTCATACTTAGGAAGATCTGTGAAACTGTACTTCCAGTTATCATTCTTTGAAACCTTCTTTGAAGCAACCTCATTGCCATTTGCAAGAAGTCTTACTGTAATCTCAGAAGCTCTCTTTCCGTCCTGATTATCTGCATCATTCCATGTCTTTGTTCCGCTGATATCAATTGTCTCAGGTGTATGACTGTTGGTGATGACAAATCCAGTCTTCACGTCGCCGGTTATCTTGGTATCATAACCCGCAACCGCATCCTCTTTAACGGTATAAGCTATCTCATTGCCGTTATCATCGTACTTTGGAAGATCAGCAAAGCTGAAATTCCAGTTACCTGACGCATCAGGGGTAACCGTCTTACTTGCGACCTCAGTCGTTCCATTCATAAGACGGACTTTAATATCCTCAGCTCTCTTGCCATCCTGATTATTATTGTCATCCCAAACCTTGGTTCCACTTACCGTGATAAATGCCTTGTATTCATTCGCCACAGTCACAAGTGATGATGACGATGATGAAATAACAACATCCGCAGCCGTATTGCCTGTTGATGAACCTACAGTATATGTAACTTTATGTGTATATCCATCAAACGCTGCACTTGTCTCTGTTACAGTGTATTTTCCATATGGAGCATTATTGATAACGTAGCTTCCTAAGTAAAACTGATCATATGTTACGATTGTAGGTCCCTTGTATCCCTCAGGGCCTGATATTGTAAATGTGATCTGCTTCTTCTGTGCATCTGTAAGCTTTGTATCATCGAGGTCTCCGCTGAAGAACTTCGTGATAACAAGGCTTCCAACATTCAGCTTGTTGCAGCGGTAACTACATCGTTCTCATCCTTTGTGAGCTGAACATCGCTTGTATATCCTTCTACGTCATCCTCATCTACAGTGTAGTTGATAAGATTGCCATCGGCATCCTTCTTATCAAGATCTGTAAATGTTCCACTCCAGTTATTTGAATCATTGAGTGTAAGTGTCTTGTCAACGATCTTTGTTATATTGCCCGCCGCATCCTCTGTGGCAAGTGTAACTTTGATGTTCTTTGGTCTTGCTGACAGAATGTTGTCGCTGTCATCCCACTTCTTGGTTACAGGAATATCGATCGTCTCATTTGTCACCTTTGTGTTGGTGTTCGTGATGGTGATCGTTCCGGTTGCTGTTCCATTATTACTTATTGTGACCTGGTAATCAGCATTATCGAAATCCTCTTCTGCAAAGTAGTAGAGGTAGTTGCCATTTGCATCAGCTACTTTAAGCTCTATCTCATCGCTTGTCCACTTATTTGCACTATTTAAGGTAATTGTCTTTACAACAGGATCTGTGTTCTTGTCGTAACTTGATGGATTAGTTGATGCATAGATCTTAACTGTTATACTGTCAACCGGAATATCCTTCAGTGTTCCACCTGCAGCATCCTTCCATACCTTTTTAACAGTTATCTTTCTGTTCTCAGGAGTGTTATCTACTGGCAGTGTATAATCCTGTGAACCTTTGCTGTCAAGGACTATGTCTGAGATAGAATCAGTTGTCACCTCAGCAGGTTTCGGTCCTGTCAGGCTGGATGAGATATTGTTCTCATATATGTATATAGGATCTGTGAGCTTCTCATAACCCTCTGGTGCTTCCACCTCTATAAGCTTGTAATAGTAATTATAATACAAACTTGATAATGTAAGTCTTCCCTGTTCGTTAGTTACTCTTTCCTCATCGCTTCCAGGTACCATGAGATTCCAGTTAGTGTCTGCACTGTTGTTTGGATCACCATATCTGTAAAGCGCAAACTTCGCACCAGCAAGCTTGATTCCTGTCATTATAGAGTCAGTTTTTATTATCGAAAGATTAAACTGCTCTGTATCAGTTCCCATTGATGAATCCTGATCATTGATGTTCGTGTCCGTTGATGACGAATCTGCCGAACTTGTAGATCCAAGAATACCAACGCTGTTCTTAACATCCGCTGTAAGCTTACCTGTATATACAAGAGTATATGTATACTTCAGAATAAACTTTGTCTCATCCGGCATGGTGAGTGTCAGTGTAGACATCTTAGCTGTCGTATCATCTGCATATGTATAGCTGTATTTGTCCGCCGGAACTTCAGCGCCTGTATCTGCGTACAGAAGCTTAAACGAACCATCCTTGATAAATACTCTCTTTACTGCATCCGCATTGCTGTAGTCATACTTGTCAACTACAGTTATGGATCCTGTATTGCCAAGAGCCTCACCCTTCTCATTGATATGCACAGTATATTCAATACTGTTGGTGTCATTATCATAGTTTCCTGCAGTTTTGGTAATATTCGGTCCAGTCACAGTAACCTTTGCGCTGTCATCCTTGGTCTTAGTTGAACCGTCGGTTCTGACAACTGTTGCCGAACAATTGTTGGTGAATTCCACGTCACTGCCACCAACAACGGATGATATATCCTTTGTGACCTTGACTGCATAGTAGACAACAACCTTGACATTTCTGGTATAAAACTCAAGTGACTTTATGTCAAAACTAATACTGTTGCTTGCCACATTAAAGTTCTCTATATAATTATTTGCACCTATCTGAGGTCTCGTCTTATTATCTGCATAATAAGAAACAAAATATATTCCAGCATGGCCAATAGTCTCTCCTACACCCTCTGGAAGCATATCACTCTTAAGGTATGTAGTATCGAGCTCAGTTCCTGCAGGAAGTGTATCTGTAAAGGAAAGTCTGTCTCCATCTCCATACGCAAAGTCACCGTTGAGAACTACCTTATATACGAACACATTGTTAGCCTTGTCATATACTACAATGCTTTCTTTCTCATCAGTACCATTAGTGTAGCTGTACTTCTCTACAACAGACCCCTTCGTTATTCCAGATACAGGATGTGAATCCTGTGATGTCTTGGATGAACCATCAATAGTAAGAGTACCCTTGTTGACTGCCGTATACTTGCTGTCAGACTTTACTGTCGTATTATATGTGATAACATAATCTATCGGGGTCTCCTCCGTGCCTGTTATATCTCTGAGGAATTCTATTGTATATCCTATTATGTAGTTATCAGATGATGCCGGAACATCTGCAACGCTGTCAATAGTTGAAAGCGTTGGTGCCCATACATTTGAGAAGTCAGCGTATGTTACCTTTACCTTGTAGTCAACTCCCTCTGTGAGGCCAGCTATTGTAAGTCCGTTTATCTGATCTGCCGTAAAGTAATGCTTTGGAAGTGCTCCATTATCATATGTTACAGAGTCAGTATATGTATCATTCGCATTGAGCTTGTCAACGCCAGATATTGTAGACTTCCATGCAAGGGTATATGTATCATCGTTCTCCGTCTCTGATACGAATTCCTTCTTTACTGAATCACCGGCCACCTCTACAGTCGCCTCGGCGCTGTCCGTAACTCCGTTCTTCTCTATTGTCGCTACATTCTTATAAACATCAGTCAGCTTATCAAGCTTGGATGAATCTGTTGTGTAGGTGAACACGATCTTGGATTTGTTCTCTGTCACATCAACCCTTGAAGTTCCATCCGTCAAATAAAGTTTACCATTCTCTTCCACAAAGCTTGCAGGAAGATTGATAGTGGTTGAAACATCTGTGTCATTTATGGATACGCTGCACGTCTTTTCGTCTGTGAGCTCTGTCCCATTCTTTGTGAGTATATCCGATACTGACATTCCTGTCAGATTCTTCTTCTTATCCGCATTCACGGTTACTGTCCATGTTATGGTTGACTTGTCACCTGACAGTGAACCGGTCTTACTTATGGATGCTGTAGACTTGCCGGCATTGTACCATGTACTGCTGTCGTTATCAGTATGCTCGTCATGTGAATCATCTGACACGTCTACACAATTCTTATTGTGTACATTTATGCTTCCGATGTCATCGGCAATATCTGAGACAATAACCTCGTATGTGATCTCATACTGTGAATTAGCGTCAAGCTTCGGAAGCTTTCCATTTATAACTGTTTCACCATTTCCTATGGTTCCTGTTGCAGGAGTCACATATCCATTTGCTGTGACATCCGTGTACTGTCCGTTGCTGTCCTTGAGCTTGCATGTAACATTCTGTACTGTTCTCTTGGCATCAGATCCAAGTTTTGAGTCAAGTTCATTTGCAAGAATATCATCAAGTGTAATATCACCATCGCTTCCATACTCAGAACTTACTATAACCTTGTATTTGTAAACTATCTTGTGATCGTCAGGATCAATGCTCACACCATCTGAGGATTTTGTAACCTTGAGATCTGTGGCACCATCCTTCACATATTTGTAGCCCTTGTTGGTCTGATCCTTATCATCAACCTTTGAATTCTTAGCCTCTGCAATATTGCTCTGGTTCAGATTGATCACGTCCTGAGAAAGATCATCGACTTTACTCTTTACTGTATAGGTTATCTTATATGACTCCTTTGCTCCGAGTGCAGGAAGAGTTCCTTCTATACTAGAGGTACTACTGTTATATGTGAGTGATGAGCTGCAGTCTGTGTTGTCAGACTTGATCACCTTTATATCTGTAACTTCAGGTATGACACCTGCTATGTCGTTGGCTATAACATCACTAAAGTTCAGATCCTCACTGGCACTTCCATGATTGGATGAAACTTCTACGGTATAGTCAAAGTATACATATCCATCCTTAGGATCTGTAACTCTACCCTCGGATGCGGTCTTCTTCACATCCACATCAGGCTTGAAATCCACATCCACAGTCACAATCACAGTGCTTGTGAATTTGTTCTCGACCTGGTTTTTCTCATTGTACTTTGTGAGATCCATATCGATCCACGCCTTGAAGAAAGCCTTGAGCTGGGCTCCCCCCTCGAGTGCTGTATGATCGATCGTCGCAGTAAGGACTCCGTTCACAACTGAATACGAACCGATCCTGTTACCACTTCCATCAGTTATATTCTCATTCAGAATATCGGAATTAAACTTTATGGTATCCGGCATCGTATAAGTAAATGTTGCATCTTCACCAGACTCCACTATGCTATTAACAACATTTTCCGGAAACACTATATCCATAGACATCTGGATATCTACACCGGCTTTTGTAGGATCATTTGGATCTACAGGAAGCGGCGTTGTGGACGGTCTGGAACTGCTACCATATATATTACCTGCTTTATCAGCAATCGTAGCTCCAGTAATATAATCTTCAAGATTTCCGGTTACTGCTGCACTCGACAGCATTGCTATCGAATCAGTAGCCGTGGCGTATGCGTCTCCCCCTCTCGTCTCGGCCGCATTGGACCAACTATAATTAGAAGGCGAAATCAACGTAGTTATCATAACTACCGCCAGCAGCAGTGCTATAAGCTTTTTCGTAGTTTTTGCCATTGTAATACCTCTTTTCTAATTATTTTTCGACTTACACACTTGCTTTAAATTTATCATAACACATGGTAATTGTAAACAGTTTGTGAACAAAAAGAACAGTTTTCTGTTGCTTTTTTGTTCACATTTACTTTATCGTTTAATTATTAGGTGATTTTGTACTACTATTCTTCGGCAGCATAATCTATCGAAATATATCAAACATATAAAATATAATCGATTACAATTCACTCTTTCTGTCTCTGTTGAGAAGCTCTGTGAGAGCCTCTTTTGCCGTCATGCCATTAAATAATACGTTATTGACTGCTTCAACGATAGGCATCTCAACCCCATGCTCCCTGGCAAGTGCCAGTGTTGCCTTGGCAGAATAAACACCCTCAACAACCATCTTGACCTCCGCCATAGCTTCCTCATAGGTCTTACCCTGACCGATGAGATATCCGGCATTCCTGTTACGGCTGTGCTTGGATGTACATGTAACTATAAGATCTCCCATTCCTGAAAGTCCTGACAGCGTCTTGACATCTGCGCCCATGGCAAGTCCAAGTCTCATGATCTCCGCCATTCCTCTGGTCATAAGAGCAGCCTTCGTGTTGTCGCCAAGTCCAAGTCCATCTGATATTCCGGCTGCCAGAGCTATTACATTCTTCACTGAACCACCCAGCTCAATACCAGTCACATCAGTGCTTGTATATACCCTGAAATAATCGTTCATAAATGCGTTCTGGATCGTCTTTGCAATCTCTATATCACGGGCACCGGCAACTACCGTTGTAGGTATTCCGCGGCCTACTTCCTCTGCATGTGACGGACCCGAAAGGACAGCCACCTTAGCCTGTGGGATTTCTTCCTCAATGATCTCCACGAGAGCCTTGAGTGTGGACTCTTCTATTCCCTTGCTGACATTCACGATAAGCTGTCCGTTGCTCACCTTGTCAGCGATGTTCTTTGCTGTGCTTCTGACAAACGGAGAAGGCACTGCGCACACTATCATCTTCTGACCAATAACAGCCTTTGACGCATCTGTTGTATATTCAATACTGCTGTTAAGTATAACGCCCGGAAGTCTGTCTCTCTGCTCATGAAATTCCTTGAGCATGGCAACCTCTCTCTCATCTATAGACCACACTATAACCTCGTGTCCATTTCCTGCCAGCAGATTAGCAAGTGCAGAACCCCATCCACCTGCTCCGAGAACACCTATTTTCATCGTAAAATACCTCCAAAATATTTATATTTCTTTTTTCAATCCTTGAATCATTTTTTTCTATTTTAACTTTTTTTCATCATTTAATCCAGTCTATAGTGACAATACATGGATGTTTTTGCAAATTTTTACTGTATTTTTAGATTTTGGGCTAGTTATGTAAACTCACATTATTCTAATCAACAGTTTTTAATACACATTTCACTGCGTATAAATATCACATAACCATAATCTCGGTTTTATGTATACTCATTATGTTATCTGATTTTGTTTTATCCAGACATCTATAAAACGTTGCTCACTACAAAAAATCCCCTCCTTCCTGTTTTATCCAGTAAGGAGGGGATTCAATAACTCTCTATTCGCTTCCGCTTTCCATCAAGCCTTCTTAGAACCAAACGACAACTTATTCTCCGTTCCCGCTATCAGTCTCTTGATATTCTGCCAATGTCTTATCACGGCCATTCCGGCTATGATTCCCGCCATGATTATTCCTTCGATCATTTTTGCATTCGATGTGAAATTATAATCTCCATGAATTGCAAATACTGTGTATAATATGAAGAATCCGATCATGATCGTAAGTGATCCAACCGATACATATCTTGTTATCACAACACTTATAACGAACGCTGCAAGGAGTATCACTACCAATCTCCAGTCCCACAGACCTACTATCATTCCGCCGCTGGCAGCAATTCCCTTGCCGCCCTTGAACTGCATATAGAATGGGAAGTTATGACCAAGCACAACTCCAAGTCCTGTATACAGTACGAACATGTATGCATTACCTATACCTAGCTGGCCAAGTATGATATGTGTCAGTGAGCAGGCGATTATTCCTTTGAGGAAATCCCCCAGGAAAACTATCAGTCCAGCTTTCTTTCCAAGAACTCTCAGTGCATTTGTCGTTCCCGCATTTCCACTTCCATACTTTCTTATATCAACACCTTTTATCCTGCCGTAAATATACGCTGTCTGAATGAGTCCTACTCCATAGCCCCCAACCAGACATATAGCCCTAATCAACATCTCCATGACTACTTCTCTTTCCTCTCCCTGATTATGAATTTTAGAGGTGTACCTCTGAATCCAAAGGATTCTCTTATCCTGTTCTCTATATAACGTGTATATGAGAAATGCATAAGCTCCTTGTCATTTACAAATATGACAAATGTAGGAGGTTTAACTGACACCTGGGTAATATAATAGAGCTTAAGTCTCTTACCCTTATCTGATGGTGGCTGCTGCATAGCAACCGCCTCACTCATAATCTCATTCAGAACACCAGTAGCTATGCGGAGTGAATGATTCTCTATAACAGCATCTATGGTCTCGAACAGCTTTGGAAGTCTCTGTCCGGTCTGGGCTGATATGAAGAGCAGCTCCGCATACGGCATGTATGAAAGCTTGTTTCTGATCTCCTCTGTAAACTTATATATGGTCTTGTCATTCTTCTCGATAGCATCCCATTTGTTCACAGCTATTATCATTCCCTTGCCACGATCATGTGCGATTCCCGCGATCTTGGCATCCTGATCGGTTATTCCCTCCGTTGCGTCTATTACGAGGACTGCAACATTACATCTCTCAACCGCTGATACTGTTCTTATGATACTGTATCTCTCTATATCCTCTTTAATCTTGCTCTTTCGTCTGAGTCCCGCTGTGTCTATGAATACATATTCTCTGCCATTTCTGACGATCTCTGTATCCACGGCATCTCTTGTGGTTCCGGCTATATCTGATACAATAACCCTGTCCTCACCGAGAAGCTTATTAATTATAGAAGATTTTCCTACGTTTGGCTTTCCTATGATGGCGATTCTAGGTCTCTCATCCTCCGTGTCATCCTTTGCAGACTCATTGAAGTGTGATACCACCTCATCGAGCATATCTCCTATTCCAAGTCTGGATGAACCTGATATAGGATGTGGATCTCCAAGTCCAAGATTATAGAACTCATACACATCCGGCATGAACTTTTCAAAGCTGTCTACCTTGTTGACAACGAGAACTATAGGTTTCTTGGATCTTCTGAGCATTCCCTGTCTGACATCCGTCATGAACAGGATGACGTCCGCTGTCTCTATGGCTATCTCTGCCTGTTCTCTCATGCTCTTAAGTATAATATTGTCTGACTCCGGCTCAATTCCTCCTGTGTCTATCAGAGTGAAATTGTAATCCAGCCAGTTGATATCAGCATAAATTCTGTCTCGCGTAACTCCCGGTGTATCCTGAACTATGGATATCTTTTCTCCGGCAAGCACATTGAACAGAGTTGATTTACCTACATTGGGTCTGCCCACTATGGCAACTATAGGTTTACTCATTCTATCTTCCTCCATATATAATTAATTACATATCATCGCCAATTACTGCATGAATAAAATCAGCACCACTTGATTCTACAATACAAACATCGACTTGTAAAGCATCTGTGAGCTCTGCAAGCGTCACATCATCAAGGAATTTTGGCTCATCCGCCATAAGAGTATTGGAAGGCAGTATAAGTCGCTGCCCAAGAGGCTTTCCTGTGAGCTGCTTTCTTATATCTCCACCCGTAAGCAATCCTGTCACGGTTATTCTATGTCCAAAAAAATCATTAATGATCTTATACAGATGCACCTTCACATTAGGGAACTTCTCAGGGATCCTGTTAGCAAGGAGCTTTATGGAATCATATACGAGCACTCCAGTAACCATGGACACCTCATACTCTCTGTCATCGCCCTCTACGCAGCTCCACTCTTCATCAAACTCATCTATGAGCAGTCTCACCATGCCCACACCATTTTCAAGCTGGATAAAGCCATCATACCTATCAGCCTCAGGGAAATCCCTGCCAGCATTTATATACCATTCATCACTTGCCTGGACAAAATGTGTGCCATGCTTTTCAAATGCCTTTTTCTGAAAATGTTCTATTATATCAATAACCTCGCAGGCGTCCTCTCTGTTGAACGGTTCAAGATGGAACAAGCCATCTCTGTAATCTGACAAACCGACAGGGACCACGGATAAGCTCTCCATAACAGGAACAAACTCCATAAGATCAGAGATCGTACGCCACAATTCCTCCCCATCATTTATCCCCTTGCACAGAACTATCTGTCCATTCATAGGAATACCAGCTTCATAAAATTTCCTTATATAGTCAAGTATGGCACCGGCAAATCTGTTGTTCAGCATACTGCAGCGCAGCTTGGGATTGGTAGTATGCACCGATATATTTATCGGAGCAAGGTGATAATTGATTATTCTGTCAATATCCTTTTCCTTCATATTAGTAAGGGTAATATAATTTCCCTGAAGAAATGACAGTCTGGAATCATCGTCCTTGAAATATATAGTGTCTCTCATACCTTTCGGGTTCTGATCGATAAAGCAGAATATACACTTGTTATAGCAAGACTTGTAATTATCCATCAGGGAATTTTCAAAAACAATCCCTAGATCCTCGTCATAATCCTTATCTATCTCCAGAAGCCACTCCTCGCCGTCAGACTTCCTCACGAGAAGTTCTATATATTCGTCATTTATGAGATACTGATAGTCAAATATATCCTCTATAGGATGGTCATTGACCGCCAGAATATTATCTCCCGGTTCGATCTCCATCTCCTGGGCTATACTTCCCTCAAGTATTTCCTTTACAATATGTTCCATAATTTCCTCTTTTATATTAATTGTCTACTGATCAAAAGCTGCAGCAAATGAATAACGCCCTATCATTCAGGGAGCATGATCACTGCCGCAAGATTACCCCGCAGGCCTTTGCTCGCCCTGTGTGAAAAAAGCCATTCGCTGTTACAGCATGTACATATATTTGTCACGTCAATATTCTCAGGTTTTACACCTGAATCAACAAGATTGTAATAGTTGGCCTTGTGGAGATCAAGCAGATATTTGCCATTACCCTTGCTAAATACGATCTGAGCCGCCTCTGCTTCCGTATATGCCGCCATAAAGCGTTCAGCTACATCTTCACTCACCTCATAGCAATTCTTGCATATAGAAGGTCCTATGGCGCAAATGAGATTCTCTGGAGATGTTCCATATTCAGACTTCAATCTGTTTATCATATGTCCGCTTATCTTGCTGACGGTTCCCTTCCACCCGGAGTGATTCGCCGCAACAACCTTTTTCACCGGATCATAGAACAATACAGGGACACAGTCCGCATAAAATGTCATAAGTGGTATCCCCGGAACATCCGTCATAAGTCCATCGATCTCCAGAATATCCGACTCTCTGATTATTCCCTTTCCGGCATCCTTCTCTGTAACTTTATATATGTCTGTCTTATGCACCTGATCTGAGAACACAAGCTTTTCGTAATCATACCCCACTGCAGTGGCAAATCTGCGGTGATTCTCCATTACCAGATCCGCATCATCGCCTCTGTGGAAGCTCAGGTTCATGGAACCCAGATATCCCTCACTCACTCCGCCGATCCTGGTGGAGAATGCATTTACAACTCCGGCTCTGTCCAATTTGTCAAATGATATATAATCCACGCCATCCACCGTGTGGACATGTGTTGAATTGTCTTTCCTAATATACTTTATATCCATATCCGCCATCCTATCAATATCCCGAATACTCAAATGCATTTTCTATATGATGTATATCCTCACCAAGTATGGTTATCACATCAAATCTAACCGGGGTGTCCATTCCATATCCATATTTGTTCAGGAAGAATAATGCAGTCCTACATATCTGTCTCTGCTTGCGCACATCGACAGCCTCCTCCGGCAAGCCCTTATGTACTCCGGACCTATACTTCACCTCGATAAACACTATATATCCATCGTGTTTTGCCACTATATCTATCTCACCGCTGGCCACCCTGAAATTCCTGCACAGGATCTCATAGCCCCTGCCAGCCAGATGATCAGCAGCTAAAGCTTCCTTTTCATTACCGGTTGCTCTGCTGTTATACATCATTTCACCTTTCCATGAATATATGTGTGATGAACAATTGTTATACAAAGTTCTTGATAAACGTCCTTCTGTGTATTGCGCACGGACCGATCTTCTTGAGCGCATCAATGTGCTCTGCCGTACCATATCCCATGTTTTTTGCAAATCCATAACCCGGATACAGACTGTCATACTCAACCATAAGCCTGTCCCTTGTAACCTTTGCAATTATACTTGCTGCCGCAATCGACGCAGACAGCGTATCACCTTTTATTATGCCTACCTGCTCGATATCAACACCCGGAATATTAACCGCATCGTTTAACAGGAGCTGTGGTTTAACCTGAAGCTTCGATATAGCCTGCTTCATCGCCTCGTAATCTGCATTGAGAACATTTATCTCGTCAATTACTTTCTCGTTTGCCATACCCACGCCTACAGCTACAGCCTTCGCCATGATCTCATCGTATAGAGCCTCCCTCTTCTTCGGTGTGAGCTGCTTGGAGTCGTTGAGGTATAAAATATCACAGTCCTTTGAAAGAATGACTGCAGCAGCCACTACAGGGCCTGCAAGCGGGCCTCTTCCGACCTCATCTATACCGCATATATATCCCTTATCAGCGTATTTTCTCTCAAATTCAAACATTTTATAGCTGCGGGCTTTTTCCTTTTCAAGAGCATTGATCTTTTTCTGAGCGGACGCTATGATCTTCTTTACCCCATCTCTCTCATCGTCGCCATACTTCTCGATAAGCCCCGAATATTCACTTATATCAGCATCAGCAAATACTTTTTTTATCTCCGCTATACTTTCCATATGTCCTCCACCTAAAAACAAGGACCATTGCCACTTTTTAGGCAACAGCCCCTGATATCTTATCCTATTCTATCTTGCCAAAACCGCCTGTAAATCTGAATACAGCCCTGCCAATGATATCTTTCTTGTGTATATTGCCAACATCCTCCACACGGCTGTCACGGCTGTTGTTTCTGTTATCTCCCAGAACAAAGTACTCGTCATCACCCAGTGTGATCTCCTCGGCTGCAACTCCGCGCTTGTCGCTGGCTATGGCCTCTCTGCCATACACATCGCCCTCCAGAGGCTCGTCATTTATATAGATAACACCATCTTCGTCTATATACACTGTCTCACCCGGAAGTCCGATTATACGCTTGATGAAGAAGGTCTCATCATCGTCTCCATACGGGAATACAACCACATCAAATCTCTTCGGCGAGCCAAATTCATACTCAAGCTTGTCGATCCATAATGTATCTCCGCTGTGAAGAGTATTGCTCATGGACTCTCCACTGACCTCTGTTCGCTGTCCGACAAATGTGAGCACAGCCCAGCATATGCCAATTACTATTATTATATAAATACACAGAAATATGAGATCCTTGACAATATTGACTTCCTTTTCGGCCTTTTCTTTCTTTTTTGCCTCTTTCTTCTCTTTCCTGAGCTGCTTCTTTAAAGCCTTCTCGTCAAGTTCTCCATCCTCATTGTACACTTCTTCAGAAGAGTCTGTATTAACCGCTTCTGCAGTTTTATCTGAGCTCTCAGATTTAGCTGCTCCTGCAGCTTCTTCCGATGTCTCCTTCTGAGATGCTTCTTCCGATTTATCTGCTGTCTCCGCCTTTGCATCAGCCGAACTCTCAGCGACTGCTTTGTCCCATGACCAGGAGGACTTCTCCTTATTTTCCTGCTCATCGTCGGCAGTTTTCTTTTCAGCTTCCTTTGCTTCATTCGCAGCCTTTTTTGCAGCCTTCTTCTGTTCTTTATCTATCGCTTTCTGACGCTTCTTCTCATATTTGGCGATCTCTTTGTCCCTTTCCTTCTTCGCAGGGTCATCCTCAAATATATCGTTTAACGCATCAGCAACATTCTTGTTTTCTTCACTCATCTAGTCTTCCTTCGGGGTCTCCAATGTAATACGCCCCAGCTTTCCCGATCTGAAATCATCGATCAGCAGAGCCGCAGCCTTGTCATAATCGAGCTCCCCGCCCTTCTTAATGCATTGTCTCTTCTCTGCGATACCTGTCAGCATCTGTACAGGATCATCAACACTTTCAATATTATACCTTTGAACAAGGGTATTACAATAG
>OHSI01001178.1_pt1 | contig 14245 bp, 10 predicted proteins | sample 1578641 | NCBI WGS metagenome assembly OHSI01 (sample SAMEA3879535, study PRJEB24766) | human gut metagenome | biome: human-associated habitat; feature: feces | place: USA | collected 1985/1987 | reverse complement strand
GAAAATGGTGCACAGCAGGCGGAAAAGACCCGCTGTTTGGGCATGTTGACGGTTTCCAGATAGACCCTAAACCAGTGCGTCTCTGATTTTCTCCCGCTCCCCACTGCCGTCTGTCCGCAGACGAAGCAGCGGGACGCCACACTTTTCCATAATACGGTTCTTTTTCTCATCCCGTCCTGCCTGCGTGCTCCCGGCTTCATGGAAGCTCGTCCCATCCACTTCAATCGCCAGCACGGGCTGCTTGTCCATCTGACGGAACAGCAGAAAATCGATATGTGTCAATGGGTTACGGGCGTACCTGCGTTCCTCCTCTGTTAGCGGTTCATAGTCTTTCACCAACGCTGCAAGAGAAACATGCACTGCACACCCGATCGAAGAAAACGCTTCCTCTGACAGTACTTCCTGAATCACAGAGTACATGAGGTTCTCAGAATCGTACTCGGACACTCGCCTGTGCTTTCTCAGATACGTCCTGCGCTGTTCTGCATAGCCTTGATAAAGCATATCGAACACAGAGTAGACCTGACTCTGAATGACTTCAAAATTGTTATATTCGATGTATCGTGTCAGGTCGCCGTAGTTGGTCTGGTCGTTGCGGGGGTCCTGAGATGTGACCACCGTCAGAGAATGAACCGCTCTGGAAACCGCCACATTCAGCATATGGGGATCGTCCACAAAATCCGTAATCACATTGTCAACCGAGGTCAGAATGATAGCGTCCTGTTCCCGTCCCTGAAATTTGTGAACTGTATCCACCTCATAAGCGCCGCCCAGCTGTTTCCGGATGGCCGCCACCTGATCCCGATACGGCGTGATAATGCCGATGCTTTGGAAATTCTGCTGATTCAGCCGTGGAAGCACTTCCTGCTGGATGACGTCTATCTGGCGCTGGTTGAGATGCCCACGGGCATGATTACCGGCAGCCGTCCGATACATGGTCAGCACATCCGATTCGTCATGATCCTTCGTCATGATGATCAGCTGTCCATGATAGAACTTCTGGTTGCAGAAGTTGATGATCTTCGGGTGACAGCGGTAATGCTCCCGCAGCAGCGTGACGGGTGCATTCTGCCATGTTTCCAACGCAGAGGAAAGCAGACTGTGGGTTGAGAAGCGATACCGCTCATCCAGAGAATACTTTGCCCAAATATCATCGCTGGTGCGGATGTCATCCTCCGTTAACACGTTGGGCAGCTGCTTCATATCCCCGACAATCACGATATTCCGCGCACAGGAAAAGGCCAAGACTCCGGTAGTCAAATCGACCTGCGATGCTTCGTCCACGATAAGATAATCATAGACATGCTCTATGCTCAGCGTCCCCTTGATGGAGTAGGTCGTGCTGAGCACCACCGGATATTCGCGGGTAAATTCTGCGGAGTTCCGCCGGAAATCCCCCTCTTCAAAACGTTTCCGAGTGCCTTTCCAGGGATACCGCGCCGCCAGCTCTGCACGGAACAGCCGCAAGGATTTTTTCGTAAGTTCATCCATTTTCGCGTCGAACGCGTAATGCTCCAGCTTCCGGGTCAGTTTCCGCTTTTCACTCTCCAACTCCCGTCTTTTTACAACATAAAACCGGCTCTGTAAATAGGGAATGACCTGTTCCGGAGAAGAAAGAAACAGCCTGAGCGCATCGCGGTTGAACCGAAGTACGATGGAAAGCTTTTGCAGAAGTCCCAGACGGGTCTCACGCTCTGCGTGCTGTTCAAATTCCATCCAAAGTGCGAGTATCTTCTGCGAGGGCAGCCTGTCCAGACGCTCCGTCAGCACATTGCCATACGCCGCATAATATTCCTCAAAATAGTGCTGCTCAGGGTTAAGCCGCAATAATTCCTGCTCAATTTCCGCTATGCGGTTCTTAGTGTTGAGCATTTCGTTCAATTCCGTGGAAAGTGCAGTCGTCTCCAGCTCCAGTTGACGTCGTTTCTCCAGCGGCATCTCCCAAGCGTGCATGTCCGGATAGACGCCGGTCTGTGTATCCAGGAATTTCTGTTTATTGGCCAGACTGCCGAGAAACGCAGTCAGAAAGACGGCATCCTTCTTTTCCAGTTTTTCCGCAACGTTATGCGTCGCGGAATTGTTGTTGGAGACGACTGCCACGGTTTTCCCGCTTCTGACAACATTGGCAATAATATTCAAAATCGTCTGGGTTTTCCCCGTACCCGGCGGCCCCTGGATAATGCTGATTTTTGAGGAAAGCGCCCGCTCCACCGCCAGCTTCTGACTTTGATTCAGGCCAAACGGATAGATCACAGCTTCCGGCCTGCGAGGTGCTTCGATTTCTCTCTGCGGCGCAAGATAGCTTGCCAAAACAGTGTTCTCACTGAGCTGCTGAATTTTGTCATACTGCATTTTCAGAATATTGATGCCGTTATCCGTCACCAGACTGATTGCCGCAGCGGTCTCCTTAAAATACTGGAACGCTTCCTTGTTTTTTCCATCCGCCAGACAATTCCGCTGAAACTGCACCTCACTCCTATGAAACGAGAGGTCCTTTCTCCCTGCGCGAATGATGCGGTAATACGCGCCAAAGTCAAGAATCTCGTCAATCTCGCTGAACGTTTGTCCATTCGCGGTAACGATCACCTGCGCCGGATCGATTTGTTTTTTCAGGGGGAGAATCTCCACATTTCTGTTCTGAAAGCTATATATTCTGCCGGGTGAACTGGTATAAACAACGTCGCACTTTCCATCATGAAACCGGAAACTGGCGACCGAGTCCGTTTTGTCCTTCCCCTTTATGATAATCAGACGCTTTTGCGCATTCATAGGAATCCCCCATATCGACATGTAAAAAATGCCCCGCCATCCGGCAGGGCATTTGGTCCATCGCAGCTATACTGCCAGAGTGTATTCCAACACTTGACAGCGTTGTTAACAAGTATAGCAGAATTATGAGCGATTTGCAACACTAATACTATTTCCTGATTAAAATCTTAATTTTAATCAGGAAATAGTATTAGCGCTCTGTTTCGATTTTCGTCATTATGCTTTCCCTCTCCTGTTTCTGCTTAAAAAACGCAGCGCAAACCGGGTTCCCGGTCTGCGCTGCGTCTGTGCGTCTGGCTTTTTAATTATACCGAAAAAGGTGCGCTTGTCAACAGGCCGGTCTTATCTGCGGATCAGCAGAACGGACAGGTCGTTGACGTTGGTTCCGGTGGGGCCGGTCAGAATCAGGCCATCACATTTTTTCAGTGCGTGGTAAGCATCGTTCTGCCGCAAAACGTCCGGGATGGAAACGCCCTGCGCGGCAAGCGCAGCACGGCTTTCCCCATCGCAGTAGCCGCCCGCCGCGTCCGTTGGGCCGTCCGTTCCGTCGGAGCCGAAGGAGAACACGGCAGTGTCCCGGAAACCGGCGATTTCCTGTGCGGCGGAAAGGGCGATCTCCTGATTGCGCCCGCCAAGGCCGGTGCCGGTCAGGTGTACGACCGTTTCGCCGCCCGCTATGAATGCCAGAGACTTTTCGCTGGACTGGTTATACTGGGCGATGGACGCAAGGAAGCTGCCCGCGTCCCGGGCGGTACACCGCAGGCTGTCCGTCAGCACCACGGGCGCATAGCCGAGGCTCCGCGCCGTTTCCTCCGCGGAAACGCACAGCTGGCGCACACTGCCGGTGATGTGGGTCTCCACATTGGAAAGGGTCTTCGGCGTCTCCTGCGCCAGAAGGGACTGGGCGTGCTGGGAAAGCTGCAAGCCATACTTTTTCACGATGGCCATTGCCTGAGCGCTGGTGGAGCTGTCCGGGTAAGCGGGGCCGGAGGCGATCATATCCAGCGGGTCGCCCAGAATATCGGACAAAACGATGGAAAACACCTTTGCGGGCAGGCAGCGCTCAGCAAACCGGCCGCCCTTCACAGCAGAAAGACGCTTGCGCAGCGTGTTCATTTCCACGATGTCCGCGCCGCAGGCCAGCAGCTGCTTTGTAACGTCCGCCATTTCTTCCGCCGGGATCAGGGGGCTTTCAAACAGCGCCGAACCGCCGCCGGACAGCAGGAACAGCACCGTGTCGTTTTCCGTCAGGCCGCTGACCAGCTCGAGGGCGCGGGCGGTCGCACGGTAGGAATTTTCATCCGGGACAGGGTGTCCGGCCTCGAAAAGCTCCAGCGTGCCGATTGCTCCCTTTACATGGTCGTATTTTGTAATGACCGCGCCGCAGCTGACGTCGGTACCCAGAACGTCGTAGGCGGCTTTCGCCATCTGCCACGCGGCCTTACCGGCGGCGATCAGAACGAGACGTCCGGACGGTCTGTGAAAGTGCTCCAATGCGCGGCGCACCGCGGAATCCGGCATTGCGTCGGCAAGCGCACGGTCTATGATGGTCTGCGCATCCTGTCTTAAAGTTTGCATAGGGAATCCTCCTTCGGAAATTGCGTTTTCATTAAGAAAGGGACGGGTAAACCCGTCCCTTTCAGGATTTTGAATCTTAGTGCAGGAACAGGGAGACGATGAACACGCCGATAATGGACGCAATGCCGATCACGAGCGTGCCGAGGGTCTGGGTCTTGTAGCCATCCTGCGGGGTCATTTCGCCGAAGTTGGTGACGACCCAGAAGTAGGAGTCGTTGGCGTGGGACACCGTCATGGCGCCTGCGCCGATGGCGATAACCGTCAGGCAAGCCCGTGCGGGAGAGTCCAGTCCCAGAACCGGCAGCAGAGGGGCCACGATACCGGCGGTGGTGGTGATGGCGACGGTGGAGGAGCCCTGTGCGGACTTCAGAATCGCGGCCAGCAGGAACGGGAAGAAGATACCGACGCTCTCAAAGATCTCCGCGTTGGCCTTGATGTAGTTGACCATGTCGGAGGAAGCGATGACCTTGCCCAGAACGCCGCCGGCAGCGGTGACGAACAGGATGGGGCCGACGGTCTTCAGGGTGTCGTCGGTCAGCTTGTAGAAGTCCTTACCCTTGTGCGCGGCGAACAGGTCGATAATGGCGATGATGCAGCCGACAGCCAGAGCGATGATAGGAGTACCCAGGAAGCTGATGAAGTCAGCCTTGACACCCGCCATGGAGAGAGCGGAAGCCAGACCCATCAGGATGATGGGAACGACGATGGGAGCAAAGGCCAGCCATGCGTTGGGCAGCTTGCCGAACTCGGCAACCAGCTGCTCGTAGGTCTTGACGTTCTCATTGTCGGTGATGTCGTCAGCAGCCTTGACCTTCTTGCCAATGTACTTTGCGAAGAAATAACCGGCGACCAGCGGAGGAATGGAGCACAGAGCGCCCAGACCCATGACCAGCAGCAGATTATCGCCGCAGCCCAGCGTACCGGCAGCCGCGATGGGGCCGGGCGTGGGGGGAATGAAGCAGTGGCTGATGTAAAGACCCATGGACAGGGCAACGGACATCGCAACGCTGGATGTGCCGGTGCGGCGGGTCATGGCCTTACGGATGGGGTTCAGGACGACGAAGCCGCTGTCGCAGAACACGGGGATGGAGACGATCCAGCCCATCAGCTCAATGGCGATCTCAGGATGCTTCTCACCCACGAGCTTTACAACACAGTCGGCCATCTTCAGAGCCGCGCCGGTGCTTTCCAGCAGGGTGCCGACCAGAGCGCCAAAGATGATAACGATGCCGATGCTGGAGAACGTGCCGGAGAAGCCGGCGCCGATTGCGTTTGCGATACCACTGACGGTATTGCCGTCGGCGTCCGTGGTGTTAACCAGAGGGATTCCGGCGATCAGGCCAAAAATCAGAGAAATGGCCATGATGGAAAGAAACGGATGGATTTTCAGCTTGCTGATGGAGTAGATCATCAGCGCGATGGCAAGAACAAATACGATGATAAGTCCAATACCTGTCATAGAATTACGAATCTCCCTTCTTTTAGCGGTGTTTTTTGACAGATCCTATCATGGATACAGTATATGCACCTGACCCCCGGAAATCAAGATGGCAAATTAGCTTAAGATTCCATTAAGAATTTGTGAAAAATTACCATTGGTGCATTTCATATTCCAGCTAAGATTCAGCAAAGTGACGGTAAAGTTGGGGGTTTCTGTCATATTCAGACTGTATTTTCATGCGAATAAAGGGTATTTTTTTCTCTTTTAAAGCGAATTGACAGAAAAAACCTGCCGCCTGTGCAACACAGGCGGCAAGCTCTTTGCTCAAACCAATATTGGGGCAGTCCCCTATTACAGACCGGCCTGCTCCAGCAGAGCGGGAACCTTGGACTCCCAGCCCAGAGACATGATATGGACACCCTGACAGTAGGGCTTGCACTCCCGGATGATGCGGGCAGCGATCTCCACGCCTGTGATACCGGCCTTGGTCTTCTCCTTGTCGGCCTGCAGCTCGGCGATCAGCTCGTCGGGGATGTGGACACCGGCAACGTTCTTATTCATGAACTTGCACATACCGGCGGACTTGGGAATGATGATGCCCACCTGAACGGGCTTGCCAAACTGCTTGGCAGCCTCCATGAACTTGATGAACTTCTCAGGCTCAAACACGGCCTGGGTCTGGAAATATTCGGCGCCGGCCTTGACCTTGCGCTCCATCTTCACCAGCTGCGCGTCCACGGAGTCGGAGCAGGGGGACACGACAGCGCCCTTGGCAAACTTGGGGGGCTCGCCAACCAAGTCGTTGCCGCCCAGATCCTTGCCGGTTTCCAGCAGGCTGGCGGTATGCAGCAGAGACACGGAATCCAGATCGAACACGGGCTTGGCCTGCGGATGGTCACCCAGCTTGGTGTGGTCGCCGGTGAGGCAGAGGATGTTGTCGATCCCCAGCATGGCGGCGCTGAGCAGGTCGGATTCCAGAGCAATACGGTTCCGATCGCGGCAGGTCAGCTGAAAGATGGGGTTCAGTCCGGCGTCCTTCAGCACCTTGCAGGTAGCGAGGGAACCCAGGCGCATAACGGAGGACTGGTTGTCAGTAACGTTGACAAAATGGACGCCGGTGAGGTACTTCTTCGCTTCCTCTACCATGCCGTCAATATGAATTCCTTTGGGAGGGCCGACCTCGGCAGAAACCACAAACTCACCGTTGTCAAACAGTTCAGTAATTCTCATAATTCTATACACTCCTGATTATTCAGATTCTTTGGCGGACTTGGTAGCCTCGTCGGTATTGAAATCGTGCATTTGGGTGGGGCAGCGCAGAACATCCAGACGACCCTGAGCCTTCAGACGCTGAATGATGCGCTCCCAGCCGCAGTCCATGGCGGGGTTGACCTCACACTTGCCGTTCTTGGTGCCGCCGCAGGGGCCGTTCACCAGACTCTTGGAGCAGGCGGTGATGGGGCAGATGCCGCCGGTCAGGTTCAGGAAGCACTCGCCGCACTGGCCGCAGTCGTATTCCAGCGGGGTCACGCCCTGGAAGCCGGGCAGCTCGATGGTGTCGCAGCAGGCGTACACCTTCATGTCTTCCAGCTCCTGGGAGATGGTCTGCACGCCGACGCCGCAGGAGAACACCAGCACGGCGTCCGCCTCAGCGATCTTCGCCATGGGGGCGCGCAGCCGCAACGCCAGCTCGTCGGGGTTGCAGACGTAGTCGGTGGTGAGAATGCCCACGACCTTGCCTTCCGCTTCCAACTTCTTCTGCAGAGCCTTGGCTTCCTCCTCGGGGAAGCCGACTTCCTTACAGCCGTGGCAGTTGATGATGAAGACCTTGCCGGAAGTCAGGGAGCCGATGACCTCTTCGGATTTCAGTTTTGTCATTAACATAAGTGTTCGTCCCCCTTACTTCTTCTTCAGCAAGGGCATGACCAGGCCCTTGGCAGCGTTGATCTTGGAAACCAGAGGAATCTTGGAAGAGCAGATGTACTCACAGCACTTGCAGGAGAAGCAGTCCATCACGTTCAGCTTCAGCAGGGTTTCCGCGTCACCCAGCTGGGCGTACTTGTAGATATCCAGAGGCGCCAGCTCCATGGGACATACGTCCATGCAGCGGCCGCACTTGATGCATTCTTTCTCCTCGGTGTGATCGGCGGCAATGGCGATAATGCCATTGGAGCCTTTGATAATGGGCACATTGGTGTCCTTGATGGGAGCGCCCATCATGGGGCCGCCCATCTTCAGCACTACGTCGTCGCCGGTGATGCCGCCGCAGTGATCGATGATCTCCTGCACGTTGGTGCCGAGCTTGACGATGTAGTTGCCGGGATTGCGGATGAACTCGCCGGTGACGGAGACCACACGCTCCACCAGAGGCAGACCCTTCTGGATGGCGTCGGAAATGGCCTTGGCGGTGGAGGTGTTGCTTACCACGCAGCCAACGTCGGCGGGCAGCTTGCCGCTGGGAACCTGACGGCCCATGACCTTCTTGATGAGCATTTTTTCAGCGCCCTCGGGGTACTGGGTTTTAGCGGCGCAGACACGGATGTTGTCGTAAGGCGCGACCTTTTCTTCCATCAGGGCGATGGCGTCGGGCTTGTTGTCCTCAATGAGGATGACGCCTTCCGGCGCGCTGACGGCCTTCATCATGGCACGCAGACCGAACACGATGTCGTCGGCGAATTCCAGCATGACCCGATGGTCAGCGGTCAGGTAAGGCTCGCACTCGGAGCCGTTGATCAGCACGGCGTCGATGGGCTTGCCGGGCTTCAGCTTTACGTAGGTGGGGAACGTCGCGCCGCCCATGCCCACGATGCCCTTCTCCTTGACAATCTCGACGATCTCGTCGGGGGTCAGCTCTTCCAGAGGCTTGTTGGGGACTACGGACTCGTGCAACGTATTCTTGCCGTCGTTCTTGATGACGACGCTCATAATGCCGGGGCCCTTGTTGGGATGGGTATGGGGTTCCACCGCGATGACCGTGCCGCTGACGCTGGAATGCACGGGGGCGCTGATGAAGCCCGCCTGCTCACCGATGAGCTGACCCACCTTCACGGTGTCGCCGGGCTGAACCACGGGGTTCGCCGGTGCGCCGATGTGCATGGCCAGAGGAATGATAACGGTATCGGGTTCGGGGAACTTCTGAAGCGCAAGGTGCTCCGTGAACTCCTTATTCTCCGTGGGATGGACGCCGCCGTAGAAGCCCTCGTACCGCTTGGCACGCGCCTCGGCTACGTAAGCCTTGATCTCGTCCACGTTGGCCACGGAGTAGTCCCGCAGCTGAATGGGCTGATCCAGAAATTCCTTGGTACGACCCTGCTTTTCCAGACGCTGGTAAATCTTTTCCCATGCGCAGTCCTTCTTGGGGTCGATCTCGCATTTGCCGTTCTTCGCGCCGCCGCACTGGCCGTTGACCAGACTCTTGGAGCAGTCCACGATGGGGCAGATGCCGCCGGTGACGTTCAGATAGCACTGGGCGCAGGCGCCGCAGGTCTTCTTCGTCAGGGCCATGCCATGATGGCCGGTGTAATTGAGGGAATTGGTTGCCGTAAACACGGGAACGGACTCCAGATCCGCCACGGTCTGCACGCCCAGACCACAGGAAATGACGACCACGTTCTCAGTGCCTTCGGGTACGATACCTGCCAGCTTCTTCTCGGTCTGAACCTTATTGCACAAGAAGTCCACTTTTACCGTACCGGTGATGTGCTTGCCCTGCTCCTCGGCAATGGCCGCAAAGCTGTCGCACTCCGGCTCTTCGGTCGTGTTGAACTCCTTGAAGCACTTGTTGCAGGCGACAACAAAGAAGTTATCCTTCCCCGCAAGCAAGCCTTCCAGCTCATCCCTGTTTTTCAACACATACTTGGTATAGTCCACCAAATACCACCTTCTTATCGTTTTGTTGTCCGTTTATACGCAAACGACCACCATTGGATTATACCATACGCTCCATGCAAATGTCCAGCATTTTCCCATCTTTTTTCAGCAATTTCCCTTATTTCTCCTTTATTAGTTAGCATTCGCTAACTTTTGCAGGCGGGCATTCCGGCACTCAGGCCGGAACCACGCGATTCAAAAACATGCTTTGACTCCCCCTGTCGGAAGAACCAAAGCACGTTAAAGCGGGATTTTCCCACTGTCTCAATATTTTTTGCCGAAATACAGCTTGAACGCCAGGGTCATCAGACTGACCAATAAGACTGTTACCAGCAGCGTAAGGCTGACGGTCATGCTGAAATACCCCGCCACGATAACCGCCGCCAGTCCCAGAATCAGGGTTGCCCGCATGGCCTCGCACAGCGCCTTGGCCACAATCTGTGCCTGACGCTCGTCGCTCTCCTTAATATACAGCTTTTTCAGCTTTTTCTCATCCTTGAGGGCGCGCAGGTTCCGGATCAATCCGGTCAGCAGCAGCACCAGAATGCCGAAGCTCGCGCCGGAAATGAAGCCGCGCCACCGGGACTGCCAGTGACCGTCTCCGACGGACGGCGCCAGCTTCACGACTCCGGCTTCGCCCAAAAAGCCCAGTACGGAGAACAGGGCAAGCGCGACGCACCCGATGGCAAAAACCACATTCTGCAATTTGAGTTTTTCACGATAGCTTTCCATAATTTATACCTCCAAATCCGAGAAGTCAAACACTTCTTCGATGGTCAACCCGAAATAGTGGGCAATTTTGTACGCCAGAGGCAGCGAGGCGGTGTACTTCCCTACCTCAATTGAGGTAATGGTCTGCCGGGTAGTCCCCACGGCGTCCGCCAGTTCCTCCTGAGACAGCTTGTTCTTCTTTCGCAGTTCGCGGATATTCGTTTTCATATACACTCCTTTGATTTCCCGCGCGTCCGCGAGGAAAAATGCTAAGTTAACTTTGCAAGCAAAGTATAGCATGCTTTGCATAATTTGTCAAGCACACTTTGCAAAAAATCGCAGAAACTTTTATGACAGGGTACTGCCCCTTGGCTCTCCCTCTGGGAGAGCTGTCACCGAAGGTGACTGAGAGGGCTTTGCCCCCCTGCGTTCCCTCTCCGTCCTCGCTGCGCTCGGCCAGCTCTCCCAAGGGGAGAGGCAAGGGGTGCTGGCATTAACTGATACACTTATACAAAAAACAGGCACAGCGGATTATCCCACTGTGCCTGTTGACTGTCTCATGCGCCCCGCCCATTGCGGCAGGACTATCCATAATATGGGAATTACTTTCCGGGCTTGAAGGAATCCTTCAGGCTGACGGAACGGTTGAACACCAGATGGTCGGGGGCGCAGTCCTTGCTGTCCGGGCAGAAGTAGCCCAGACGCATGAACTGATAGGACGCGGGCGCCTTGGCGTCCCGGAGGCTGGCCTCCACCTTGCAGCCGGTGAGAACTTCCAGGGATTTTTCATTCAGGCAGGCCAGAAAATCCTTGCCCGCCGCGTCGGGATCGGGGTCATTGAACAGATTGTCGTACTGTCTGACCTCCGCGTCGCAGCAGTTCTCCGCGTCCACCCAATGGATGGTCGCGCCCTTGACCTTCCGGCCGTCGGCGGGGTCGCCGCCCCGGCTTTCGGGATCGTAGGTGGCCAGAATCTCCACCACGTTACCGTTTTCATCCTTGACGCAGCCGGTGCAGGTGATGAGGTACGCGCCCTTCAGGCGGCACTCCGGCCCGTTGGGGTACAGGCGCTTGTACTTGGGGATCGGCTCGGCCAGGAAATCGTCCTGCTCGATCCACAGGTGCCGGGAGAAGCTGACCTCCCGTGTGCCGTCCTCGGGACGGTTGGGGTTATTTTCCACGGTGACCATCTCGGATTTGCCCTCGGGATAGTTGGTGATGGTGAGCTTCACAGGCTTCAGCACCGCCATGACCCGCTGGGCAGTCTCGTTCAGGTCTTCCCGCAGGCAGAATTCCAGAAATGCGTAGGGAATGGTGTTGGGAGACTTGGCCACGCCCACCCGCTCGCAGAAGTTGCGGATGGACTTGGGGGTATAGCCCCGGCGGCGCAGGCCGCAGAGGGTGGGCATCCGGGGGTCATCCCAGCCGGAAACATAGCCGTTCTCCACCAGCGCTCTCAGCTTCCGCTTGCTGAGCACGGTGTGGTCGATGCCCAGTCTCGCAAACTCGATCTGCCGGGGATGATGAGGCACGGAGACATGCTCCACCACCCAGTTATAAAGAGGACGGTGGTTCTCAAATTCCAGAGAGCACAGAGAATGGGTAATGCCCTCCAGCGCGTCCTGAATGGGGTGTGCAAAGTCGTACATGGGGTAGATGCACCACTTGTCCCCCTGACGGTGGTGGTGCATATGGCGGATACGGTAGATAACCGGGTCGCGCATATTGAAGTTGCCGGACGCCAGATCGATCTTTGCCCGGAGGGTGTAGCGGTTGTCCTCGAATTCGCCGGCGCGCATTCTGGCGAACAGGTCCAGACTTTCCTCAATGGGGCGGTCGCGGTAAGGGGAAACGGCAGGGGTATTCAGGTCGCCCCGGTACTCCTTGAACTGCTCCGGCGTCAGCTCGCAGACGTAGGCCAGCCCCTTCTTGATCAGCTCCACCGCATATTCGTAGTCCTTCTCAAAATAGTCGGAGCCGTAGAAGAAGCGGTCGCCCCAGTCGAAGCCCAGCCAGTGGATGTCCTGTTTGATGGCCTCTACGAACTCCTCGTCCTCCTTGGTGGGGTTGGTGTCGTCCATACGCAGGTTGCAAAGTCCGTTGTACCGCTCGGCGGTGCCGAAGTCGATGGTCAGTGCCTTGCAGTGCCCAATGTGCAGATAGCCGTTAGGCTCCGGCGGGAAACGGGTGTGGACGGTCATTCCCTGAAACTGACCACCCTCTGCGATGTCCTCGTCGATGAAATTGATAATGAAGTTTTTGCCGGACTCCTCCGTTTCGGGGGTCTTGATTTCCTCGGCCATGATCTTTCTCACACTCCTTGTATGTCGTAATATTGTGCAAAAGCAATTTTTAATTATAACCGTCCATGAGGGGAATTGCAAGAGGTTTGCCCTCCCTCCTGCAAAAAACTCACAGGGCGTCAAATTCCTCCCGGGTCAGCAGGAGATTCAACGCCTCCAGAAGCCCGTTGGCGGTCAGCCGTGCGGGCAGCCCCAGCTCCCTTTGCAGCGTTGCCCGCCTTTCGGCGGAGCCGGGGCCGATCAGTCCCTTGTCCAGAAGATCCGCCTTCGTGATACCGGCGGAGCGGCGGGGCGCGTCCTCCCCCTCGAAGGTGGCACCGGCGCGGCGAAGAGCGTCCGTCAGCACCTGCGGCGTCATACCCTCCACGCCCAGCTTGCCCTCCTTCCCCGGCTTTCTCTTGCGCTTCTCCTTGCCGTACACGTCGGGGACATACGCCTGCTTTACTCTGTCCGGGGGCAGCAGCCCCTTCAGGTGGCTGCGGAGCACGAAGCCCGCGCCGTCCGGGTCGGTCAGCAGGATCACGCCCCGCGCCTCCGCCAGACGGCGGAGATACGCCGCCTTCTCCCGGTCGTTGAAGAGGGCGAAGCCGCCCACCTCCACCACGGCGGCGTCCACCGCCTGCAAAAGCGCGTTCCTGTCGTAGCGTCCCTCCACCACGATGACCTCGCGGACGCGGGGCTTCATTTCGCACCTGCCAATTCCACGAGGAACAGCTTCAGCTCCCCCTCGCTGTCCATGCCGCGCTCGCTTTTCATGCGGCGATCCAGCGTCTGGCAACGCTTGATGGCGTCGCGGCACCAACTGCGGCGGACGTTCTGCGCCGCGCCCAGCAGCAGCTTGGCGGGGTAATCGCTCTTCATGCGCCACAGATCCTTCAGCCAGACGCGATCCTTGCCGCTGTCGATGGCGAGACGGGCGGTGTACAGCCGCCGCAGCTCCTTCCCCAGCGCAGCCAGAATGGCGATAGGCTCCTCCTGCTGCCGCAGCAGCTCCGCCAGCACCTCCGCCGCCCTGTTGTAGTCCTTGGCGGTGACGGCGTTGGTCATATCGAAAATGCGGGCGTCCAGCACGGGATCCGCCACGGCGTCGATGTCGGCGCGGGTGATCTTCGCCCCCTTGGCATAGGCGGCGATCTTGGCGATCTCCGGCACAAGCCCCTCCATGAGACTGCCGCAGGTGAACAGCAGATGGTCTACCGTGACCGCATCGATTTCCTTTCCGGCAGCGGCAAAACGGCGGCGCACCCACTTTTGCAGCTTTTGCTGGCCCTGCTGGGCAAACTCGATCACCTGGGCGCGCTCCGCCAGGGCGGCGGTGAGCTTCTTCAGCTTGGCGTCGGTCTTATAGGGTATCTGCCGGTACAAAAACACCAGCGTGCAGTACTCCGGGAAGTCCTCCAGCAACGCCACCAGCGCTCCCCGCTGGGCCTCGTCCAGCCTGAACAGGTCCATATCCTCCACCGTGACCAGGGTGCGCTCCGCCATCATAGGCATGGCCTCCGCCGCCTCGACGACCTCCTGCATAGTCAGGCCCTTGCCTGCAAGCCTGTGATAGTTGAACTCCTCAAAGCCC
>OHSI01001174.1_pt1 | contig 14285 bp, 10 predicted proteins | sample 1578641 | NCBI WGS metagenome assembly OHSI01 (sample SAMEA3879535, study PRJEB24766) | human gut metagenome | biome: human-associated habitat; feature: feces | place: USA | collected 1985/1987 | reverse complement strand
CCTGCTTAACATTGTACGCAAAATCTGATGCTGTACACGCAAAGTCAGATGCTCGATTCCTTTTATAAATAAGGTTCCGTGATTTGCCTTTATCATTGCACCCTTTGCACCAAAAGTTGAAACTGTATCTCCGGCTTCTCTTCGGAAAAGCTCTTCCATCTGATGTTCTTTATCCATTCCCCGCATATTAATGCTGACATATGGACCCACTTTGCGGATACTATTATTGTGAATTGCTTCTGCCAAAAGATAATCCTCTGTACCTGCCTGCCCATAAATCATAACTGCGTGTTCAGACAAGGCATACATTTTCGCAGTTTCAAGCATTTTTCGCATCTGTGCATTCTCTGTCTGAATATCTTCAAATTTGGTCTGCGCCGCAAATCCATGCAGCAGCATATCTCCCTGGATATCCTTGGTCTTTTTTGAATTGTCTGCCAGCTTCTGAAGAGACAAAATTGCTCCTGTAATCTGATTGTCATACTGGATTGGTGCGATCATTGCCATCCAGGTCTTTTTCCTGACAGAAACAGAAGTGGAATAGCTTTCGCTCTTTCCGCTTAAAATATTCTCGATCAAGAGCGAATCGATTCCGGGGAGAATCTCCGTCAGACTCTTTCCAACCAGATCTTCACTATTCTTTCCTAACAGATTTTCAACCAGTTTATTGACTACAATCACTTTTCCTTCTGCGTTCACCTTGATAATTCCATTAAAGGACGTATCCAGTACTGTTTCAAACTGCGCAGTATTACGCTTCTCACTTTCAGCTGCATAGGACGCATTCTTCGCTGCAAGAAGGGCTTCTTTTAACGATTCTTCCGTGGATTGATAAAACAGCGTCGAATATCCCATCGTTTCTGCTGCTCTGCAGGTTCCTTCTCCACCAATGATCAGATCCGGTCTTTCCTCAAAATCTGCAATAATGCTTTCAGCCTCTTCAATACGTTTTAGATAAATCACATCCAGTCGTATATCAAACAGCTGCTCCATATACGACATATCACAGAGCATATTTTCAAATGCGATCAATGCAATATGTGGATGCTCTTTCTTAAGAATCGTCTTTGCTTTCTGAATGAGCAGACCGATCTCCTGTGCATGAAAACGAATCTCAACAACCGGAATATTCGTATATTCTTTGATCAGCTTCGCCTGATATCCTCTGGCTACCAGAATGTGAGCTCCGGCTTCCACTGCAACTCTTGCTTTATTCACTGCATCTACTGTATGCACAGCCTCAAGATAGACCACATCCAGATGATTTTCTTCTATAATTTTTCTCGCCGGTTCGACCATCCGCTCTTCCGGGAGAAGCATTCCTATTTTAACCATAATAAATGCCTCCGACTATAATTCACTTTCTTTTACCTTATCACGCACTTCACTGTTTTATCAACAAGTTTATTCCCTGCTATTATAAAAAGAAAAAGAATCTTCTCCGCAGCATTCGGGACAAGATTCTTTTTCTGTTCGTGTATTTGCCGGCCGCAGCACGCTCTGCGGCCAGCTCTATATTCTTTTTAGGAGACTAAGAATTTTTCAAAAACATATCTTAGGTGATCGGTGCCGGATTAAAGATGCACAGATCATTGTGGAGTTTATATTTTTCTGCAAAGCTCTGATCTTTTCCGCTTGCAACTGCAATAATTTTATTAAATAATTCTGTACCGATGTCTGAGATCTGCGCTTCGCCTGTAGCAACCGGACCTGCATTGATATCGATCAGATCCTGCCACATCTCTTTCATCTCATTTCTGGAACAGACTTTAATAACCGGTGCTGCTGCAAGTCCATAAGGTGTTCCTCTTCCGGTCATAAATACCTGTAGTGTGATACCGGATGCAAGCTGGCAAGGTCCACAGACAATATCACTGGCCGGTGTTGCTGCATAGATAAGACCTTTCTTTGACGGGCGTTCTGCCGGAGATAATACTTCTACGATCGGTGAGCTTCCTGATTTAGCAATTGATCCCATTGCTTTTTCTACAATATTACAAAGTCCGCCTTTCTTATTTCCCGGAGTTGGATTAGCGCTTCTGTCAACATTTCCCTCTTCCAGATAATGATCATACCATTTCATCTCTGCCGCAAGTTTGTCGCAGACTTCTTTGCTCACACAGCGTTCCGCGATATAGTGTACGCCATCTCTTACTTCTGTAACTTCTGAAAACATTACGGTTGCACCTGCATTTACAAGCATATCTGCTGCGTATCCGGCAGATGGGTTTGCGCTGACGCCTGAAAATGCATCACTTCCGCCACACTGCATACCGATGCAAAGATCGGAAAGCGGTAATGTTTCTCTTCTTCTCTGATTAAGAATTGCAAGTTTTTTATCTGCCATCTCCATAATGGCATTTACCATGGCATCGAAACCTTTCTGTTCCTGAAGAACAATTACATTTTCCGGGGAAATATCTGCCTCGTCCAGCAATTTTTCCACTGTTAATTTCTCACATCCAAGCGCAACAACCATCACCTGTCCGCCAAAATTCGGATGATGTACAAGATTGCGTAAAGCACGGATCGGCACTTTCGCCTCCGGTGCATTGATTGCGACACCACATCCATACGCATGATTGATTGGAACTACGTCATCCACATGCGGATATTTTGGAAGCAGTTCTTCTTTGATTCTCTTCACCGCCACATTAAGTACACCGGTTACACACTGAACCGTTGTGCTGATTCCAAGAATATTTCTTGTTCCTGCATATCCACCATTTGGATTCCTATATCCTTCGAATGTTGTTACCGGCGGTGTCGGAAGATCTGTTACAATCTTTTTTCCATACTCCATATCATCAACAGATGGTGGTGTCGGAAGCTCCAACATAAATTCATTGATCCAGTCTCCCTTTTCAATATCTTCCAGAGCATACCCCAGAATAACACCGTAACGAATCACCGGCTGTCCCTTTGGGATTCTCTCAAGCGCTACTTTATGAGCCTGTGGAATATCCTGACGGGTAACCAGATCTTCTGAAACCTGTGTTCCGGCTTTGATTTCTTTCACTGCAATTGCAACATTGTCTGCTTCATTCACTTTTACAAGAAGTCGCTTAGCCACGAATGATTCCTCCTTTTCGCTTAGCAAGAAATGTTTCATTTTTCTTTGCTGTTCTTTATGGTTTTATCATACGCTCTTACTGTTAATAAGTAAAATTCATTGTTTTTCTACTTCTCTTAATTTTTTTAATAGTTTTTCTTGTCATTCCATATCGGTCGAATTATACTGGAAATAGAAATGTAAAGGCTCATTCACAGAATCAGCAGAAAGGTTATTCCTATGGATTTAAAACAGATTGAATATATTTTAAAAATTGCAGAAGAACAAAATATCACCCATGCAGCCGAAAAGCTATTCATCACCCAGTCTGCCCTCAACCAGCAGCTTCTCAAGCTGGAAAAAGAGCTCGGCACTCCGCTATTCTACCGTTCCCGGACTGACTGGCACCCAACCCCTGCCGGCGAAATCTATCTCAACGCAGCAAAAGACATTCTTCTTATAAAGAAGAATGCCTACAATCAGATTCACGATCTCTGCGAAGCACAGAAAGGTCATATCACTCTCGGATTCACTCCCGGCCGCGGAATTGCCATGTTCACCAGTGTTTACCCTAAGTTCCACAATATTTGTCCACGTATAGAAGTGGAACCGATTGAACGCAGCGTTCGTGATCAGCATCCACTTCTCTTATCCGGTGAACTTGACCTTGGCTTTATGACTTTGACCAGGTCGCAACAAAAATCAGGAATCATCTATGAAACACTAGCTTCGGAAGAAATGGTTCTTGCCGTTCCAACAAAGCTTGTGACTGCTTTAGATATGAAGAACGGTGATCTGGCTCTGCTCAGAGAAGAGCCTTTTGTCCTCACGCAGAAAACCTCCACCATCCGGGAGATCGTTGATTCCGTTTTTAAAAATGCCGGATTCACCCCTAATGTTCTGTTCGAGACTTCAAATAACCATGCGATCATCTCCATGATCCATGAAAATATCTGCTGTGGAATTTTACCGATGTATTATATGGATCCTTCTGATCCGGCAATCACTTATTTCGAACTGCCGGATCATCCTTCCTGGGAAATTGTCGCTGCATATCGCAAGGGACATTATATCAGCAAGACGGCACGAACGCTGATCGAGCTTGCGGGAAATTATTTCTACTCTTGTCACACTCTGCATGCAGTGCTAAAATAAGCGCAGAAACTCAAACAAATACAACAGGCTCAGACTTTCAGAGGTGATATAAATGGAATCAAAGACAGAAAACAGAATCAACGAATGCATTTCACATCTAGACATTACTTACTCTTATCAGCTGGCAAAGCAGATGGAGACTCACAAAACCAATCCGGTACTCGGTTTCCGAACTGCCGGTTCTGATGCGGAACATAAGACAGGGGATTTTTTATACGAAGAAATGAAACGCATCGGACTTCAGAATGTGACGAAGGATGAATTTTGGCTGGATTCCTGGACCTTTGAACGTGCTGTGCTCCGTTTTCAGGATCAACATGGAGAACTGCATACTTGTCAGATGGGTGCTTATCAGACGAATTTTGAGACAGATGGATTCGAGACTTATGATCTTGTCTATGTCGGCCGTGGAACCGCATCGGACTATGAAGGGCTCAATATCCGTGGAAAGCTCGTTCTTGCTGATATCAACCAGCGTGATGAATGGTGGATCAACTACCCTGTCTATCAGGCATATTTGAAAGGTGCTGTCGGACTGATTGCTGTCCAGACACAGGGTTATGCTGAGATTGATCCGCGGGCACTCAACGCTCAGGACATCGCCGGACCGGAATATGCCCCTGCATTCTCTCTTTCGAGACAGGATGCTTCTTATTTAAAAGAACTTCTCTGTCCCGAAGATCCTGCAGTATCTCATCCGTCCTCTGTCGCAGTTGAACTCAACGCCTCTTCCTGGGTTGAACGTAACCGCCCAGCTTATAACATTACCGGATATCTTCCGGGAACTGCCGCTTCTGAAGGGGACGACCGGATGATTCTGCTTTCCGCACACTACGATTCCTATTTTGACGGATTTCAGGATGACAATTGTGCGGTCTCTATGACATTTGGAATCATAAAGGCTCTGATTGACAGTGGCTATCAACCGCGCTATACAATTGCCGTATGTGCTCTTGCTGCCGAAGAGTGGGGTGTCTGTGACTCTAAATTTGACTGGTCAACCGGAGCCTGGAATCAGGTATTCCGTGTTCACCCGGAGTGGCAGGGCCGCGTGATTGCCGATCTCAACTTTGAGCTCCCGGCTCACGCCCATAACACACAGGATGCAATCCGCTCTACTTATGAGTCTGCTGATTTTCTGAAACATTTTTGTGAAAATATAACTGTTCCGAAGGAGGCTTACCCTGATGGACTGACAGTACTTGCACCAATCGAGACATGGTCGGATGATTTTTCCATCGCCATCTCCGGTATTCCATCTACCGTAAATGATTTCAGCGCGGGACCGTTTATGGAAACGCATTACCACTCCCAATATGACAATGAAGAGTTCTATCAGGAAGCAGTTTACCGTTTCCACCATGAGCTCTATACAAGGCTTTTAGTTACACTGGATCAGCTGACACTTCCGCCACTTGACTTTTCCAGACATTTTCTGGCAATGAAAAGTTCCGTCGCCGACTGTCTTGCAGCACAGTCCAATGCCCCGGCAGAAGTATTGGAAGAAATCCCAGCGCTTCTGGAAAGTATTTCAAAGGTATGTGAATCTGCCGATTTATTATATGAAAAGATTCAGGAGATCAACAACCATACTGTTTCCGCTGACTTCCCAATGGTGTCCGGACTTTCTTCTAAACTGCTGCACATTTTCCGGAAGATGCAGGACTACTTCGTCCGCCTCGACTGGCAGGACGCAGTCTGCTTCCCTCATGCTGCTGCCAGTCAGAACCTCTGTCACCTGGAGCAGGCAGTCCATGCACTGGAAAGCCAGAACATCACTGCCGCACTGGAGGCACTCTATGAAGTTGATAATAACTGCTACGCATTTTTATTCGATGAAGAAGTCTATTATCACTTTACGGAATATATTTTACATCAGCCAAAAGACCGTCTGATGTGGGGCGCCGGACGCATTCTTCACCATGAGAATCTCTACGGCCTTGTCCAGCGTCTGAAAGAACTGGATCAGATGGCAATCCCAGGTTCTCTTGATGTTGAGATCAGAAGACTTGAAGCCGCTATCCGCCGCCAGCAGGCCTACTTAAAAGATGATTTACATTATATGAAACAATCTGTTGATAAAATCCAGGCTTTGATAAACGATTGCCTTGAAACATCATCACATTATAATAAAGAAAAGAATGGAGAAAACCAATGAATAGCGATAAGCTCTACAAAGTACAGGAACAGGATCTTGACCGCCTTAAAGAAATACTGACCGTCTGCTTTCAGAACGACCCGCTCTACAGCACTCTGATCGAAGATGAAGCAACAAAAGAACGTCTGCTGCCACATCTTCTTGAGTGCGACGTAACTGAATTATTTGAAACCTGTGAAGTCTTTGCTGACAGCCCTGAGTTGAAGGGAGTCCTGATCCTTTCTGACGAATCCGATCACCGTCATGCATTTTATAATTATTTTGTCAGCCTGAAAGAAAGCCTCATCACAGACGGCTGGCTGCTCCACGAGGATCCAACTATGAAGACATTTTTCAACTTTGTCCTCGGAAAAGATTACCTCAACTCTGCTTGGACCGCCCAGCTTCATGAAACCCGAAGACTTCATGTCATCTACCTCGCCGTTGATCCGAAATTTCAACATCACGGTCTCGCAGAAATGATGATGAATGAAGTCATTGCCTGCGCCGATCGCAATGATATGATGATTTCTCTTGAGACACATAATCCGAAAAATGTGCCATTTTATGAGCATCTTGGATTCAAGACATTCGGAATCGTGGAGAAACCTCATTTTCAGTTAAAACAATATTGTATGATCAAAGAATTGTAAATGTTCTGTACACCTGTTCCGCAGTATCTGCCAGGTTTCTCTTAGCATTTTCATTCTTCATTGCCTCTTCCAGCGTAACTACACCTCGCAGGATAGGGAAAAATGCATCGATACCATGTTCATTACATTTTCTAGCATCTCTTTCGACTGCGCCTGCAAATGCAAGTACCGGCTTGCCGTATTTCTTTGCAAGTGCAGCCACTCCAACCGGAGCTTTTCCCATCGCTGTCTGACCATCCATCCGGCCTTCCCCCGTGATGACAAGGTCTGCATCCTTTACATACTCTTCTAACTGTGTCTCTTCCAGCACGATTTTAATTCCTGATTCCAACACAGCATCTGTAAATGTGAGAAATGCGAATCCAAGGCCTCCTGCTGCTCCTGTTCCTTCCTGCTTTGCATCTGCCTTTGGGAATTTTTCTTTCGCCAATGCTGCATAATATCCAAGCCACTGATCCATCTGACAGATCATCTCCGATGTTGCTCCTTTCTGAGGACCAAATACTGCGCTGCATCCCTGCTCTCCGCAAAGAGCATTTGTCACATCACATGCAATCTTAAACTTGCATTCTTTTAATTCCGGAAGCACATAAGTATCTGTGATTTCCTCCAGAACTTTCAAGCCCTTTGCGCCAAATGGAATCTGATTTCCGTCTTTGTCAAGGAAACCATAACCTAATGCCTGAAGCATCCCGACTCCCCCGTCATTTGTCGCACTTCCTCCGATTCCGACAAGAAAACGTCTGCATCCCTTGTCAATCGCATCACGGATTACTTCTCCCACGCCGTATGTTGTCGTATTCAACGGATTTCTCTCTTCATCAGAAACCAGTGTAATTCCTGCGGCCCCCGCCATCTCGATCACAGCTGTTTTCGTACTTTCAATAATACCGTATTCACAGATTACCGGCTCACCGAGTGGTCCTGTCACCTGTACTTTCTGTAATGTTCCGTTCATTCCGGATACAAGAGCCTCTACTGTACCTTCCCCTCCGTCAGCTAACGGTCTAACAATCACTTCTGCATCTGCATCCACTCTTTGGATTCCCTCTGCTGCTGCCTGTCCTGCTTCCATAGAAGTCATACTTCCTTTAAAGGAATCAATTGCTGTTACTATTTTCATAATAAACTCCTTTCCATGTCTGTTCCGTGTTTTATTAATGTTAGGATACCACATTTCCCGTTTCACAAACATGTTACGCATAACATTATTTCAAATTTATTCTATTGCTATTTGTTATATATAACATTTTATAGTAAAATGGTAACTGTTCAGAGCCAAGCAAAATTTCATAAAACAGATGTAAAATGCTTGCATTTTTAAGACTGTTTTTGAAATTTTATTTGGCGGATACGCCACACCGACGAAATGCGTAGCATTTTGGAGGTTGGCTCTGAACAGTTATATCAAAAGAAAGGATATAATAAAAATTCTATGATAACTAAAATTGACCGCGAACTCGCAGAACAAATCGTAAATACAATCAAAGATGTCTGTGATCATGACATCAACTTTATTGCTCCATCCGGTATCATTCTCGCCAGCACAGACTCATCCCGTGTCGGAACCTTTCACGAGATTGGACAACAGGCCGCTGCTTCCGGTTCTGTACTGGAAGTAACAGAAGACAACAATTTTTCCGGCACAAAACAGGGAATCAATCTTCCGCTTTATCATAATGAACATCTGCTGGCCGTCATCGGAATCACCGGTATACCTGATAAAGTCCGCAGTTATGCTTATCTCGCAGAACGCATCACCAATCTTCTGATCCGGGAGCAGGAACTAAATCAGTACAGCCGCAGACAAGCTGATAAAAAGCATTTTGTCATTCAGTCTTTGATCAGAAATGAAAACGACAATCAGGAATACCTCACCTCCTGTCTACATGAATTTAAGATTGATCTCAACACAAAGAAAAGAATTGTTCTTATTCGCACAAATAAACAAAATCCAATTACAAACCGCTCTGTTTTAGAACAGAAAATTCAACAAATGTTTGCACAGGCACATATCTGTCTTCACACATTTAATTATCCGGGGGATTTTATTGCTTTGACCGAAGAAACTGATTTTGAAAAACAGAATTACATTTTTAAACTCTTTGCAAAAGAACATTTCGATATTTTAGATATTGCAGTTGGAAAACCGACATCACTCTTCCAGCTCCATACCTCCTATCAATCTGCTGAAACTGCTTTGCACAGCCTTATAATTTCATCTGAACACTATGTTATTTTTGATGATTTGACACTTGAACTGATTCTTTCTACGATCACACCGGAAAATCAGAAAGAATTTTTAGCCAAGACAATTGCCCCACTCAATGAACAAGAACTGCACCTGCTGGAAGTTTATTTTTCTGAAGAAATGTCCCTTGCCGCCACAAGCGAACGACTCTTTCTCCATAAAAATACATTGCAGTATAAATTGAATGCGATTCAAAAGAAATGTTCACTGAATCCGAGGAAATTTCAGGATGCGGTGCTGCTTTATCTGGCTGGGAAGATTAAATAAAAATTGGACGTAGGGATTCTTTTTCGAGTTCGGACGAAATTTAAATAGTGCTTATAAAGGTTATTCTATAGACAGGCATCCGTATTTCAAACGTAAACGCTCAGAGGATAAAATACAGTGGCAAATACAAAAAAAGCTATAAGACTCCATTTTTGAAATCTTATAGCTTTGCTATACATGATATTAAGTTGTATTTCTAATCATCAATTATTTCCCAGTGTCCATTGGAACCACGACCAATAAATCGGACAATACCTATATCTTTGATGTGACGTTTCACAGTCTTGGAACTTATCCCTAACGTCATTGCCATTTTTTCTGTACTGATTTTATTATCCTTTTTTATCATATTCAATATTTGAATTTCCAATGGATTGCTCTCTTTTTTCTGAGGGACATCCTGAGGGACATCCTGAGGGACATCCTGAGGGACATTGTAATTCAAATTTGGCATCACAACTGTAAACTGGTACCGATCTGACCTAAAAGATGGCTTTTTACTTTCATCATAGTTGATCTGAAATTCATAGCCGCCGATGATTTTTCCAAATCCACTACCTTTACGTTCCATATATCCCAGCCGATTAAATATATCTGCCAAAACCGGGTTTCTTCTCGTTGACGGAACTGTAAGCGGATCTCTGTCCTGAATAATGGAACCATCCGGCATGCCTCCTGGCGAATAAATTTCCATACGATCATCGTAAATATCAATATGCACTTCACTGCCATTCACAAGATAATCTCTATGTGCCAATGCATTAACCAATGCTTCATGATAACTACGTTCTACATATTCCGGCATTTCTTCTCTGGAATTAGCAGTCTTTCTCCACATTAATTTCGCATTTCTCTTAATAAAAGCTTCTCCATTATCAATTAATGACAATACACTTCCAGAATATTCCGCATCGTCAAATGCATCTATTGTACCACCGCTTTTATTTAATCCATTCCACCGGGTACAAAATAATCTTGACCATCGAATAGGGCTTTCATCTGCAACCAAGGCTCCGGCATTTGTCAAATATCCTTGCTCATTCGCCAACCCAAATGATATAAGATCTTTCTCATCAAAACTATTTCCTGTCCATTTTTTATATCTTTCCCGGAGTTTGGAAAATGCAAAATCTTCCACCTTATACGTAGAAATCTGTGAATCATAAGATGTATTTCTACCGCGCAACACCAGTCTTTTCAATTCCGTTGATGTCGCCTTCACACTCTCGTTTCCAACACGAACATATGCTTCCAGCACACCATCACCTGAATAATAGTACGGTGTCTCTTCACCTTTGAAAATATCCAGTATAATTAATACTTTTCCATCTTCGACCTGTTCAAATCGAAGACGAAATTCTGGAATTGGATCCATCCTTGTCTTAATGATTTCACTTATTTTCTCTGCATCACTATTCGAATTCTCAAGTCCTACAATTTCATCATTATCGGCTATTCCAAAGATTAATGCTCCACCAAGTGTATTTGCAAAAGCACTTACGCTCTTACACCAACTTTCTGCACTCAAAGTGTTATTTCTTGCTTTCCATTCGTTCTCTAAGATCTGTTAGTTTTTCCCCCTGATAGGTAAAATAATGGTTTTTGTTTTCGGATATGGGAAATAGCATATATATCAAGGACATTTTGAGTGGGTAAAGGAGAATCTATTTATTTAGAGGATTTTCTCCTTTAGAGTATTCTGTATTATATTCCTTTAGTGACAAAAAATTATTATCCGTTGGGTGTGCAGAGTATGTTTCGTTATAACTTGGAATTGATAGGTAATCTTGAGAGTCTGTTTCGTGTACATATATTGTCATGGCAGATGATAAAAGTAATAAAAATGCGGAAAATAAACATATAACCTTTTTCATATAATTTCCCCTTTCAATAAAAAATTTGATTTGATTTTTTATGACTTCCAGTGGAATTACCTCTCTTTTAACAATAAAATATTGATTTGCACAATTAAAAACTGTTTATATATATAATAATAGTAGTATTCTCTGTGAATTGTCAATGGGATTTAATACATTGAATATAGCAAAAATAATGTAGCAAGGGGAGAAAGAATCCTTCCGCTAAATCTTTATTCCCCCTGTTTTACTTTCTGCCAACATGTGCTATAATCGTAAAAGCATGAATGTTGCTTATCATTATCTATACGCAGCAGACAAATAAGAAAAAGAACTAGAACAGAATAAATCATTTAAGGAGTATAAAATTATGAAAATCATTGTATTAGCAGGAGGCTTAAGCACAGAACGTGACGTATCACTTTCTTCTGCTGCCGGAATCTGTCGTACATTAGTTGAAAAAGGACATGATGCATTCCTTCTGGATGTATTCATGGGATTAGAGAATGCGCCGGAGAATCTGGAGGATGTCTTTACTCTTCCGGATCACGGGCTTGAGATTGTGAAGAATATCAGCACAGAGGAACCGGATCTTGAAGCTGTTAAGGCTTCCCGTCCGGATCAGTCTGATTGTTTCTTCGGACCGAATGTAATCGAACTTTGCCGTCTGGCTGACATTACTTTCCTCGGTCTTCACGGTGGAGAAGGAGAGAACGGAAAGCTTCAGGCATCTTTCGATCTGCTTGATATTAAATATACAGGACCTGACTCTCTTGGATGTGCGGTTGCAATGCACAAAGGTGTTGCAAAGCAGATCTTCCTTGAGTCTGGCGTAGACACTCCGGGAGGTGGAACGATTTATAAGAACTCTGAAGATCAGTCTTACCAGTCACTTGGTCTGACACTTCCTGTTGTTGTTAAACCTTGCTCAGGTGGTTCCAGTATCGGAGTTTATATTGTAAATACAGATGAAGAATATGCAGAGGCTCTGAAGAAATCTTTCCATTACGAAGATGAACTTGTTGTTGAGCCATACATCAAGGGTCGTGAGTTTGCATGCGGTATCATTGACGGAACAGCACTTCCGCCAATCGAGATCATCCCGAAGACAGGATTCTTTGATTATGCGAATAAATATCAGGATGGAGCCACTTCTGAGGTATGCCCGGCTGATATTCCGGAAGAAGTTGCAGAGCGCATGAAGGAACTTACTGTAAAAGCATTTAATGCTCTGAAACTTAATGTTTACAGCCGTGCAGACTTCCTGCTTGATGCAGATGGTAATCTGTTCTGCCTGGAGATGAATACCCTTCCTGGAATGACTTCCGCAAGTCTTCTCCCGAAGGAAGCTAAGGTTTATGGAATCGAATACGGCGATCTTTGCGAACTGATCATTAAGAAGTCCATGGAGGCAAGATATTAATGAAACATATGACATTATCTGAAATCGCAGATGCCTGCTGCGGAATTTATTGCGGTGATCCTGCATTCTTAGACTGTGAGGTCTCAAGTGTTGCGATCGACAGCCGTAAAGTAGTAAAAGATACTCTTTTCGTTGCGATCAAAGGTGCCCGTGTTGACGGACACAGTTTTATCCCGCAGGTCATGGAAGCAGGTGCACTCTGTTCCCTCTCTGAGCAGGATCTTGGTGACGTTGATTATCCTTATATCCGCGTTTCATCCTGCACAGAAGCATTGAAAGACTTAGCTGAACACTATCGCCGTTCCCTCGATATCAAAGTTGTAGGTATCACCGGAAGTGTTGGAAAGACAAGCACAAAGGAAATGATCGCATCTGTACTTTCCGAGAAATATAATGTACTGAAAACAGAAGGAAACTTCAACAATGAGATTGGACTTCCTCTGACCGTATTCAATATCCGTGAGGAACATGAAGTTGCAGTTCTTGAGATGGGAATCAGCCACTTTGGAGATATGAAACCGCTGGCTAAGATTGCCCGCCCGGATGTGTGCGTGATCACTAATATCGGATATGCACATCTTGAGAATCTTGGAACAAGAGACGGAATCCTAAAGGAAAAGAGTTCCATGACAGACTACATGAATCCGAAAGGTTCTGTTATCTTCAACGGGGATGATGATAAGCTGAAAAGCTACACTTCCCGTGATGGAAGAACTCCTGTTTACTTCGGTCTTACCTCTTCCTGCCCGTTCCATGTGGAAAATATTGAACGTAAAGGATTAAAAGGAACATACGCTGAGTTTGTTACTCCAACATCCCGTTTCCATGCACATATTTCAATCCCGGGAGATCATATGATCTATAACGCTTTAGCCGGAGTTGCTGTCGGATATGCACTTGGCATGAATAATGATGAGATTGCACGCGGAATTGAAAAGCTCGTTCCGATTGCCGGACGTAACAACCTGATCGAAGCAAAACATTACACGATCATTGATGACTGCTACAATGCCAATCCGGCATCTATGAAGTCCTCTCTTGACGTACTTGCATATGCAGACACAAGAAAGGTCGCTATCCTTGGCGATATGGGCGAACTTGGTGCCGATGAGCTTGCAATGCACCGCGAAGTCGGAGCTTATGCAGCATTTAAAAACACTGATGTTTTAATCTGCATCGGATTATTATCCAAAGATATGGCAGAAGCTGCGAAGGAAACCGTTCTGGCGACCGAGAAGAGCATGAAAGTTTTCCATTTTGATACAAAAGAAGACTTTTACCAGAATATGAATCAGATTCTCAACGAGAATGATACGATTCTGATCAAAGCTTCCCACTTCATGGAATTCCCTGAGATTGTGAAGAAACTTTCAGAAGAAGTATAATCTGAAACCACACCGAAAATATAAGTCCGTCTTGAACAAAGAATGTGCCGAGGCACATTCTTGCGCCTGCGGCGGTCGCTTGCGACACCTACCTTGTACGCCGCAG
>OHSI01001173.1_pt1 | contig 14286 bp, 11 predicted proteins | sample 1578641 | NCBI WGS metagenome assembly OHSI01 (sample SAMEA3879535, study PRJEB24766) | human gut metagenome | biome: human-associated habitat; feature: feces | place: USA | collected 1985/1987 | reverse complement strand
GCCAGCGTCTGGCGCAGGCGGTGGGGTGCCTCGTGAAAGACCATGGTGCGCGTCTCGCCGGTCAGCTCCTCCAAGGCGGCGCGGCGTTCCCTCCGCCCGGAGGGCAGAAAGCCCTCGAAGGTGAATCGCCGCGTGTCCAGTCCGGAGACCGCCAGCGCGGCGACAGCGGCGCAGCAGCCGGGGATCGCCTGCACGGTGACGCCGTTTTCGGCGCACAGCGTCACCATCTCCTGTCCCGGGTCGCTGATCGCCGGGGTACCGGCGTCCGTCACCAGCGCGCACGTCTCGCCGGAGAGCAGCCGCGTCAGGATCGCCTGCCCTGCGGCGGCGCGGTTGTGCTCGTGGTAGCTGACCAGCGGCTTTTTGATGTCGAAGTGATTCAGCAGCTTGACGGACACACGGGTGTCCTCGGCGGCGATGAAATCCGCCTGCGCCAGCGTCTCCACGGCGCGGGGTGAGAAGTCCCCCAGATTGCCGATGGGCGTGGCCACAAGATATAGGATACCTGCCATTGGGATCTACCCCCTGTCTCTGAAATAAATACGGCGCAGCTCGTCACTGTCGCTGCCGTCATCGTTTTGCAGCAGCAGCGGCGTGTGCACCGTCAGCCCCGTGCCGCCGTCGCGGCGGCAGGTGAGCAGCACCAGCCGGGGCGGGGCGGCACTGTTCTTTTGGACGAAGCGCAGCTCCTTCGGCTCCAGCCGGTGGCGGCGCAGCGTCTCCAGCAGCTCGGCGGTGCGCTCCGCCCGGTGCACCACGGAGAACCGTCCGCCGCTGCGGAGCAGATACGCCGCCGCAGTGCACAGCTCATCGAAGGTGCACGTCAGCTCGGCACGGGCGACGCCCCGCTGTCCCGCCGCCACGCGGCCGGCAGCGGAGGGGAAGTAGGGCGGGTTGGCGGTGCAGAGGTCGAAGCTGTTGGCCTCGGGCAGCTGCTCCCGCCGCCGCAGGTCGGCGCACAGAACGGTGACGCGCTCCTCCAGACCGTTGACCGCGGCGGTCTGCCGCGCCATGGCGCAGGCGCGCTCGCTGACATCCACGTTCGTCACGCGGAGCGTCGCCTCCCGCGCCAGCAGCAGCAGTCCCAGCAGCCCGATGCCCGCGCCCAGATCGCACACCCGCTCCCCCTGCCGCACCTGGGCGAAGCCGCCCAGCAGGAACGTGTCGGTGGAGGGCTTGAAGGCACCGTCACCGAAGCAGAAGCGATAGCCGCCCCGCCACAGCTCGTCCCAACGCTCCACGGCGTCACCTCCCTGCGCGTTTTTTCCTATTGTAATACGGAACCGCCGTTTCGGCAACAGGAAAGTGTGCGGCGAGGTTTATTGAAACGCAAAAAAGTGACCGGCGGAGCCGGTCACTTTCAGGCTGTCGAAAAAGCCGCCGGCTTTTCTCGACAGCCTGAAATAATGCCGTCATTTTTGTGCCGCGAAGCGGCACGAAAATAGTCGCTTCGCTCCACGCACGCCTTGCAGAGCAAGGCTTAGCGCGGCATTTGATCCGATTCGAGGCGGGCTTTGCCCCCTCGAGCTCCCCCTGTGAGGAAGAAAGAATGCACACGCGGCGGGTTTTATCGGGATACAAAAAAGTGACCGGCTCCGCCGGTCACTTTCTCTTGTCGTTGCTTGAGTTAATTACTCAGCGGGGCTGATAGCACCGTTGGGACAGGTGTCGGCGCAGGAACCGCAGTCCAGGCAAGCACCGGCATCGATGACGTAACGATCATCACCCTGAGAAATAGCACCCACGGGGCAAGCATCAGCGCAAGCACCGCAGCTCACGCAAGCAGAACCGATCTGATAAGCCATAGTATGTACCTCCATTAAGATTGTAAGGACATTGTACCATGAATGGCGAAAAAATCAAGCCCATTTTCCGTGGAAATACAAGGTTTTTGGTTAATGCACACTAACCGCTCCGCCGCCCCTCCGGCAGCCTCTCAGCCGCCCGTCACCAGCATATACAGCAGTGCCGCCGTCTCCCGCGCCCAGTACCCCGCCGTCAGGAACCACGGGCTGGCGCAGCCGTCGGAGTAGGGCGTCAGCCCGCTGCGCTGCGCCCAGATGGCGGCGCGGAGCTGGTGGAAGTTGTCGGAGGCGACAGCCACTGCCGTGGGCAGTCCCCGCGCAGCGATAAGCCGGGCAGAGAACGCCAGATTCTCCTCCGTGGAGCGGGATCGATCCTCCAGCAGAATGCGCTCCGGCGCGATACCCATGGACACCAGCGTGTCGCGGATGCACTGCGCCTCGCTGACCGGCTCGCTGCCGTTCTGTCCGCCGGAGGCGATGCACGCCGCCTCCGGGTGGTCGGTCAGGTAGCGGTACGCCGCCTGTATGCGTCCCCGGAGCATGAGGCTGGGGTGTCCGTCCGGGAACACCTGACAGCCCAGCACCACCACGGTACATTCCTGCCCCTGGGCGGGGCGGTCAGCGGCGGCAAGAGCCATACGCCCCACCGTCACGAGGATGGCGGTCATGCACACGGCGATCACGCAGCTCACCAGCCGCCGGAGCCATCGGGGGCGCAGCAGGCGGCGGAAGAATCCCGACCACGTGAGCCACGCCGCCGCCAGCAGCAGTAAAAACGACGGCCAGAGCATACCGAAGTGGACGATGCCCGCCCACAGGGGCAGCAGGAAAAACGCCGCTGCCGCCAGACAAAGCGCGGTCAAAACGCGCCGAACCGTTCTGCCCATGTCAGCTCTCCCGGATGTGGGTGGCGATGCGCTGCATGATCATGTCAAGAGCCACCAGATTGTGCCCGCCCTCCAGCACGATGATGTCCGCGAACTTGCGGGTAGGCTCCACAAACTGCTCGTGCATGGGCTTCACGGTGGTCAGGTACTGGTTCACCACCGATTCCAGTGAGCGTCCTCGCTCCTCCACGTCCCGGAGGGCGCGGCGCAGGATACGCACATCGGCGTCCGTCTCCACGAAGATCTTGATGTCCAGCAGGTCGCGGAGGGCTTTGTTCTGGAAGATGAGTATCCCCTCCACGATGACCACCTTGGTGGGCTTGACCTCCACCGTGTCGTCGGTGCGGTTGTGGAGGGCGTAGTCGTACACGGGACAGCGGATCGTCTCGCCCCGCTTCAACGCCTTCAGATCGGCGACCATCAGGTCGGTGTCGAAGGCGTCGGGATGGTCGTAGTTTTGCAGGCACCGCTCGGCGAAGGGTCTGTCCTGCCGCTTGTAATAGTTGTCGTGGTGCACCACGCTGATGTCGCTGCCGAACCGCGCCGCCAGATGCTCGGTGAGCGTGGTCTTGCCGCTGCCGGTGCCGCCGGCAATACCGATGAAAATGGTGTTCATAGTCGCGCCTCCCCGCGTTTTTCTCTGCCTGTATTATAGAAAATGACAGGGGGAAAAGCAAGGGGCGGCGCAGCGTGTTGTAAAAAAAGGATGAATTTCCAAGAAATGCAGTTGACGCGGCGGGGCAAAATGAGTATTATATGTATTATGTAAATCCAACGCCCTGTATGGAGGTTTCCGATATGAGTCTCATCAAATGCCCCAAATGCGGAGAAATGTTCTCCGACAGCTATAAGACCTGCCCCTTCTGCGAGGAGGACGAGGCGTATTACAGCGGCAAGCTGCGGAAGCACAAGGGTCGCCGCGCCGCCGAGAGCAGCCGCCGGAAAACGCCCAGCATCGTGGGTCCCGTGGTGGTTCTGGTGCTGATCCTGCTGGCGGCACTGGTGGTGTGGCTGATCTTCGGGGATCGCATCAAGGACGCCGTGGGCGGCGAGAAGCCCCCCATCACCGATGTGGACACGCCCAACGATACCGTCACCACGCCGGACGACACCCCCGTGGTGCCCACCATCTCCCTGAACCGCACCGTGCTGGTGCTGAACGTGGGCGATAAGGACGATTTGAAGGTCAACGGCACGGAGGACGCCGCCGCATGGAGCAGCAGCGCACCCACCGTGGCAAGCGTCACCGCCTCCGGCGAGGTCACGGCAGTCGCCAAGGGCAACGCCGTGATCACCGCTACGGTGAACGGCGAGTCCGTCACCTGCACCGTCACGGTGAAGGACGAGAGCGACGCTCCCAGCGGCAGCACCACCACGAAGCCTGACGACACCACGAAGCCCAGCGACACCACGAAGCCCAACGATACCACGAAGCCCAGCGACAGCACCACCAAGCCCAGCACCGGCAGCGTGGACGTGAGCAAGCTGACGCTGGAGAGCGAGTTCGGCACCACCATCAAGCCCAGCAACGGCTCCTTTGACGTGTCCCTGCCGGCGGGCATCAGCTGCACCATGACCGTGAAGGGCACCGACATGACCGCCACGTGGAGCAGCGGCAACAGCTCTGTCGCCACCGTCACGTCGGACGGCACCATAAAAGCCGTCAGCCGGGGCGAGACCACGCTGACCATCAAGATCGGCAGCACGGAGGTCAAATGCCTGCTGCGCGTCACAAGCTAACCTGCACGAGCCGCCGTCATACATAGGTATGACGGCGGCTTTTTTCGCCGCTGCACCGTTGCGAATGTCGCACCGGTGTGCTATAATACATTTCTACCATCGATTAACAGGAGCAAACACGGTTGCCCTTGTTAACCGATGGTAAGCCAAACAGAAAAGAGGTCATGGGCAGTGGAAAAGAGCAGGATAGACCGCATCAACGAGCTGGCGCGCAAGGCGAAGGCAGAGGGGCTGACGGAGGAGGAGATCGCCGAGCGGGACGTGCTGCGGCAGGAGTATCTGAACGCCGTTATGAGAAACGCCCGGGACGTGCTGGAGAATACCTACATCGTGGACGAAAAGGGCAACAAAACGAAGCTGCGGAAAAAGGGAGAGCCGGAAAAATGAGCTACGAGTACGACGGGAACGGCGGTTTGCAGCCTGCCCCTCCCAAAAAGAACGACAACGATCTGGGGGCGTGGATATTTATTGCGGTGATGTTCGCCGTGGCGTGGCCGGTGGGGCTTATCCTGCTGCTGACGAAGCTGAGCGAGGGCGGCAAGAAAAAGGTGCGCCGCCAGACGGCGCGAAGCGATGCCGCCCAAAAGACGGTGCAGCAGGTGACGCGGACGCCGGAATACTCCGCCCGCAGCGGCAAGATCATGAAGACCGTGGGCGCGGTGCTGGGCATCGTGGGTGCGCTTTTCCTGCTGCGGCAGCTGGACTTCACCCTCGGCTATGCCATTGAGTACGGTGAATGGATGTATCTGCTGCGGCAGATCTTCTACCCGGTGGGTATGCTGGCGGGCGGCGCGTCGCTGCTGCTGGGCAGCGGCGTCATCAAACGCCGCCAGCGGCGGTTCGCCACGTATCTCCGCACGGCGGGGCAGAAGCAGGCGGTGCCGCTGGACTATCTGGCGCGTGCCGCCGACGTGTCCCGCCGCCGGGTGGAGAAGGACATAAACGCCATGCTGGAAAAGGGTCTCTGGGGCGACGAGGCCTATATCGACATGGGCAGCGGTATGCTGTTCCGCTCGCAGGACGCCGCCTCCGCGTACTTTGACGCGGCGCGGCGCGCCAGGGCGGAGCAGGAAAGCCCCGTCCAGACCGCCCCGGAGGGCTACGCCGGTATCCTGCGGCAGATACGGGAGCTGAACGACCGCATCGCGGACGAGGCTCTCAGTGCCAAGCTGGATCGGCTGGAGCAGCTGTCCGGGCGGATCTTCAAGCTGGTGGAGGAGAACGAGGAGAAGCGCGCCGCGGCAAGCACGTTTCTGAACTACTACCTGCCCACCACGCTGAAGCTCATGGAGAACTACGCCAACTTTGAGGAGGCGGGCGTCAGCGGCGAGAATCTGTCCCAAGCCAAGGCGAAGATCGAAAAGACCATGGATTCCATCGTGGCGGGCTTCGAGCACCAGCTGGACGCGCTGTACCGCACCGACGCCATGGACATCGCCAGCGACATTCAGGTGATGGAGACGATGCTGCGCCGGGACACCGCCAGCGTGGCGGACGATTTCGGTCTGGGCGGCGGCAGTGCCGTGCAGCAGGAGGAAAACTGAGCGATATAGGAGACACGGCGGGAGCCGCGTCTCCTTTTTCCGCCTATTTTGGCAAAAGAGAGGTGCCGTTTGTTGACGGCGGCGGCAAAAAGGGGTACAATACTCGGTAACGATACCGACAGGCGGGACGACTGTTTTCGCGGTCTTTACCGCCGCCCGTGTGATACCGTTCTACCGTGTGATTGCGATAAGGAGAGAGTACCATGACGCACTACCCGGCGCACGACGCCTACAAGTATTTCGGCGCACACCCGGCGGAGAAGGGCTATACCTTCCGGGTGTTGGCTCCCCACGCCCGGAGCGTTTCGCTCTCCGGAGATTTTAACGGCTGGCAGGGCGCGGAAATGCACTGCGACAAGGACGGCGTGTGGTCACTGACGGCGGAGAACGCCGCCGTGTACGACAGCTATAAGTACGTGATCACCGGCGCGGACGGCAGGACCGTCTGGAAGGCTGACCCCTACGCCTTCCACGCCGCCACCCGTCCGGGGACGGACAGCAAGGTATACGACATCGGCGGCTACGCGTGGCGGGATCAGGCGTGGCTGGACAGGCGGCGGGAGCACCCACCGGTGGACGGCGAGCTGCTGATCTACGAGGTGCATCTCGGCTCCTGGCGGCACCATGAGGACGGCACCAGTCTCAGCTATCTGGAGCTGGCGAAGGAGCTGCCCGCCTACGTGAAAGCCATGGGCTACAACTTCGTGGAGCTGCTGCCGGTGACGGAGTACCCGCTGGACGACAGCTGGGGCTATCAGTGTACCGGCTACTTCGCCCCCACCAGCCGCTACGGCACGCCCCACGACTTCATGGCTCTTGTCGACGCGCTGCACCGGGCGGGCGTGGGCGTTATCCTCGACTGGGTGCCCGCCCACTTCTGCAAGGACAGCCACGGTCTGATCGAGTTCGACGGCACCTGCCTCTATGAGTACAGCGACCCGCTGAAATGGGAGCACGCCGGCTGGGGCACCCGCGTCTTTGACTTCGGCAAGCCGGAGACGAAGGAATTTCTCCTCTCCTCCGCCGTGTACTGGCTGCGGGAGTACCACATCGACGGTCTGCGGGTGGACGCGGTGGCGTCCATGCTGTACCTGGACTATGACCGGCAGGGCGGCGCATGGCGTCCCAACAAGGACGGCGGCAGGGAGAATCTGGAGGCCATCGAGTTCCTGCGGGAGCTGAACCGCGCCGCCTTCGCGGCGGATCCCACGGTGTTGATGGTGGCGGAGGAGTCCACGGCGTGGCCGTTGGTGACGTACCCCCCGGAGCAGGGCGGTCTGGGCTTCAACCTGAAGTGGAACATGGGCTGGATGAACGACCTGTGCCACTATCTGAAGATGGACCCCTACTTCCGCCAGTTCCACCACCGGGACGTGACGTTCTCCATGGTCTACGCCTTCTCGGAAAACTACGTGCTGCCCCTGTCCCACGACGAGGTGGTGCACATGAAGGGCAGCCTCCGGGGCAAGATGCCCGGCGACGACTGGCGGCAGCTGGCGGGCGTCCGGGGCTTCTACGCCTATATGCTGTGCCACCCCGGCAAAAAGCTGTTGTTCATGGGCAGCGAGCTTCCCCAGTGGCACGAGTGGGATTTCAAGGGACAGCTGGACTGGTATCTGCTGGATGACCCGGCGTGCCGCGCCACCCACGAGTGCATCCGCCAGCTGAACCGGCTCTATAAGCGCAACCGCTGCCTCTGGGAGAACGACCGGGACTGGGACGGCTTCCAGTGGTTGGTGGCGGACGACAGCCACAACAACGTGCTGGTGTTCCTGCGGCGCAGCCGCAGCGGGCGCGAGATCGTCTGCGCGGTGAACTTCGCGCCGATGGCGTGGGAGAACTACCGCTTCGGCGTCCCCGGCGGGGCGCGGTACGAGGTGCTTTTCAACACGGACGACACCTGCTGGGGCGGCAGCGGCTGCGGCGCACTGGCAGGCGACGTGCTCAAGACAGACGCCATCCCCTCCCACGGACAGGAGCAGTCCCTGTCCATGACGGTGCCGCCCCTGGGTGCGGTGCTGCTGCGACGGGAGGGCAAAACGCCCCACAACAACAGAGCAGGAGGTACGCAAGGATGAAAAAAGAGTGTGTGGCAATGCTGCTGGCAGGCGGGCAGGGAAGCCGCCTGTACGTGCTCACCGGCAGCATGGCAAAGCCCGCCGTCCCCTTCGGCGGCAAATTCCGCATCATCGACTTCCCCCTCTCCAACTGCACCAACTCCGGCATCGACACGGTGGGCGTGCTGACCCAGTACCGCCCGCTGGAGCTGAACGCCTATATCGGCAGCGGCCAGCCGTGGGAGATGGATCGAATGTACGGCGGCGTCCACGTCCTGCCCCCCTACCAGAGCGCGGAGGGCGCGGTGTGGTACAAGGGCACCGCCAACGCCATCTATCAGAACATAGGCTTCGTGGATCTCTACGACCCGGAGTACGTGCTCATCCTCTCCGGCGACCATATCTACAAGATGGACTATTCCCTCATGCTCCGCCGCCACAAGGCGACGGGCGCGGCCTGCACCATCTCCGTCATGGAGGTGCCGTGGGAGGAGGCGAGCCGCTTCGGCATCATGTCTGTGGACGGCGAGGACAACATCACCGAATTTGCCGAGAAACCCACGGAGCCGAAGAGCAACCTTGCGTCCATGGGCATTTACGTCTTTACGTGGAAGAAGCTGCGGGCGTATCTGATGGCGGACGAGGCGGATCCCCACAGCGAGAATGACTTCGGCAAAAACATCATCCCGGAGATGCTCCGCGCCGGGGAGAAGATGGTCTCCTACCGCTTCGAGGGCTACTGGAAGGACGTGGGCACGCTGGACTCCCTGTGGGACGCCAACATGGATATGCTCTCCCCCGGCTCCGGGCTGAACCTGCTGGACAGAAGGTGGCGCATCTACGGGCGCACGCCCACCTGCCCGCCCACCTATATCGGGCAGCGGGGCGACGTGGGCAACAGTGCCATCGCCAAGGGCTGCACCGTGCTGGGCGAGGTGAAGAACTCCGTTCTCAGCACCGGCACCCGGGTGGCGGAGGGCGCGTCCGTGTCCTATTCCGTGGTCATGCCCGGTGCCGTCATCGAGGAGGGCGCGGCGGTGTCCTATGCCATTGTGGGCGAGGGCTGCCGCGTGGGGAAGAACGCCGTGGTGGGCGGTGCCCCCGGCAGCGTGGATTTCGACCACTGGGGCATCGCCGTGCTGGGTCCCCACACGGAGGTCGGGGACGGCGAGACCATTGAACCGAAAATGATGCTGGGCGAAAACGGCAAGGAGGTGCGGCCATGAACGGTATGCACGGGATCATCTTCTCCTATGAGAAGGAAAACGGGCTGCGGGAGCTGATCGAAAACCGCGTCCACGGCTCCATCCCCTTCGGCGGTGACTACCGCATTATCGACTTCATCCTCTCCAGCATGGTCAACGCCGGGATCACCGATGTGGGCGTTATCATGCACGGCAAGTGCCAGTCGCTGCTGGATCATCTGGGCAGCGGCAAGAGCTGGGATCTCAGCCGCAACTACGGCGGGCTGACGCTGCTGCCCGCCTTCGCCTATAACGAGCAGCGGCACAGCGACGGTCAGTTCCGCGGCAGGGTCGAGGCTCTGTACAGCGTGATGAACTACTTAAAGAGCATCCGGCAGGACTACGTGGTGCTCTCCGACAGCGACACCGTCATCAACGCGCCGCTGGACGACGTGCTGCGCCGGCACATAGACACCGGCGCGGACATCACCGCCGTCTGCACCGCCGCCCCCGGCGACGGGGAGGACACCTACTTCCAGCTGAACGGCGACGGCGCGATCACCGACACCGCCTACGGGCTCCACACGCCGGAGGGCTACCGCTGCCTGAACATCTTCGTCCTGCGGACAGAGCTGCTGGTACAGCTGGTGACGGAGTGCGTCAGCCGCAACGGGTACAGCCTCCGCCGGAGCATCCTGCAGGAGATGGGCGGCCGGCTGAACCTCCACGGCTACGTCTACGACGGCTACGCCGCCCACATCAACACGCTGCAAAGCTACTATGACCGCAGCATGGAGCTGCTGGACAGCACCGTGCGCGGCGCGCTGTTCTGCCCCGACCGCCCTGTGTACGGCAAGGAGAACGACTCCCCCTCCAGCTATATCGACCCGGAGGGCGGCTGCGTCAATTCTCTGGTGGCAGACGGCTGCGGCATCCAGGGCAGCGTGAAAAACTGCGTGCTTTTCCGGAATGTGCGTATTGAAAAGGGTGCCGTTGTGGAAAACTGTATTCTCTTCAAGGACACGGTGGTAAAGCGCGGCGCGGTGCTGCGCGGCGTGATCACCGACAAGTATGTGACCGTCAGCGAGAACGTGACCCTCATGGGGCACGAACGCTATCCCATCGTTGTCACCAAGGGTGCGACGGTGTAACGCGGGAAAGGAGACAGGCATGAGGCTTCTTTATGTAACAGGCGAGGCGTACCCCTTCTGTAAAACCGGCGGTCTGGCGGATGTGGCCGGCAGCCTGCCCCCGGCACTCTCCCGCGACGGCGTGGAGACGGCGGTCATCCTGCCCCTGTACGACAAGATCGGGGAGCAGTGGCGGCAGCAGATGACGTTCCGCCGGTATATCTACGTGGATCTGGGCTGGCGGCACGAGTATTGCGGGCTGTTCTCTCTGGAGTATCGCGGCGTGACGTGGTACTTCGTGGACAACGAGAAATACTTCCGCCGCGGGCGGCTGTACGGCGAGTTCGACGACGGCGAGCGGTTCGCCTTCTTCAGCAAGGCGGTCATCGACCTGCTGCCCAGTCTGGACTGGCTCCCCGACATTCTCCACTGCAACGACTGGCAGACGGCACTGGTACCCATCTACCTCAAGGACGTCTGCACCCGCTGGGCGGAGGTGCGGCGCATCCGCACGGTGTTCACCATCCACAACATCGAATATCAGGGACGCTACGGCGAGGACACGGTGGATCAGCTGTTCGGTCTTGACCGCGGCTGGTACGACGACGGTACCCTCCGCATGGACGGCGACGTGAATCTGATGAAGGGTGCCATGCTCATGGCGGACGCCGTCACCACCGTCAGCCCCACCTACGCCGCCCAGCTCCACGACCCGGCATACGCCGAGGGGCTGGAGAGCGTGGTGGACGCCATCGGCTGGAAGCTCCACGGCGTCGTCAACGGCATCGACACGGAGGGCTACGACCCCGCCCACGACCCGGCACTGCCCAAGCACTACTCCCCCGGCCGCATGGACGGCAAGGCGGTGTGCAAGGCGGCACTGCAGGCAGCTCTCGGTCTGGCGGAGGAGCCGGACACGCCCCTCATTGCCATGGTGACCCGTCTGGTGGGGCACAAGGGTCTTGACCTTGTGCAGCAGGCGATGGACGGCATTATGGCGACGGGCTGTCAGTTCGTGGTGCTGGGCACCGGCGACCCCGGCTACGAGGACTTCTTCCGCTGGAAGGCGGGGCAGTACCCCGGACGCGTGTCGGCGCAGATCCTCTATGCCGAGGATCTCTCCCGGCGCATCTACGCCGCCGCCGACCTGTTCCTCATGCCCTCCCGCAGTGAGCCCTGCGGCTTGAGCCAGATGATCGCCATGCGCTACGGCGCGGTGCCCATCGTCCGCAGCACCGGCGGTCTGGCGGACACGGTGAGATCCTGCCAGGTGGGGCAGGAGGACGGCACCGGCTACCTCTTCGGCGACTACGACGCCGGAGCCATGCTGGACGTGATCGGGCAGGCCACCGGCCTGTACCGCGGCGACCGCAAGGGCTTTGACACCGTCCGCCGCCGCGGCATGACCTCCGATTTCAGCTGGGGGCGCAGTGCCGCGGCATACCGCCACATTTACGAGAACCTTTGACCATAGGAGGAAACACCCTATATGACGTATAACAAGGAAACCTTAAAGGAAGCCATCGTCCAGAAGCTGCGGCTGAACTACGGCTGCACCGAGAAGCAGGCCACGGACGGTGAGATGATGAAGGCCTGCGCCATGGTGCTCCGCGACATCATGGCGGAGCGCGGCGTCCAGACGCGGGAGGAGACGGCGCACGAGGAAAAGCGCAAGGTGCACTACCTGTCGCTGGAGTTTCTCATGGGGCGCAGCCTGATGAAAAACGCCTTCAATCTGGAGCTGCTGGACGATCTGTCCGCCGCCATCGGCGAGCTGGGCTTCAGGGCGGCGGATATTTTCGACATGGAGCCGGACGCCGGCCTGGGCAACGGCGGTCTGGGCCGTCTGGCCGCCTGCTATCTGGACAGCATGACCACGCTGGAGATCCCCGCCGCCGGCTATTCCATCTGCTATGAGCTGGGTATCTTCAAGCAGAAGATCGTGGAGGGGCAGCAGGTGGAGCTGCCGGACGACTGGATGCAGCTGGGCGACGCGTGGCTGCTGCCCAAGCTGCAGGAGGCGGAGGAGGTCCGCTTCGGCGGCAAGGTCCGCACCCGCTGGGACAACGGGCATCTGATGGTGGTGCACGAGGACTACACCCGCGTGCTGGCGATCCCCTGCGACATGGAGATCGCCGGTTACGACACCGACCACGTGAACACCCTGCGCCTGTGGCAAGCGCGGAGCCCCAAGCCCATCGACATGAAGCTCTTCAGCGAGGGGCAGTACCTCCACGCCGCCGAGGAGCGCGCCATGGCGGACGCCATCAGTCAGGTGCTCTATCCGGAGGACAACCACTACGAGGGCAAGTCCCTGCGCCTGAAGCAGCAGTATTTCTTCGTCTCCGCCACCGTCCAGTCCATCACCCGCAAGCACATCCAGCAGTACGGCACGCTGAAAAACTTCCACGAGAAGAACGTCATCCAGATCAACGACACCCACCCCACGCTGGTGATCCCGGAGCTGATGCGTATTCTGGTGGACGACGCCGGTATGGACTGGGACGAGGCGTGGCACATCACCACCCATTGCGTCGCCTACACCAACCACACGGTGCTGTCCGAGGCGTTGGAGGTCTGGCCCCAGCAGCTGTTTGAGACGCTGCTGCCCCGTATCTGGCAGATCCTGCAGGAGATCTCCCGCCGCTGGCAGCAGCACGTGGAGAAGTACTTCCACGACCCCGCCAAGACCGCAAAGCTGGCGATCATCTGGGACGGCGGCGTGCGTATGGCGAACCTGTGCATCGCCGGCAGCATGGCGGTCAACGGCGTGTCCGCTCTCCACTCCGAAATTCTGCGTAAGGATCTGTTCAAGGACGCCTGCCAGATGGAGCCGGACAAATTCAAGAACGTCACCAACGGCATCGACCACCGCCGCTGGGTGTCCCAGATCAACCGCGGGCTGGACGAGCTGCTCCGCGACCTTATCGGCGACGGCTACCTGACCCATCCGCAGGAGCTGAAAAAGCTGGAGCAGTTCGCCGGTGACGGTTCCGTGCTGAAGCGGCTGGAGGAGATCAAGCACCAGAACAAGCTGTCCTTCGCCGCCCATGCCAAGAAGCATCAGGGCGTGGTGCTGAACACCGACGCCATCTTCGACGTGCAGGTGAAGCGTCTCCACGAGTACAAGCGGCAGCTGCTGAACGCCTTGCAGATCATCTACCTGTACCAGCGTTTGCAGGATGACCCCGCGCTGGACATCCCTCCCCAGACGTTCCTGTTCGGTGCCAAGGCGGCACCCGGCTACGCCGTGGCGAAGCGCATTATCCATCTCATCAACTCCCTCGCCGACCAGATCAACAGCGACCCCCTGTGCAGGGATCGCTTGCAGGTGGTGTTCCTGGAGAACTACCGCGTCTCTCTGGCGGAGGTACTGATGCCCGCCAGCGAGGTCAGCCAGCAGATCTCCACCGCCGGCAAGGAGGCCAGCGGCACCGGCAACATGAAGTTTATGATGAATGGCGCGCTGACCGTGGGCACGCTGGACGGTGCCAACGTGGAGATGCACCAGCTGCTGGGCGACGACAATATGTTCCTCTTCGGGCTGCACGCCGACGAGGTGGAGCACCTGCGCCACACCTACGACCCCAATCTGCTCTACCAGCGGGATCCGGTGCTGCGCCGCGTGCTGGATCAGCTGAAAACCGGCTTCCGGGACGGCGTCACCTACGAGGATCTGTTCCAGCGTCTCGTCACCGGCGTGGATGGGCAGGCGGATCAGTATATGGTGCTGGCGGACTTCGCCGCCTACTGCGAGGCGGAGTGCCGTATGCGCCACGCCTACGGCGACCGGGCGAGGTGGAACCGCATGAGCCTGACCAACATCGCCCGCAGCGGCGTGTTCGCCGCCGACCGCGCCATCGCCCAGTACGCGGACACCATTTGGCACGTGCCGTACAAGCAGTAAAAAAGCTCCCTGCCCCAGCCGGAGAGGCGGCG
>OHSI01001139.1_pt1 | contig 14571 bp, 12 predicted proteins | sample 1578641 | NCBI WGS metagenome assembly OHSI01 (sample SAMEA3879535, study PRJEB24766) | human gut metagenome | biome: human-associated habitat; feature: feces | place: USA | collected 1985/1987 | reverse complement strand
GCCGTCAGGCGATGCCTTCCTGATTAAAATTAAGATTTTAATCAGGAAATAGTATGGAAAATTCTGATTTGAGGTTTTTATGCATCATCGTTACATCGGAGACAAGGCGTTTTACCGCCGGGTCTTTGGGGTAGCCGTCCCCATTATCATCCAAAACGGCATTTCCAACTTTGTATCCCTGCTGGACAACATCATGGTCGGGCAGGTCGGCACCGTTCCCATGAGCGGCGTTTCCATCGTCAACGGCCTGCTGTTCGTATTCAACCTGTGCGTCTTCGGCGCAAGCTCCGGCGCGGGTATCTTCACCGCCCAGTTTTATGGCTCCAAGGATGACGACGGCATCCGCCACACCTTCCGCTTCAAGTTTTTGATCTGCATCGTCATATCTCTGGTGGGTGCGGCCATTTTCCTGCTGGGCGGTTCCAGTTTGATTGGGCTTTACCTCACCGGCGAGGGCGACGCCGCCACTGCCGCCGGGGCGCTGGATCACGGCCTTAAATATCTGGCCATCATGCTCTGGGGCTTTTTGCCCTTCGCCCTGACCAACACCTATTCCAGCACCCTCCGGGAGACCGGGGAGACTTTCATTCCCATGCTGGGCGGCATTGCGGCGGTGTTCGTGAATCTGGTGCTGAACTACATCCTGATCTTCGGCAAATTCGGCGCACCGGAAATGGGCGTGGAGGGCGCGGCCATCGCCACGGTCATTTCCCGGTACGTGGAGCTTGCCATCGTGGCGGGGTGGACACACAGCCACAAAGCCCGAAACACCTTTATCGTAGGCGCTTACCGTTCCATGTACATCCCCGGCAAGCTGCTGAGATCCATCACCATCAAGGGTATGCCCCTGCTGGTCAACGAATTCCTCTGGTCCAGCGGCATGGCCGTCCTGAGCCAGTGCTACTCCACCTGCGGGCTGGACGTGGTGCCTGCCATGAACATTTGCAGCACCCTGTTCAATCTGGGGAGCGTCGTCTATCTTTCCATGGGCAATTCCGTTGGCATTATCATGGGGCAGATGCTGGGCGCGGGGCACTCGGAGGAGGACGTGCGGGACACCAACCGGAAGCTCATCGCCGTGTCCATTGCGTCGGGCGTCATGTTCGGCGGCCTGATGGCGGCGGTTTCCGAGGCGTTCCCCGGCATCTACAACACCACCGACGCCGTGCGGCATCTGGCGGCGCAGCTGATCTGGATCTCCGCCGTGATGATGCCCTTCGGCTCCTATCTCAACGCCACCTATTTCACCCTCCGCTCCGGAGGACAGACCTTCGTAACCTTCCTGTTTGACAGCTGCTTCATGTGGGTGTTCTGCGTGCCGCTGGCCTTCTGCCTGAGCCGGTTTACGAACCTGCCCATTCTGCCGCTGTACGCTATCTGTCAGGCTACCGACTTCATCAAGTGCGTCATTGGTACGGTCATGCTGAAACAGGGCAAGTGGATTCAGAACCTGACGGTCTGATACTATTTCCTGATTAAAATCTTTTTTAAGGATTTTAATTGGAGTCCAATATGAGCTATTGATAGACAAAGCCGACAGCGGTTTTCGCTGTCGGCTTTTCCAATATGGGGTTTACTTATGCAGGAAAGAGAACAGGCCCTTCTTTTCATAAGGCGCGGAGCTGATGCCGCCCACCTGATAGCCGGTGGCGTTGATCGTCTCCCGGAGCTTACCCTCATCCAGCGGCTCGTCGGACAGAATGACGGCCTCGCCCTTCACGTGGGAGGAGGTAACCTTTTTGACGTTCAGCGCGCTGCGGACGGCGTCGTTCACATGGGCTTCGCACATGGAACAGGCCATACCGGATACCTGCACAGTCGTTTGAATCATAATAACCCTTCTTTCTGAAAGTTTAACCACATTATAGCACAGCATTGGGTTAGCGTCAACTAACCTTATGAAAAATGGCCGTGCTTGCACAGTCTGCCGAAATCTGTTATACTGAGCCTGAAAGGAAGTGTTTTCCCGTGCGGTGCGATTGTCATATTCACATGGTTCTGGACGGCGCGGACTGGAAACGGGCGATTGCCCGGCATTCCGGGGGCGTGGATGAAGTCTGGGTTCGCCGGGTGCTGGAAACTTACCAAAAGCTGGGCTTTACCTACCTCCGTGACGGCGGCGACCGCTGGGGCGTGGGGGCGAAAGCCCGGTCGCTGGCGGGGGAGTATGGCATCACCTACCGCACGCCGTTGTCGCCGCTGTGTGCGCAGGGTCACTACGGCGGATTCATCGGAGAAAAGTACGAAAATCTATCCCAGTATGCCGCTATGGTTTCCCAAAAGCGGGCGGACGGCGCGGATTTTATCAAAATCATGATATCCGGTCTGATGGATTTTGATCGCTTCGGTGTGCTGACCGAGGACGGCCTTCCCCCGGAAACCATCCGGGAGCTGATCCATATTGCCAACGAGGAAGGCTTTGCCGTAATGGCCCACGCCAACGGCGCCCGGACGGTGGAAGCCGCAGCGCTGGCCGGGGTGGATTCCGTGGAACACGGCGCGTATCTGGACACGGACGCCCTGCGCGCCATGCGCGAAAACGGAACGGTGTGGGTGCCTACGCTGTCCACCATCGGGAATCTGCGGGGAACGGGGCGCTTTGACGAAGCCGCTGTGGCGGCAATTCTGGAAAGCGCCATGGAAAATGTGGCCGCCTTTGCGGCCATGGGCGGCCTGATCGCCCCCGGAACCGACGCCGGGGCGTGGGCAGTCCCCCACGGAAGCCTGTCGGAATACGCGCTGCTGAAGCAGGCGCTGGGGGAGAATGCAGAAAATGTGCTGAGCCGCGGCGCGGCGGAGATTCAGCGGAAATTTTGACGAATGGTTATAGGGAGGGTGCCATATGGAGTACTTTACGTATAACACGTGTAACACGTGGCCTTACTCTTGTTAACAGAAGTCCACAAATTTCCCATAAAATTTTCTGTCCCGGACTGTACTGCTGGCATGGCCTGTGGTGGTTCCCTTTTTGCTCCGCCATCTGTTTATTATGTGAAATGGTTGCTTGCCTATCAATCACATAATACGTCACGTTCTGTCAAACAAACCGGGCTTGTTGAAAATGCACAAAAACTTTTCTTTTCGTTGAAATTATTTCCCAAACATGGTATTATTTTTCTGTAGAATTACTCGGCGTGTTACTGATATCGATAGAGAGGGGAATTTAAGTGCAATCAGATAACTCTTGTAAACGAGTGCAAAGGCAAAACATTCTTATCCTTGTCTCCATAGTAGTTGCCATAATATGCGCTATTGTATCCTGTAATTACAAGAAGCCGGAAGGTGAATATGCGGTCGTAGATCGGTTCATAGATGCGTTCGGTACTGAAAAAATAACAGATGTTTCCGAGATGGATATACAAGGCGCTGATTATCGTCATGAGTTTCGATTATATGCATATTCAAATGCTGTCGGGAAGAAAGGACATATAGACGGTGGAGACATTCAAATTGTTAACTATGGTGGAAAAAAGAACTCGGAAATCCGAGTTTACGGGCACGTTGATACTGTAGAACAGGCAACAGATCTATGTACAACAGTCGTTAAAATTTTTGATAGTTCTATATCTGAAAGCAAATTGAGGAATGAATATTCGGGTTTATATTCTCACTATTCCACATGGGCGGACATTAGATTTTCAATAACTCCTGTTCAGGGTTATATAACCGAGCGGTCATCGGGCGGTTATGATGTGCTTGTCGATTGTAGCAGGATACAGTTTTAACGTTCAGGAGGAAACTTTGCAGAGATGAGGATAACTGCCGAACTACAAAGTACCGCGTATTGTGCCGACTGAGCCAAACAGAGATAGACATGCCCCGGCGAATGGGGCTGCCGGGGCGGAGGTCGAGACTTACTCCTGCTAATAGAAGGCCACTAATATTTCCATAGAAAATCCCGTCCCAGGCTGTGCTGTCAGCACGGTCCGGGACGGTTGCTTTTTTATACGCTTTTTTTGCTCCTGCGGGGAATATCTTACGTTTTGGTTGGGTAGTATGATTCTAAATCCCCTACTATGGTGCCGGGGTCTCCGGTGAAGGCGGAAAGAACTTCTATCGGTATCCCGTGCTCTCTGGCAAGTTCCACACTGCGGTCGTGGAGCACCTGCGCGCCATTCTCGATCAGCGTCATCATTTTCGCATAACTGATCTGCCCGAAACGGGTGGCGTCGGAGTAAATTCTGGGGTCCCGGTCATAGACGCCGTCCACGTCTGTGAAGATCTGACAGCGGTCGGCCTTCAGCCATGCCGCCAGAGCTACCGCCGTGGTGTCCGAACCGCCGCGCCCCAACGTGGTGATGTCCCCCTCGGGATCGACGCCCTGAAAGCCTGCCACGACCACGATCTTTCCCGCGTCCAGCTGCCGGCGGATGCGGGCGACGTCGATATTTTGTATCCGGGCGTTGCCGTGGACGCCGTCGGTCCGGATGCCCGCCTGCCAGCCGGTGAGACTGACGGCGCTGTAACCCATAGCCCCGATGGCCATGGTCATCAGCCCTGCCGACATCTGCTCCCCGGCGGCAAGATATGCGTCCATCTCCCGGGCGGAGCCCCGGCGGTTTACCTGAGTTGCCTTTTCGATGAGCATATCCGTGGTATCCCCCTGAGCGGAAACCACCACGACGACCTGATTTCCCTGCCGGGCCAGCCCCGTGACCCTACGAGCCGCGGCGCGCAGGCGCGACATTCCCGCAAGGGACGTTCCTCCATATTTCTGCACGATGAGCATATCGCACCCCTCCCGATTCATCGTATGTCAGGGATGGGCGAAGTGTGACGAAGGCAGCACCGCGCAATTGCGTCTGCGAGTCTCAGCCGTCTTTTTGCCCCACTTCCGCAGTTTCAAAAATGGGAAATACATACAGTATTCCTCCATTTTTGAAACTTTGAATTGGAACAAAAATCCTGGCTGAGACTTCTTGCCGAATTGCGCGGTGCTGCCTGAAGAAAACCGCCGCAGCGGTTTTGCAATTCAGAATATGGGGTTATCCGGCCAGCACGTCGGCCTTCAGCACGCCCTGAATGGCGGAGAGGCGGTTCATCAGTTCCTCCAGCGTCATGGTCAGGTCGATGGTCTCCGCAGAGATGGTCACGACCGCCGTACCGTTTGTGGGGACGATGGAATTGATGGTACTGATATTGGCGCCGGCGTCGGCAAAGACGCCCAGGATCTCGGACAAGAGTCCCTGCTCATCGTGGAGCAGCAGCTGGAAGGTGATGATGCGGCCGGTCATCATGCTCTGGAATGGCAGCACGGCGTCCCGGTACTTGTAGAACGCGCTGCGGCTGATGTCGGTCATGCGGGTGGCTTCGTTGACGGTGGAGGCTTCGCCGGTGGAAAGCAGACGCTTTGCCTCCGCCACCTTCAGGAAAACCTCCGGCAGGGCGGAAGACTCCACAATATAGTATTTGGGTTTGGTCGACATGTCGGACCTCCTTAAAACTGGTTCAATTTGTGTGTGACAGAACAACACCTGTTTCTCCACAATGTATTGTAACATACTTTTCTTAGAATGCAACCCCATATTACCAGAGTTTTTGTCGGAAAGGAGGAATCTTTTTGCGTCCCGCGGTGAAAAAAAGCATATCCGTGCTGGCGGCGTTTTTTGCCGTGTGGCTGGCTGCCCGGTTTCTTCTGCCGCTGTGCTTCCCCTTTCTGCTGGGGGCGCTGCTGGCCTTCGCGGCGGAGCCGATGGTGGGCTTCCTCCAGAAACGGCGGGTTCCACGGTGTGTGTGCTCCGGCATCGGCGTCAGTATGGCCTTCTGCTTTCTTGCCATGCTGGTGCTCATTCTCTGCGCCTTCGCCCTGCGGGAGCTGCGAAGGGTGGCGGGGGTGCTGCCCGATCTGGAGGATACGGCAAAATCCGGCATCGGCCTGCTGCAAAGCTGGCTGCTGGAGCTGGCGTCCCACACGCCCCAGAGCGTGCAGCCCCTGCTCAGCGAGAACGTGACCTCCTTCTTCTCCAATGGAACATCTCTGCTGGACAAGGTCATCCGGTATATTCTGGGGCTGGCGGGAAACATTCTGAGCCACATTCCCGACGGTGCGCTGAGTTTGGGAACGGCGGTGATCTCATCCTTCCTGATCTCCGCCCGGCTGCCGAAGATCAAAAGCTGGCTGAAAAAACGTCTGCCCGAGGAAAAGCTCAAGCCCGCCGCGGACGCCCTGAAGCGTATGAAAAATGCCGTGGGCGGGTGGCTGACGGCGCAGCTCAAGCTGATGGGCGTGACGTTCACCATTCTGACCCTGGGGTTCGTGGTGCTGCGGATCGCCTACGCCCCGCTGTGGGCGCTGGTGGTCGCGCTGGTGGACGCGCTGCCCGTGCTGGGTACCGGCACCGTGCTGGTGCCATGGGCGGTAATCTGCTTTTTGCAGGGGGAGGGCGCGAGGGCAATCGGCCTGCTGGGCGTTTATGCCGTGGTCACCCTGTCCCGCTCCATGCTGGAGCCGAAGCTGGTGGGGCGGCATCTGGGGCTTGACCCCCTGGTGACGCTGATGGCGCTGTACGTCGGCTACAAGCTCTGGGGCGTGGGCGGCATGATCTTTGCCCCTCTGCTCGCCGTGACCATCATGCAGGTCACGCCGGGGCGGGAGCGGGGAGATACCCCTGAAATCCCTTAAACAAGAAAATTCCCAACTGCCTATTGTACATCCCGTTCATTTTTGCTATAATATGAGGAAAATGTTATTACTGGATGTGCATGAATCGTGAAATACGGAATTTGGAAGGTGTCCCAGCTGGAGGCGGGGGCTGTCAACGCATTGGTTGGCAGCGGCTACGCTCCGCTGGCCGCCATGGTGCTGGCCTCCCGGGGGATCGGGGATGATCGACAGGCCAGAGCTTACTTAGACTGCAACGCGCCCCTGCTTGACCCTTTTTTGATGACGGATATGGACAAGGCTGCCGGACGGGTGGGACTTGCCATGTCCCGGGGTGAGAAGATCGCCGTGTTCGGCGACTACGACGTGGACGGCATCACCGCCACCTGCCTGCTGACGGATTTTCTCCGCCGCCACGGCGCGGATGTGGTGAGCTACATTCCCGGCCGTCTGGAGGAGGGCTACGGCCTGAATCCCATCGCCATTCACCAGCTCCACGCCGAGGGCGTCAAGCTGATCGTCACCGTGGACTGCGGCATCACCGCCGTCAATGAGGCGGAGCTGTGTAAGCAGCTGGGCATTGATCTCGTCATCACCGACCATCATGAGTGCAAGCAGACGCTGCCCGCCGCGGTTGCTGTGGTGGACCCCCACCGCTGCGATGGCGGCTATCCCCATAAGAATCTCTCCGGCGTGGGCGTGGCCTTCAAGCTGGCTTCTGCCCTGTGCGGTTCTCAGGAAACGGTGCTGGAAGAATACGCCGACATGGTATGCCTCGGCACCGTGGCGGATGTGATGCCCCTGCAAGGGGAGAACCGGGTGTTCGTGGCGAGAGGTCTGGAATCTTTGGCGCATACCAAGCGCCCGGGCATCGCGGCGCTGATGGCGGAGTGCGGCTGCGCCCCGGAGACTGTCAGCGCGTCCTCCATCGGCTTCATGCTGGCGCCCCGCATCAACGCCGCCGGACGGATGGGACAGATCGATCTTGCGGTGGAGCTGTTTCTCACCGACGACCCGGACAAGGCCGCCGAGGCCGCCCGGGGACTGTGCGAGCTGAACCGGCAGCGGCAGGCCGTGGAGTCGGAAATTTACCGGCAGGCCGTGTCCATGCTGCCCATGGGCAAGCCCCCGGAGGCCATTGTGCTGGCGGACGAAAGCTGGCATCAGGGCGTGGTGGGCATCGTGGCCAGCCGCATTGCCGAGGAATACGCCTGCCCCACCTTCCTGATCTGTCTGGACGGCGAGCACGGCAAAGCCAGCTCCCGCAGCCACGGGGGCTTCAACCTGTTTGCCTCCCTGAGCGCCCTGTCTCCGCTGCTGGAAAGCTACGGCGGCCATGAGCTGGCCGCGGGCTTTACCATTTCCCGCGCCAACATTCCGGAATTCCGCCGCCAGATCTGCGCGCTGGCCGCGCAGTATTACACCGACGACGTGCCGCGAACCGTTCTGGACGTGGACTGCGCCGTTTCCCCGGAGCTGCTGACCCTGCACAATGTGGACTCCCTGCAAATGCTGGAGCCCTGCGGCAACGGCTGCCCCAAGCCGGTGCTGATGATGAAGAATCTGACCATCGACCGCATCAGCATGGTGGGCGGCGGACGGCATATGCGCCTGCGCCTGTGCAGCGGACATACGTACCTGAACGCCATCTATTTTTCCGCCAATCCCCAGACGGTGTCCATCCAGCCGGGGGACTTAGTGGACGTGGCCTTTACCCCTCAGGTGAACGAATTCCGGGGGACGCGCACCGTGCAGATGAATGTCATCGACATCCGCCCCAGCTGCAGCGCCGAGTGCCTGCCCGACGCCGCGCCTTACCGGGACATGCAGCGGGGAAATCTGACCTCCGGCGAGGCCGCGGCACTGCTGCCTGACCGGAAGATGCTGGCGCTGGTGTGGCGGTATCTGGACGCCGCGAACCCTGTGCAGGAATCACCCATGTGCCTGTGCCGCAAGATCGTCCGCTGGTCGGGACAACCGTTGAATCTGGGGCAGATGCTCACCTGTCTGGATATTTTCCGGGACGTGGGACTGCTCACCGTCCAGCGGCAGCATAAATATGTTTCCATCCGGCTGACCCCCGGAGAAGGAAAGGCCGACCTGAGCCGAAGCCAGACCATGCAGCGGCTGCTGCACGCGAAAGAGAGCTGAGTTTGAAATGGAATCCTTTGAAGAACATTACGCGTCTATGTGCGACGCAATCAAAAAGCACCTGCCTGGCGCGGACATGGCGCTCATCGACCGTGCCGTGGATTACGCCAACCAGAAGCACAAGCTGCAAAAACGGAAGGACGGTTCCCCCTACATCATCCACCCGCTGGCGGTCGCCCAGATCGTGGCGGAGATGGGGCTGGACTGCGACGCCATTCTGGGCGCCCTGCTCCACGACTGCATCGAGGACACCGACGCCTCCCATGAGGACATTGAAAAAATCTTCGGCCCCACCGTGGCGGAGCTGGTGGAGGGCGTCACAAAGCTGACCCGGGCAAACTTCTCCTCCTCCGAGCAGGCGCAGATGGAGAATCTGCGCAAGATGTTCATGGCCATGAGCAAGGACATCCGGGTGGTGCTGATCAAAATCGCCGACCGGCTCCACAACATGCGCACCATGCAGTACCAGACGCCGGAAAAGCAGATTCAGAAGTGCCGGGAGACAATGGACGTCTACGCGCCCCTTGCCCACCGCCTTGGTATGCAGAAGATCAAGTGGGAGCTGGAGGATACCGCTCTGCGCTACCTCGCGCCCATGGAGTATAACGAGATCATGTCCTACCTTCAGGCCCACAAGGAGAAGGACGAGGCCTTTATGCGCACCATCCAGGACAAGATCACCCAGCGCCTGACCTCCGTAGGCATCCACAACACCACCTACGGACGGATCAAGCACGTCTACTCCATCTACCGGAAAATGCTCGCCCAGGGCAAGACCATTGACGAGCTGTACGACATTTACGCTTTCCGGGTCATCGTGGACACCATCCCCGACTGCTACAACGTGCTGGGACATGTCCACGACCTGTTCAGTCTGGTGCCGGGACGGTTCAAGGACTATATCTCCACCCCCAAGCCCAATATGTACCAGTCCCTGCACACCACTGTCATCGGCTCTCAGGGCATTCCCTTCGAGGTGCAGATCCGCACATGGCAGATGCACGAGACCGCCGAATACGGCATCGCCGCTCACTGGAAGTACAAGCAGGGCACCGGCACGGGTACGGAGAAGGACTTCGAGTGGGTGCGCCGTCTGCTGGAAAGCCAGCAGGATTCCGACGCGGAAGAGTTCGTCCAGTCCATGAAGATCGACATGTTCGACGACGAGGTGTTCGTCTACACCCCCAAGGGACGGATCGTTTCCCTGCCCGCCGGCTCCACGCCCATCGACTTTGCCTATGCCATCCATTCCGGCGTGGGAAATTCCATGATCGGCGCGAAGGTCAATAACCGCATCGCCAACATCGACACCACCCTGAAAAACGGCGATATTGTGGAGGTGCTGACCTCCAAATCCGCCAAAGGCCCCAGCCGGGACTGGCTGACCATCTGCAAGAGCAATCAGGCCAGAACCAAGATCAAGCAGTGGTTCAAGAAGGAGAAGCGGGAAGAAAACATCGTCCACGGCAAGGCGTCCTTCGAGTCCGAAATGAAGCGGGTGGGGCTGCCCCTCACCGCTGCCACCGACCCGGAGCTGGAAGCTCAGCTCCTAAAAAAGCTGTCCTTCGACACCTGGGACGATATGTTCGCCGCCATCGGCTACGGCGGACTGACCGCCGCCAAGGCCGTCGGCCGCATCCGGGACGATATCAACAAGGCGCTGAAGCAGCAGACCGCGGAAAAGCTGCCCCAAAGCCCCCTGCGCTTCCGCCCCGATTCCGAAGCGGTCACCCAGAACCGCCACGCGGTCAACGGCGTCATTGTGGAGGACATCGATTCCTGCATGATCAAGTTCGCCAAGTGCTGCACCCCCGTCCCCGGCGACCCAATCGTGGGATTCATCACCAAGGGCTTCGGCGTCAGCATCCACCGGGCGGACTGCCCCAACGCCCAGAACCGGGAGGATCCCCGTCAGGCCGCCCGCTGGGTGCGCGTCCGCTGGGCGACGCAGGAAGAGCAGCCCTTTGAGACCACGCTGGAGCTGGACTGCATCACCCGTGACGGGCTGATTCTGGACGTGGCCATGGTGCTGTCCACCGCCCGTGTCCGGGTCAAGGAAATGAGCGGCAAAGACCTGCCCGGCGGCCGCAGCGCCATCACCATCCGGTTTGAAGTCAAGGACGTGGCGGAGCTGGAATCCGTGCGGACGAAGCTGCTGAACATCCGGGACGTGGTCGGCTCCCGCAGAGGACAGAATTAAGGAGAGAGACGCTATGCGCGCTGTACTGACAAGAGTCAATTCCGCCTCCGTCGCCATTGACGGCGAGGTGGTGGGAAAAATCGGAAAAGGCTTCCTCATCCTTCTCGGTGTCGGCCCCGACGATACCGAAAAGGAATGCCGGTATCTGGCGGAAAAAGCCCTGGGACTCCGGATTTTTACCGACGAAAACGACAAAATGAATCTGGGACTGGACGCGGTGGGCGGCGAGGTGCTGGTGGTGAGCCAGTTCACTCTCTACGGCAACTGCCGCAAGGGCCGCCGCCCCAGCTTTACCGATGCCGCGAACCCGGAACTGGGGGAGCGGCTGTACGAGCAGTTCCTCGCCGACTGCGCCAGTCTGGGGTATCCCCCTCAGCACGGCCGCTTCGGCGCGGACATGAAGGTGGAGTCCGTCAACGACGGCCCCGTGACTCTGATTCTGGACACGGAGCAGCTGATGGATACGCCCAGAAGAAAATGACAAAATTCACACCCGGTAGGTGATAGTATGCTGAACATTCACACGCTGACCCTTGGGGCTTACGGAACCAACTGCTACATCGTCCACGACAGCGCGTCGAAGACCTGCTGTGTCATCGACCCCGGCTACACCCCGGAAAAGGTGCTGAGCGAGGTGAACACGCTGGGGCTGACCGTGGAAGCGATCCTGCTGACCCACGGACATTTTGACCATGTGGGCGGCGTAAAGGAGATCGCCGCCGAGACCGGCTGCGACGTCTATCTCTGCGCCGACGAGCTGACCCTGCCGCCCCAGATGACGGCGGGGCCGCTCTACTATACCAAAACCTACGACGAGGGGGACACCCTGCACCTCGCGGGGCTGACGATTTCCGTCATCCGCACTCCCGGCCATACCCCCGGCTCCGTGTGCCTGCTGATTAGCGACGCCATGTTCTCCGGGGATACCCTGTTTGCCGGTTCCTGCGGCCGTACCGATTTTCCCGGCGGCAGCGACGCGGCCATGCGGGCTTCTTTGCGCCGTCTGGCGGGGCTTTCCGCCGACTACCGGGTCTATCCCGGCCACGGCATGGATACGACGCTGGCGGAGGAAAAGCGGTATAACCCCTATCTACGATAATCGAGGTTCTTATGAAACTGACACTACACGGTCATGACGACCGCTATGCCGTGGAGCAATTGCAGCTTTCCCTGTTTCCCGACAACACGGAAGGGGAGGCGGTTTCGTCCCTCCACCGGGGAAAGGTCTGGCTTACCGCAGCCACGAAAATCACCGTGAACGGCGTGACCGCCACAGCCACCCGGCGGATCAAGGCGGCGGACGAAACCGTCCGTCTGCGCCGCCGGGCATTGCAGCAGAGCTATTATCTGGCCGCGAAACAGCTGCTGCCCGTTACGCCCCCATGGGGCGCACTGGCCGGCGTCCGACCCACGAAAATCACTACCAAGCATCTGCTGGGGGGCGGCACACCCAAGTCCGCAGACGAGCTGCTGCGGGACGTGTATTACGTCACCGACGACCGCCGCAGGCTGGCCGTCGACTGCTCGGTCTCCACAGTCCGGGCGGTGAATATGCTGCAGCCCAGCGATCTGTCGCTGTACGTCGGCATCCCCTTCTGCCCCACCCGCTGCACCTATTGCAGCTTCGTCAGCCGCACCATCGGCAGAAAAACGGAGCTGCTGGAACCCTATCTGCGGGCGCTGGAACAGGAAATTGCGGTCACGGGCAGACTTCTGGCGCAGTCCGGGAGAACCGTCCGCACCCTCTACATCGGCGGCGGCACCCCCACGACCCTCTCCGCCCCTCAGATGGAGCGCCTGCTGCGCGTCATCCGGGACAATTTCGATCTGTCCCGGTGCGTGGAATTCACCGTAGAGGGCGGCCGCCCGGATACGCTGGATTTGGAAAAGCTTCAAGTTATCCGTTCCGGCGGCGCTGACCGCATGAGCATCAACCCCCAGACCATGGAGGACGCCGTCTTACGCGCCTGCGGGCGGCCCCACAAGGCGGCGGACGTGCTTCGCGCCTACGGCGAAGCGGTGGACGCGGGTTTCAGTGCCATCAATATGGATTTGATTGCGGGCCTTCCCGCGGACACCACGGCGGGCTTCCGCCGCAGTCTGGACGCCGTGGCGACTTTGAATCCCGCCAACATCACCGTCCACACCCTCGCCCTGAAAAAGGGCGCCGACCTGTTTGAAAAGCGGGAGAATCTCCCCTCCGCCGGGGACGTCGCCGAAATGGTCGCTTACGCGGAGCAGACCCTCCGGGCGCTGGGCTACAAGCCCTATTACCTCTACCGCCAGAAATACATGTCCGGCAGCTTCGAGAATGTGGGCTGGAGCCGGGACAACCTGGACTGCCTGTACAACATCTACATGATGGAGGAAGTGCATACCATCCTCTCTCTTGGCGGCGGAGGCATGAACAAGGTCAATCTCCCCGATGGGACTCTCCGCCGGTTCCATAATCCCAAATTCCCCGAACAGTACATCGAAATGCTCCCGGGCGTGCTGGAGCAGAAGCAGGAGCTGTTCCGTCTCATGGCGGATGGGGCAAAATAACGCCCACGCTACACGAAAGGAAGTGTGCCAATTTGGACACCCTCATTTCCAATGTCACAGCCGTGACCATGAACCCCCGGATGGAGGTCATCTTCGGCGCTTATATCGGCATCGAGGACGGGAAGATTGTCTCCATTGAGCGAAAGCCCCCGGCTGAAGCGCCCAAGGCCATTGTGGACGGCACCGGCATGGTGGCTATCCCCGGTCTCATCAACTGCCATACCCATCTGGCGACCGCCAGTCTGCGGTGCTTCACCGATGATCTGGGCAACACCGAAGCCCTTCAGGCGCTGCTGCAAAAGGAAGCGAAAATGGACTCCCGCAGCGCCAAAGCGGCGGCATCTCTCGCCATCGCCGAGTGCCTGCGCTTCGGCGTCACCTCGGTTTCCGACCTGTATTACTACCCCAACGCCACCGCCGAGGCCGTGGCGGAGTCCGGCATCAAGGCCAATCTGGCGCTGTCCAGCTACCGCTTCATCGACGAGAACGAGGACTTTGACTTCGAGACCGACGAGCAGTGCCGGGAGCTGGTGAAGGTCACGGAGAAGTGGAACGGCTTCGACGGCGGCCGTATCAAAATTGACGCCGGGATCTACGCCGAGTACATCAGCAACTACAGGCTCTGGGAAGGTCTGGTGGGCTACGCCGCAGAGCAGAATCTGGGAATGCAGCTGCACCTTGCGGAGACCCAGAGCGAAGTGGACTCCTGTCTGGAGCGCACCGGCATGAACCCCGGCGAGCTGTTAAACTGCCACAATGTATTCAGCCGCCCCACCACTGCTGCAGGCTGTACATATTTAACGGAGGACGAGCGTAAACTGCTTGGGAAGAAGGGCGTTTGCGCCGTAGCGACCCCCGTGTCCGCCTACAAAAACGGCCAGTCCTCCACCCCTATTCTGGAATCCGTCAAGGCGGGGATGAACGTAGCCCTCGGCACCGGCGGCGCAATCGAGTGCGGCAACTTGGACATGTTCGAGGTCATGCGCTTTGCCGCCATGTCCGCCCGGAAGGAAAGCGGCAATCCCGCCGCCCTCCCGTCTCCCGCCGCCCTGATGATGGCGACTGTCTCCGGCGC
>OHSI01001133.1_pt1 | contig 14600 bp, 10 predicted proteins | sample 1578641 | NCBI WGS metagenome assembly OHSI01 (sample SAMEA3879535, study PRJEB24766) | human gut metagenome | biome: human-associated habitat; feature: feces | place: USA | collected 1985/1987 | reverse complement strand
TCGAACCAGCGACCACACGCCCCCCAGACGCGTACTCTAACCGGGCTGAGCTACACCCCGAATTGCGAGTGCAAAGGTACGGCTTTCTTTTAAAATAGCAAATCTTTCGGCACTTTTTTTTAGAATAAAAAGCATTTTGTTTTATTGAATCCTATGTATCAGTTAGTTATTGTTTAGCTTTAAATCATACTTGATTACATGGATTCACGGTAAAAATCGAGCATATCCATGATTTCTTCCTTTGTGGCCGACTGGTTGATTTGAATGTCGCCCACGTCGGACAATAAAGTAAAGTTGATTCTGTCGGCAATATTCTTCTTGTCATGTGTCATGAACTCATAAAGTCGGTCATAATGTTTGCAGTCGAATTCCAGTTTGCCATAATGCTCTTTGATGAATTGGAGGGTCTGGCGCAACTTGTCTTTGGGAAAATCTGTCTTGACGTGCGAGAAATATAGTTCGCAGACCATTCCCCAGGCAACAGCATAGCCGTGTAATACCGGATGATTGATTTCCAAAGCAAAACTTTCAAAAGCATGCCCCACTGTATGTCCCAAATTCAAAGCCTTGCGTATTCCGGTTTCATATGGATCGCATTCGACAATCTTCTCTTTGATTTGAACGGATTTGGCAACCAGTTTTTGCAATGCTTTATAATCTGTTTTGTTGAAGTCGAAATTCAATAATTCAGCCCAATGTTCCGGGGTGCTGATAAGTCCGTGTTTCAACATTTCTGCATAACCGGAAAGCAGATTGTGTAAATCCAATGACTTTAAGAATTCACTGTCTATCAGTACAGATTCAGCCGGAGAGAAGACACCGATTTCATTTTTTAACCCATTGAAATTAATGCCGGTTTTTCCTCCCACGGAGGCATCTACCATGGCAAGTAAAGTGGTGGGGACATTGATATATTTAATGCCGCGCTTGAATGTTGAGGCTGCAAAACCACCCAAATCAGTCACCATTCCTCCGCCCAGGTTGACAAGCAGTGAATGGCGTGTAGCTCCTCGGTCGCCTAATTGTTTCCACACATAGGCTAAGGTGTCGAGGTTCTTATGGACATCTTCTGCGCCGATGCAAATCAGTTGCGCATCTTTCATGAAGCCGGCTTCTTGAATGAGCGGTATGCAGAGTTTGCGGGTATGCTCGTCAACCAGAATGAATAATTTGTCATACGTGCATTGGCTGATGGCATCAGCTAAATTCTCGTTTATACTGTGGCAGATAATAACCTTTTGTTTACTCATAACTTTTATATTTGCCTGCAAATTTAGGTAAAAAAGCAAAAAGATAGGCGTAGTTTGCTTGCAAATAATTACTTTTGTACGTTAAATGCTAAAATAATGAAAGGAATTCTACCCACTTATTGCAGAACCATGGGATATACTCTTTTAATCCTGTGTGTGTTCCTGCCATTGATGATGTTTATGTTTGGAATGATAAACGACAGTAACTTGTTGTTTACCAAAGCTTCTGTGAAGTTACTTATCTGGTTTTCTCTTTTCATGATATTTCTGGCAAAGGTGAAAAACGAGAATGAGGAAACAGCTAAAATCCGTGTTAAGGCCATTTGTTATGCCATTTATCTTTTAGGCATTTATTATATAGTGATGCTTGTCAGGGGAGTCTATGATGGAAACCTTGAAGAAGCCGATAATTCTATTGCTATTGTTTATATGGCTTTCAATGTACTTTGTCTGGAGTTTGGCATTCAAAAGAGTAAGGTAGACAAGCTTTTTAAAAAATAATCTTCTTTTCCGTTAAACCTTTTGAGTGTGGAAGTGTCCAAAGGACATTAGGCATTAAATCTCATTAGGAAAATAGAAAGATGAAGAAATTGATACTTTTGTTGCTACTGGTGTGTACCGGTACAACTCTCTCTTGTGCCCAGGGCAGCAAACGGGTCACGGTAAGCGGAACTGTAGTTGATGGAGATGACAAGAGTCCGATAGCACAGGCTACCGTACAGTTACTTTCTTTGCCGGATAGTACAATGGCAGTAGGAAATGTTACCAATAATAATGGTGTCTTCTCTGTGGCGGCTCGCCCCGGAAAATATGTTTTGAAGATTTCCTTTGTCGGTTATCTGACTCAGGAGAAGCCGTTGCAATTGACTGCCGGCAAGCCTTCTGTTAATGTAGGCACGGTGACTTTGCCCACAGATGATATTATGTTGGGTGAGGCGATTGTGGTGGCTGAGGCTCCTCAAGTTACCATTTCGGAAGATACAATCGGGTATAATGCATCCGCATATCGAACTCCCGAAGGAGCTATGCTGGAAGAATTGGTGAAGAAACTGCCCGGAGCCGAGGTTGATGAAGATGGAAATATCAAAATCAATGGTAAGGAGGTGAAGAAAATCATGGTGGATGGTAAGGAGTTCTTTGGCGGTGATGTGAAGACCGGATTGAAGAATTTGCCTGTCGATATGGTTGATAAATTGAAGACATATGATAAGAAATCTGATTTGGCACGTATTACCGGTATTGATGATGGTGAAGAGGAAACGGTACTGGACTTGACTGTCAAGAAGGGAATGAACCAGGGTTGGTTTGGAAATGTCGATTTGGCAGGAGGTACCGAAGACCGCTATATGGGACGTGCTATGATAAACCGTTTTTATGATAAAACTCAATTTTCTATTATCGGTTCTGCCAATAATGTGAACGACCAAGGATTTTCGGGTGGAGGCGGCGGCCCTCGCTGGAGACGTAATAACGGGCTGAATGCCACAAAAATGTTGGGCGCAAACTTTGCTACGGAAACGTCCAAATTGGAATTGGGGGGTAGTATGCGCTATAACTATCGTGATGCAGATATCATCAGCAGCGGTTATTCTCAACGTTTCTTGCAGAGCGGCAATTCTTATTCAAACACGAATTCAAACAATCGTAACAAAGTAAGTGATTTTAATGCGGATTTCCGTATGGAATGGAAACCCGATTCAATGACGAATATCATCTTTCGTCCTAACGTCTCTTATAATAAGACCGATGGGGCTACAATGAAAGAATCAGGTACTTTCAATGATGACCCTTATAATTATATTGCCAATCCAAACGATTATCTTAATTTTAATGATATGGATGGCAGTGATCCGTTACGCGACATTCGCGTCAATGCAACCAATGAACATGGCTTGTCGGATACTAAGAGTCTGTCTGCCAATGCGACTTTACAGGTGAACCGCAAGCTGAACAATAAAGGACGTAACATCACTTTCCGGGGGTCGTTTGGTTATGGCGATAACGACAATGATCAATATACCCAGTCGGAGACTCGTTATTATCAAATACATAATTATTTGGGAGGAGACTCTATCCAATATCGTAATCAATATATAACGATGCCGACCAAGAATTACAACTATACGGCACAGTTGACGTATAGCGAACCGATTGCTCGGGCTACTTTTCTGCAGTTCAGTTATCGGTTTCAATACAAAAATACTACGAGCGATAAGTCTACTTATGATTTGCAAGGTTTTCCTTGGGAAATCGGTGACGGACTGCCCGAAGGGTATGAAGCTGCGTATGTGGATAGTTTAAGCAAGGATGCCGAGTATAAATACTTTAACCATGATGTTTCTTTGGGTTTGCGTTTCATCCGCGAAAAGTATCAGATGAGTGTGGGAATGTCTTTGCAGCCGCAGAATACCAAACTTTCTTATAAAAAAGGAGCGTATATGGTAGATACCACTCGTACGGTCTTTAATTTTGCTCCGAATCTGGACTTCCGCTATCGTTTCTCTAAAGTGAGTCAGTTGCGTATCACTTATCGCGGACGCAGCAGTCAGCCGAGTATGGAAAACTTGTTGCCGATTGTTGATAACTCAAATCCGCTGAATATCCGTGTCGGTAACCCCGGCTTGAAACCTTCGTTTGCACATACCATGCGCGCATTTTATAATACATATAATGCTGAAAGACAACGTGGAATGGTGGCACACTTGATGTTTACCGCTACGCAGAACAGTATCAGTAACAGTACGCAGTATGATATGGAAACCGGTCGGACCATTGTTACTCCGCAGAACATTAATGGTAACTGGAATGCTTTCGGTATGTTCGGCTTCAATACCGCGCTGAAGAACAAGAAATTCACTATCAACTCTTTTGCACGTGCCAATTACCAGAATCAGGTGGCTTATCTTTATAATAAGGATACAAAAATGGATGACAAGAACACGACTACCGGTTTAACTCTGGCAGAGAATCTGAACGGTTCGTATCGTAACGACTGGTTTGAATTTTCTTTGAACGGTTCTATCGAATATACGGCAGAGCGCAGCAAATTACGCCCGGAAAACAATCAGAACCCTTATACATTTTCTTATGGAGCAAGTACTAATGTCACTCTTCCCTGGCAAATGACTTTGTCCACCAATATCACTAATCAGTCAAGAAGAGGATATAATGATGCCAGTTATAATAATAATGAGTTGATATGGAACGCTCAGATAGCACAAAACTTGCTTAAAGGGGCTGCAACTATTAGTTTTGAAATGTATGACATTTTGAAACAACAGAGCAATATCAGCCGTTCATTGTCTGCCGATATGCGTTCGGTTACAGAATACAATAGTATCAATAGCTACTGTATGCTTCATTTTATTTATCGTTTGAATATCTTTGGAAGTAAGGGGGCACGCGATAAAATGATGAACAGCAGACGAGGCTTCGGAGGTCCGGGATTTGGTCCCGGCGGACATAGAGGACGCCCATTCTAAAATAAGCATGGAAGAATCTTTTCCCAATCTATATTGTTATAGGTTGGGATTTTTTTTATATGTTTGCTGACGTGTAAATTAGAGTTATGATAGAATGGAGCATATTTAATGAAATATTTACTGTTGCTTTTAACCTGCTTTACTTCTTGATTATTATTGGCACTATTATGATAGTGGTGCTTGATAATCGTAATCCGGTTAAAACAATGGCGTGGGTACTTGTGCTTTTTTTCCTTCCGATTGTCGGACTTATCTTCTATTTCTTTTTTGGTCGGAGCACACGTAAGGAAAAGCTGATTGGCCGTAAAGGGTTTACCCGTCTGATTAAGCGTCCGATGGCAGAATATCAGGCTCAGAAAGCTTTTAAATGTCCTGAAGATCAGCACCAATTGATGCACTTCTTCAGAAATGTGAATAATGCCTTGCCCTTTGAAGGTAACAAAACGGAGGTCTATACAGACGGGTTATCTATGCTGCAATCATTGATGAAAGCAATCAGTAAGGCGAAGCATCATATTCATTTAGAGTTCTATATATTCGAAGATGACCCTGTGGGCAGGTTGTTGCGTGATTTATTGATTGATAAGGCTCGTGAAGGAGTTGAAATCCGTCTGTTGTATGATGATGTAGGCTGCTGGAAAGTTCCTCATCTCTTTTATGATGAGATGAGAGGTGCCGGTATTGAGGCACGTGGTTTTCTGAAGGTTCGCTTCCCTGTTTTTACGAGCAAGGTGAATTATCGTAATCACCGTAAGATAGTGGTGATTGACGGGAAAGTTGCCTTTACGGGAGGAATGAACATTGCTTTGCGTTACATGAAGGGTTTTCAATGGGGGATTTGGCGTGATACACATATTAAGATAGAGGGGAAAGCTGTGTATGGGTTGCAAACGGCTTTTTTGACAGACTGGTATGTGGTGGATCGTACCCTGATTACTTCTTCCCGCTATTTTCCCGAGATGGATAGTTATGGCAATGCTTTGATGCAGATTGTGACTTCCGATCCGGTAGGGGAGTGGCGGGACATTATGCAGGGACTGTTGATAGCCATCAGCAGTTCACGCAAATATTTTTATATCCAGACTCCTTATCTGCTGCCTACCGAACCTATATTGATGGCTCTGAAAACGGCTGCCCTTGCCGGTGTGGACATTCGCATCATGATACCGGAGCGTGCTGATACGCGCTTGACTCATTTGGCTTCTCTTTCTTATTTGGACGATATGATGCGTGCCGGTGTGAAGATATATCTCTATCAGAAGGGTTTTCTTCATTCCAAATTGATAGTGAGTGACGATACTCTTTCTACAGTTGGCTCTACCAATATGGACTTCCGAAGCTTTGAACATAACTTTGAGGTCAATGCTTTTATGTATGATCGTACCTCTGCACTAATTCTGAAAGAGATTTTCTTGAAAGACCAAAAGGACGCCTTCCTATTGCAGAGAAAACAATGGATAAAGCGTCCGTGGTATCAAAAGGTACAAGAATCTACTATTCGGCTTCTGGCACCGTTGCTCTAAAAAAGGAGAAATTGACGCTGCCGTATATGCGGCGTTCAATGAAATGAGGATCATCCTCAAAGTTTTGATCTTTTCCGTGTTCCAATACCAACAAGCCGTTTTCCTTTAGCAGACCGTTTTCGAAAATATGGCTGGGAATACTTTGCAAGTCTTTTAATGCATAGGGGGGATCGGCAAAGATGAAGTCAAATTGTTCACTGCATTTCTCTATGAACTTAAAGGCATCTGCACGGACAGGAAAACACTTATCGGTTTTTACTTCACGCATGACTTGAGAAATGAAAGACAGGTGTTGAGGGTCTTTTTCTACCGAGATTACTTTGTCGCAACCGCGAGAGACTAACTCGATGCTGATACTTCCTGTCCCGGCGAAAAGATCAAGTGCAGTTACTCCATCTTCAAAGTCAAAATAGTTATTACTTAGTACGTTAAACAGATTCTCTTTTGCGAAGTCTGTTGTAGGGCGTGCTTTGAAACTGTTGGGCACGTCAAATCGGCGTCGTTTGTATATTCCACTAATTACTCGCATAAAATTAGAGTTTGCATATCAAAAGGTATATCTTCAATTTTGCTTATCTCAGAACGGTTGAACTCAGCTTTCGGATTAATGATAAATACTTGGCGCAGATACTTGCGCAATCCGGTCAACAATCCTTCTTTGTCTTTAAATTTTCCGGTCAGTTGCAATTCATCTTTTTCTTGATTGTAGCCCAACTGTTGCCATATGTATAATAGGTAATATATACAGTCGGCTGTTTGTTTGCAAGGAAATGAGTTTATTAATAATAGTTTGCTTTTGTCATAGCAGTATACTTCTACCAAATGTTTGCGGACGTGAGCGTAGAGCTTTTTACTATTGCCCAATCTGCTTTTTTGCACAAAGTATTCTGTCAGCGGACTGACCGTTGAGAAGAAACGTGCGGTGGGGAAGTGTTCTGTCAACAATTGATGGGCATGTTTGTCCATGGCAAACAGAATCACTACATTGCTTTTGCCCAATACATTGCATAGCACAATCTCATTATTAACCTTTGGAAAATTATGATAAAATAATGTATCTATCTGTTCGTCTTCGAATAAATCAAAAGGGACAGGAGTGAATCGGGGAGAGTCTACCAAAATGTTTATCCGTTTATAAGGATACTTTAATGCTTCTGTACTTGTTAGCATCTCTTTGATATTGGCAGTCATGGAACAGGAAGCATTGACCGTATAAGAGTCGAAACAGAAACTGTTCTCTCCCAACGGATTGTAGATAGAAAAAGAAAATCCATCCGCACTGAGGCGGATGGATAATGTATATTGTTCCGATTTGGTAAAATCGATACGTTCAGTCATTCTTATTCCCAGTTACCTGCGTTGTTGTTAGGCTGTTCGATATCACCAACTCTCAAACCGCAGTATTTGCCAAGTTTGCTCTGAAGGTCTTTCAAGTTAGCCAATTCCTGTGCATTCAAACCGCTTAGATATGTTTCATATGGAGTTTGTGCCTGGAATAAGTGCAAAGGAGCACCTGATTTGGTAGTATCGTTGCGGATAGCCATTTCAAATTGTGCACCGTTTCCGAAAGGTACATATCTCATAGAGTCTGCGTTGAAGCCTGCACCATAAATAGTGTCGGTTACAGCCACCCACATCGTATCACGTTTGAAGTTCATCAAACCTTCTTTTTCTACTTCTTTCCAGTTACCTGTTTTCTTTGCCTTGTTGATAATAGCCATAGCTTTCTTTTCAGTCATACCGGCTTCCAATTGAGCATCAGATAAAACTCCTTCTTTCTTTACGAATGGAAGTTTTGCTGTTTTAACAAAATCAATCAAAGTATCAAAGCTGGCAGTATATGCGCCTGCATGTAAATTACGGTATTCCAACTGTGCTTTACGGATGTCGATCAAGCGGGCAATAACTTGTTTTTCTCTAGCTTTTTTAGTGTTGTCAAAGTTGATCGGTCCCACGATGCTACCATAGCATACATAGATTAAACCGATAACGCAGGCAGCCAATACAATATTAATAACTGTTTTCATGATAAATATGTGTTTTTTTTAGTTTATATTCGCATCGCAAAAATAAAACAAATAAATCTAATAACGCACAGTTCAAGGAACTTTTTATTACGCAATTATGATTAATAGTTATTTAGTGCAGCAAATTAAGGGAAATTTTCTATATAAACCAACTTTAGAACAAGAAAAAGCTGTTAAATCTTTAGCAGATTTTCTTTTTTCCCGCCAACAGGATTCGGTTTTTCTTTTAAAAGGGTATGCCGGAACCGGAAAGACGTCTCTCATCGGGGCATTGGTCAAGACTTTGGATCAGTTGCAACAGAAGTGTGTTTTGCTGGCTCCCACCGGTAGAGCCGCAAAAGTATTTTCACATTATGCTAAACATTCTGCTTTCACGATTCATAAGAAGATTTACCGTCAGCGCAACTATTCTAATGACATGGACAACTTCTCTTTGGATGACAATCTGCATCAGCAAACTTTGTTCATTGTCGATGAGGCGTCGATGATAGCTAATGATGGTTTGTCGGGGGCAGCTTTCGGAACGGGACGTCTTTTGGACGACCTTATCCAATATGTATATGCCGGTACAGGGTGCAGGTTGATGCTGATTGGCGATACGGCACAGCTTCCTCCGGTGGGCGAAGAACAAAGTCCGGCGCTTTCTCCGGATGTGTTGAAAGGTTATGGTTTGGAGGTGTATGAAGCGCAACTCACTGAGGTGGTTCGCCAGATGCACGATTCAGGTATTTTGTGGAATGCCACGGAGTTACGTCGTTATATTTCGGAGGAAGTGTTCTTTGCGCTTCCTTCCATCCGTGTCGATGGCTTCCCGGATATTCGTATTATTCCGGGGAATGAACTGATAGAGGCTATCAATGACAGTTATGACCATGCTGGGATGGACGAAACCATTGTGGTATGTCGCTCTAATAAGCGGGCTAATATTTATAACAGGGGGATTCGTAACATGATTCTCTATCGTGAGGATGAATTGAACAGTGGTGATTTATTGATGGTGGCAAAGAATAATTATTTCTGGACGGAGCAGTGCAAGGAGATAGACTTTATTGCGAATGGCGATATTGCCGTAGTGCGTCGGGTACGTCGGGTGCGTGAAGCATACGGTTTTCGTTTTGCAGATGTTGTGTTGGCGTTTCCTGATTATGGTGATGTGGAATTGGAGGTTAAGCTATTGCTCGATACTCTCCATACCGATACTCCGGCGTTGCCTAAAGAACAGAACGATAAGCTTTTCTATGCGGTGCTGGAGGATTATGCCGATATCACCGTCAAGCGGGAGCGGATGAAGAAGATGAAGACTGACCCTCATTACAATGCCCTGCAAGTGAAATATGCTTATGCGGTGACATGCCATAAAGCGCAAGGCGGACAGTGGAAACGTGTCTTCCTCGACCAAGGGTATATGACGGAGGATATGTTGACGCCCGATTATTTTCGTTGGCTTTACACAGCCTTTACCCGTGCCACCGAAACCCTTTATCTGGTGAACTGGCCGAAGGAGCAGATGGAATAGGGAAGGGAACGAAGTGAAGGACCTGGTTACATCTACTTTATGCTTCCGGATTCTTCATTTCATTCAGAATGACAATAACACCAGACTGGTGAAAAGCCTCCCCGTTATTGTCAACATTTATGAATTTATCAATATCCCGTATTTTGCGTAATGCCGGGTGTCTCGGTTATTATTAATGAAGGCAACGGCAACAGGAGCTGATAATCTTTTATGTTCAGTAGTTCTTTGGCTGCTCCCATGCGCTTGAGGAAAGAGAAGCATCCGAAAGTCTGCCCCATTATATTGACTCCTTTTTCCAGCAGACGCGCTCTTATTTCATCGGCTTTATCACTGCCTTTCCATTCTCTGTCCAGCTTCTTCATGGCATCGGAAGCCTTTGCCACCTGATTGTTTGCCAGTAATAGTTCCACCCGCAATGCGTTTTGGTTGGCAATGCGATAGATGAGATGATAAGGTCCTTCAAAGTATTTTTTGTAAAGCGGCTTGTCAAGCATCGGAGATTCGTTATTGCTGATTTTCCACAGATAAGCACTGAGGTATGTATTGCTGTCTATTTTAGCAAAATGCTTGGATGCGTTGGTGTAGTCCTTTATCTCCGCATACATGGTTGCCATGAGCAGTTGGGCGGCGACAAAGGAAACCGGATGGCTCTCCGGCTTGGTTTGTGCGGCATCCGGTGGCAATGCGTCTGCATATTTTTCCAAAGCTTCCAATTGCTTGGCATAGATAATTTTGACCGGGGTGCGTGTTACATGGTTGCCGTAATCGATATCATTGAAATTGTCGGGAGTGACGTATGGCACGTCTCCAAACAATTGCGTGAGACTTTGATATATCAGCGACTGAATGGTATAGGCAGTTCCCACGTATGGTTTCACGTCATAATCATAGGTTTTGCTTGTCAATATATGAATCATATAATTGCATTGACGAATAGTAGCGTAGGCGGCAGTCCATATTTCGTACACTTCGCTGTCTGTGGGAACCAGCGTAGTGGGATAGTCGGGAATGGGGCCGATGGCACCACAGAAGTTGGCTTCCCATACGCACTCCGTCTGCAGGAAGTCGCGCAGATATTTATTAACCTGCTCCAACAGCTGGATGCATTGTTGTTTGGATGGGGTAAGTTCTTCTTCTGTAATTTCGAAGTCATCCGGTTTGTCTTGTTTGTCGAGTATGCCGTCTCCATTCCGGTCTACAAACTTCCAGAATTCCGGGAAATCGGATTTGAAGTCATATGCTTTGTAGAAAGAATCCAATTGTTTGTAGACATTGGTGTATTTCAGGCTCTGCTGTCCGTCGCGGATGCTTTCTTTGATATCTTCATTATCAATGCAGCCGTCCGGAGCGAAATCTTTGTCCCATTCCGTGAAGAAAGTATCTAATAATTCTTCGTCTACGGAAGTTAAGAGGATGTTGGAAACGGCAGCCATCATGGAGGCCGGGGCATTGTATTGGCTGAAAGAAGCCCGAGTGGGGTCAATGCTGAGCATGGACACATATATATCGCTGATGCTGAAAGCGGTCAATACTTCTTTCAGGGCTTGTTCCGATGCATTCCGGTAGATATCGGTTATCGTGTGGCTCATTTCGTTATAGCCCGCAGCTTTTTTCAGCAGGGTGCAGATGCGGGCTGCTGTCAGTTGGGTGAATATATTGACATTGGTAGCCGGAAGTTTTATGTATCGGTTGATGGAGCGTTCCTCGTCATCGTGATTAATCACATGGTTGATGGCGCGCAAAGTGGTTTTGTGTTCCGAGCGCCTTCCCTTGGTTCCGTTAAAGAAGTTGCCGCTGACTTGTACTTCGAAGTAAAGACTTTCTTGGAACTTCATATTGCCGCTTGCAGAGAAAAGGCCGTAGTCGGTTTCCACTTTACCGCCATATGCTTGTTCTTCTATGTGAGCCAAACTTTTATCTAGCGGAAATACTGTTAGAGTGCTGTTGTGGTCGAAAGCTCCTAATTCGGCATAGCCTTCCACATGATAGGTGATGGAAGGAGGTAGCGGGTCGGGGTCGATACTGTCTTCATTTTTACTGTCGTTGCAAGCGGTGAGGGTGCAAAGTGAGAGGAATAGGACTAAGTGTGAGTACTGTTTTTTCATCATATTGTTTAATGTTTTGTGTTGCTGGTAAATGAATATTTTCAAAAGTAGTAAGTTTTGGGCATATATCAAGAGAAATATTGGATTTTCTTTTGTATAAAAAAAAGGTCCCGATATTGACTTTTTAGTCAAATACCAGGACTGTTCATCATATTTAATATGGATGGATTTTTATTGGATTACAGTGCGGCCAATTCAATGACTTTGTCAACAGCTGTATTCAAGCCATCGGCATTTTTACCGCCGGCTGTTGCAAAGTGAGGCTGACCACCGCCACCGCCTTGGATTAACTTGGCAGCTTCGCGAACCAACTTGCCTGCATTCTGTCCGGCTTTCACCAGATCATCACTAATCATTACTGTCAGCATTGGTTTGTTATTGTCGACACTACCGATAACCACAAACAAGTTGGCGGGAATTTCACCTTTCAACTGGAATGCAATATCTTTCACTATATCGGCAGACATCGGGATAACAGCTTTTACCACTTTTACACCGTTCACTTCTTTGGCATTAGCTACTAATCTGGCTTTCACTTCAGCAGCTTTTTCTTTCATGAACTCGTCTACCTGCTTCTTTAAACCGGCGTTTTCGTCAATATACTTACGGATAGCAACTTTCAGGTCGGGAGCATTGTTGAACAATGCTTTCAGGTCGTTCAGTGTATCTTGAACGGCATCCATCAACTCTTCTACTTTGGCACCGGTAATAGCTTCGATGCGGCGCACTCCGGCAGCGACCGAGCTTTCGCTGATGATACGGACCATACCAATTTTGCCGGTGGCTGATACGTGTGTACCTCCACAGAACTCGATAGAATTGCCAAACTGAACAACGCGAACTTCGTCACCATACTTTTCACCAAACAAGGCGATTGCTCCCAGTTCTTTAGCCTTTTCGATTGGTAGGTTGCGGTATTCGGTCAAAGGAATATTTTCACGAATCTTGGTATTGACCAAATGTTCTACTTCACGGAGCTGTTCGTCTGTCACCTTCTGGAAGTGAGAGAAGTCGAAACGCAAAGATTCGGGAGTTACCAAAGAACCTTTCTGTTCTACATGCGTACCCAATACTTGGCGCAATGCTTCATCCAGCAAGTGAGTACAAGAGTGGTTGGCTGCTGAAGCGGCACGTTTCTCTGTGTCTACACACGCCATCATAGGAGCCTGGATATGTTCAGGCAATTTTTTGGTAATATGAATCGGAAGATTATTTTCCTTCTTAGTATCGATTATTTCGATAGTCTCGAATTCGCTTACGATAACACCTGTGTCGCCTACCTGACCACCACTTTCTGCATAGAACGGAGTATCACTTAATACAATCTGATAAAGTGTCTGGTTTTTCTGTTTTACCTGGCGGTAGCGCAAAATGCTGGTTTCGTATTCGGTAAAATCGTAACCTACAAAATTGGTTTCACCTTCTTTTACAGTAATCCAGTCACCTGTTTCAACGGCAGCAGCATTACGTGCACGTTCTTTCTGTTTCTGCATTTCTGCATTGAATTCCTCTTCGTTTACAGTCATGCCATTTTCGCGAAGAATAAGTTCAGTCAAGTCAAGTGGAAATCCGAAAGTGTCATACAAGGTGAAGGCATCCACACCACTAATTTCTTTTTTTCCGGAAGCCTGGGTGTCAGCCATGGTTTTGTCGAGCAGGCGGATACCGGTTTCCAATGTGCGTAGGAATGATTCTTCTTCTTCTTTGATTACTTTTTCTATTAGTGTTTTTTGAGCATTTAATTCGGGATAAGCTTCGCCCATGTTCTCAATCAGGACGGGCAACAGCTTGTACATAAATGCTTGTTTCTGACCTAAGAAAGTATAACCATAACGAACGGCACGGCGGAGGATACGGCGGATCACATAACCTGCCTTGGCATTGCTCGGTAACTGACCGTCGGTGATAGAGAATGCAATGGTACGGATGTGGTCGGCGATAACCCGCATGGCGATATCCTTTTGGTTATCCTGACCGTAAGCAGTGCCTGCCATTTCAGCAATTGCTTTGATGATAGGCTGGAATACATCAGTGTCATAGTTTGAAGTCTTGCCCTGAAGGGTACGGACCAGACGTTCGAACCCCATACCGGTATCAATCACCTTTGCGGGAAGGCCTTCCAATGAACCGTCAGCCTTACGGTTGAACTGCATGAATACAAGGTTCCAAATTTCAATCACTTGTGGATGATCCTTGTTTACCAGTTGATTGCCGGGAATTTGAGCTTTTTCTTCTTCCGAACGTGAATCGATATGAATTTCGGAACAGGGGCCGCAAGGTCCGGTATCACCCATTTCCCAAAAGTTATCGTGCTTGTTTCCATTCAGAATATGATCTTTCGGTAAGAACTGTTCCCAATATCCGGCCGCTTCGTTATCACGCTCCAATCCTTCTTCGGGGCTTCCTTCGAATACGGTAGCATACAAATCTTTAGGGTCTATTTTCAATACATCTACCAAATATTCCCATGCCCAACTGATAGCTTCTTTCTTGAAGTAATCTCCGAAAGACCAGTTACCCAGCATTTCGAACATGGTGTGATGATAGGTGTCGTGTCCAACTTCTTCCAGGTCATTGTGTTTTCCGCTTACGCGCAAACATTTTTGTGAGTCCGCCACTCTTTTGTTCTTGGCAGGGTGGTTGCCCAAAATAATGTCTTTGAACTGGTTCATACCTGCATTGGTGAACATCAATGTG
>OHSI01001131.1_pt1 | contig 14620 bp, 9 predicted proteins | sample 1578641 | NCBI WGS metagenome assembly OHSI01 (sample SAMEA3879535, study PRJEB24766) | human gut metagenome | biome: human-associated habitat; feature: feces | place: USA | collected 1985/1987 | reverse complement strand
CAAGCTTGATATAATGCTGCTATCTGCTCCGACAAATTCCTATTTATCCTAGAATTAATATCTATTTTTTCTTCAATTGGCTCTATAAATGACAGAATTTTTTTCTGTTCACTTAATGGCGGTATATATAATTCTAGCCTATTTAAAGTCTCTGTTCTTAGGCTAGGTATTGATGTTCCTTCATTGTATTTTCTCAAGTTTAATAAAGATAAAACATAATATAGAAAATGAGGTATTACTATTGCATCATTTATTTCTGTATAAAAAAGTGTATCTACAGTCCAAAACGGGTGCGTAACATATCTAACTTTATCTATTGTACCTTTTCTACCAATTAATACCGATGGCTTATCATATAGATATTTGCTTGCATATCCCATCAACCCGCCTGTACCATATATCGGAAAAGATCCGTCTGACGAAACAACATTCTTTTGATTCTTTCCATACCGGATAGTTGCAAGTTCTTTCAATGTGTATTTATTATATATCATACCCAATCGCCCTCAACTTCCTACGAATCTCATCCTCCAACTCATGACTCTTATCAAACAATTCAGACAGTTCCGATGTAAGCCTTGTCATCTTCTCCTCGAACGGCTCGCCATCATCCTCCTGCTCTTCTATTCCTACATATCTACCCGGAGTAAGTATGAAATCCTGTTTTTCAATCTCTGCAATATCTGCAACTGCACAGAATCCCTTCACATCTTCAAGAGTTCCATCGACAAATGCTGTATATGCATCTGCTATTTTCTGAATATCTTCATCTGTGAGCTCTCTGAGCTTGCGGCTAACCATCGTCCCCATCTTACGAGCATCTATGAACAAAGTTTTGCCAGACTGTTTTTTCTGTTTATTAAGGAACCACAATGATACCGGAATCTGAGTTGTGTAGAATAACTGAGTTGGCATAGCAACGATGCACTCTACCAAATCAGCATTTATTATATTCTTACGGATTTCTCCCTCTCCACCAGACTGTGATGACAGAGATCCATTTGCAAGAACCATACCTATCTTTCCTGACGGCGCAAGATGATATATCATATGCTCCAGCCATGCAAAGTTTGCATTTCCTGCCGGTGGCATTCCATACTTCCAACGTACATCATCTTTTAACTTATCCGCTCCCCAGTTTGAAAGGTTAAATGGCGGATTTGCCATGATGTAATCCGCGCGCAATGTTGGATGACGATCTTCAAGGAATGTATCTGCTGCATAAGATCCCAAATCAGGCTCTATTCCTCGTATAGCAAGATTCATCTGAGCCATCTTCCATGTCGTTGGATTGGAATCCTGACCATATATTGATATATCACTTATATTTCCACTATGCTTTTCTATGAACTTCGCCGACTGAACAAACATACCGCCTGATCCACATGCCGGATCATACACACGACCTTTGAATGGTTTGAGAACTTCCACGAGAGTACGCACAACACATGACGGAGTAAAGAATTCTCCTCCACGCTTGCCTTCCTGCTCGGCAAACATTGACAGACAATATTCATATGTTCGACCAAGGATGTCCTTCTCGTTCCCATGTTCAATCATCTGAATATTTGTAAATAAGTCTACTACATCCCCAAGGCGCCTCTTATCAAGCTCTGGTCTGGCAAAATTCTTAGGAAGAATATCCTTAAGTCTCTTATTTTCTTTCTCTATCGCTCGCATTGCATTATCTATTATTGTTCCTATCTCCGGAGTATGCGCATTTGCAGCTATATCCTTCCAACGTGCTCCTGCAGGTACAAAGAAGATACCTTCTGATGTATATTCATCTACATCTTCCTCAAATCCGTCTCCTTCTTCCACAAGTTCATTATATTTCTCATCGAATCTATCCGATATGTATTTCAAGAAAATCAGACCAAGCACAACACTTTTATACTCTGATGCATCCAGATTTCCACGAAGTACACATGCCGCATCCCAAATCTGTTTTTCAAAGCCTATTTCAGCAGTATTCTTATCAGCCATCTTCCCTCTCCTCCTATGCGCAAATTTTTATTTATCATGCTATAAATTATACACCACGGAATATCAAAAGCAAACAAATAAAACTCCCCAGGCTAGCCATTTATGAAGGGAAAATAACAGATATGGAACATCATATAAATGCAAATGAGCCATATGACAGTCAGGCACACATAGACGAACTCTCACGGATACCCGATGATTTCGACGACTTCAAATACAGTGCAGGCAGATTGCAGTTCTAATTGGTAATTTTGATTACCATTATAAAATAGTTTATACGATACAATTTTATCCAAAAGTCCTAATGCAATTGCTCCATTCTCTCCCTGAGCACTTCCTCCTCAGTGTATGTGTGCTTTCCAAGAAGTTTATCTCGTTTTCCGCCAAATGCCTTATTCAACTTGCCAAGATTGAATCCAACAAGGAATGCGGCAATAACAGTACCGGCGCCCACGCTTCCAAGACTATGTATGCAGATCAGACATGTTACGACCGACACAGCCACCATAGAACAGTCAAATCCGATCTTTACCTTTGAAAATTCAATGTGTGTGCCCTCTGAGACAGCCTGCATAACACCCTCCCCGGCAAGTGGGATAAGATTCGCCGGCAGATAAAAGAATATTCCGCCTGCTATGAATATGGTACTCACAAGCATCAAAACAACCCTGACAACTATGTTATCTGTTGATGGCAGAAATGTGGCAAGATAATTGCAGAATGTCGTGAAGTATCCAAATACTACTCCAACCACTATCTGAAGGAGATTTATCGGTTTGAAATTCTTTCGAAGTATAATGATCTGTATAAGCACCAATGCCGCATGGAATATGATCGTTGCCTTTCCCATCTCGATTCCCCATACACATGTCATCGTATATGGTATAGAGCTCACCGGTGACACTCCCAGATTGGATTTGACTGAAAGTGCTATTCCTATAGTCATAATAAACAGTCCAACAAAATACATTGGGATTCTTACCTTCATGTTCTTCATCTCTTACGTTCCTCTTTTCTGTTGTTTTTTTCGCTGCCCTTCATATTGTCGTACACCCTTACAAGAAGTGACTGCAATTCTTCCGTCTCTTCCGCGGTAAATCCCCTCAGTGCCAAAGATTCAACTAAGTCAAACTTCTTATTGAGCATCTCCACATACTCTCTGCCCTTATCTGTCAAATACACGTACAGGGATCTTCTGTCCCCTGACTTTGTACTTCTCTGTATATAACCTTTATTCTCCATGCCACTCAACACAGCGGTTATCGATGCCGGCTCTATATGACATCCCGCCGCGATATCCTTCTGGCACGCCCCATCATGATCCTTCAGATAGTCCAGCACCTTGGGCTGTCCCATGGTGAGCTCTGTATCCTTTATCTGACTCAGCAATGCCTTCTGCACCATGAAATGATCCGCCATCAGCAGATAATGTATGGATTTTGTATGTTCGTCCATATGGATTCTCCTCTCCAGATAGTTATAATTCTAATTATTAGAATGCTAACGATATTATACACATATTTTTACCCATGTCAAATCGAACTTCGGTCACCTCCATACGCACAAAAAAGATCCGGGATCATATGAACCACCCCGGATCTCCAATTATTCTTTATTTTATTGAGTCTTTATTTCTTTATGACTGCTTTCTTTGACACTCCTCTTTTCAGAAGGATTGTCTTATAACTCTTAAGCTTCTTCGACGGAACCTTGACGGTCATCTTGGCGTATGTCCCTGTAAATGCACCAGATCCAACTGTTTTTCCTGTCATCTGTGTATTCTTTATCACTACTGTCCTGAGCTTCTTACATCCATAGAACGCCTTGGCACCTATAGTCTTGACGTTTTTGCCCAAGGTCACCTTTGTAACCTTTACATTCTTCTTGAACGCCGCTTTTCCTATCGCTGTGACCTTAAATGTCTTGCCACCAAGCTTTATAGTGTCAGGAACCACAACTGTCTTGGTCTTCTTGACAACAGATACGAGAGTTACCGTTCCCTTGCCATTCAGGGATGCATTTGTGATCTTGTACTTGTAATTTCCATTTGCATAGATCTTACCCACAGCCGCAGTTATGTCAAAATACTTTGTCTGTGTTCCACTGTAATTACCGATTCCCATTATCACAACTTTTGCCTTGCCAAAGTCTTTATTTGACGAATATGCAACTCTGTAATCCTTGCCCGCTGTGAGTGTCCGCTTGCCGCAGGTAACCTTCACCGCTGGTGTTATTGCTTTGCCTGTATATACAGCCGACTTTGTGATTGTCACAGAGGCTTTACTTATCGCCTGCTTGTTTATTGCAAATGTAAAAGTCTTCGAGCCCTTATATCTGCCCTGACCTTTGACAACTACCTTTGCTGTACCGGCATTGGTATTGCTGCTATATGAAACTATATAGTCAGTTCCCGCATCAAGTGTTCTTCCACGTGATACAACCTTTACGGCCGGTCTTATCGCTGCGCCTGTATATGTAGTCTTGTACGAAGCATTTCCAGTTGCCGCAAATGTAATATTTGCATCAACGCTTATATCCACAACTATCCATGTCCATACAGCCTTAAATGTTATATCCTCTGATACAGCGCCGTATGCAGAATCAGCATTATAGCTTGTTCCGGCTTCATCCTGCCATGCCAGCGCATATCCAGCCCTCGATGTCTTGTAATCAGTACCATCAGACATGGTGATATTTATTTTCGACAGATCAAGAGTTGATCCCTTGTTTACAGATGACGCATACAACTGGTTGCCATTCTCATCTGTGAACACAACATTTACCATGGTTACACTGTCGCCCTTGCTGTCTACCGGATCCTTGGAATAAATTGGATCTCCACCTATTGACACATCGCCATCAACAATGATCGTTCCATCATCTGACTTTACGCCAAATGAATTTCCACCGGTTGATCCGGATGCATCCGCCGTAACACTTCCACCAACCAGTTTGATAGAATTGTCTGCTGAGATTACCGACTCCCCATCGCCAAGTCCTGATGACTTTGCATCAACAGAGCCTCCTGTGATCTCCACATCCGATTCCCTTACCATCGGACTTTATCTGTATGTTGTCTATCTCAAGATTTCCATCTGTCTTGATCGCAGACGCACCCGGGGTTGTCGCTGATATCTTGGAAGATGTATCCTTTCCAGATACCTTTACATCCGCTGCGTTACTGTTATCGCTGACGCATGTTATACCATCAGCAATCTTATTTTCTCCGCTTACCTTTATGACAAATGTTTCAGAATTGCCCGGACGAACCGTGATCTTCTTTACAGTAGCATTGTCCACGGTTATTCCACTTGCATTTCCGGTATCTACAATTACATCCTCACCATTTCCTGTGATCGTGTAATCCTTATTCTCGGTAAATGAAACTGATATGATTCCACCAGACTGTGATACCTTTACAGTTGGATTTTCCTCACTGTCTGTGAATGCTCCAACATATCTGCTGTCATTCAGTCTTCCGATGTCAATTACGAAAGGATCTGATAAAGGTGTAGTCACCTCAAGTGCCTGGCTGATCTGACCAGCCTTGACATTTGCAGTTTCTTTTACCCTGCCATATACATAATATGTAGTAAATTCCTTGAATCCGGTAAACTGAGCACCATTCTGCCATACAAGCTTTGATGCATCAGCATCCTTTTCACTGGATATTGCATACTCGATCTCACCCACTATACCTGACACCTTGCCGCTGACAGTCACCGCATCAGATGTTACTGATGTCTTTGTCACAGTGACAACTGCGGTATTTTCTCCCTTTGCCACTGTCGCCTTGAGTGTTATGTTCGCTGAGCCATTTGCTGATGATATAACCAGTGTATCGCTGTAGCTTCCGGCACCAAGTCCATTTACCGGTTTTACAACTACTGTTGTTTTATTTCCTGCAGAAATCTGCCCTGCCGGTGATGAAACGATCTGGAATGCCGTTCCATCCTTAAGCTTGGCCTTTACATCTGTAAGGGTTGTCTCCCCGGAGTTTGACAGTTCAATAGCTGCATGATTCGCATTTGAATAGCCATATACGAGGTCTGTCCATGACTTGTCAGCACTGCTACATGACAGCTTTCCAGGAGTGAGCACTTTGACAACACACGCCGCCTTTATTCCCGAGCCATCCTTAGCCGTAGCTGTGATAGTCGCCGTTCCGGCTGCGAGGGCTGTTATCTTGCCATTCTGTACGGATACCTTAGCCTTGTCTGAACTTGACCACACAAGGGATGTATCTTTTGCATCAGCAGGTGTTATCGTTGCCTTGATCTCATCACTGTCGCCCACATTAAGTGTTATGTATGTCTTGTCAAATGAGATTCCTGTAACCTTTACGGCTGGGGGCTCTGACGGAGTCTCTGTGTCTTTCTCAGACGTTGAACCCGTTGTTGATCCAGTTGAGCCAGTCGATCCGGTTGAGCCGGTTGAGCCAGTTGAAGGATCCTTCGTGTCGTCCTCTGTTGTCATGCCTCCACCTGACTCCCCGCTTATCGTCCTGAGCTCTGACGACACCTCGCTCTTTGGAACTACCTTCTGTGCTGCCTTCTCATCGTCTGTACCGTTGTTCTTCACATACAGATAGAGTCCGGCTGCCGCCCCCACAAGGCTTGCATTATAGTCCAGTGCAACCTCGTTCTGGTTATAGTCCTCTGAGCTATCTACATAGGATGTACTCGAACCCGCCGGACCGCCAACCAAAGCGCCGACTAGTACATGTGCCTGCTTTGTATATGCATTTCCAGTTACAGAACCCTGATATCCGCTTGAAGCTCTGTGATGAGGGTACTTTGATGAATACTTGTTGTAACCTACAACGAAACACTTTGAACCAGCATTGTTGCCAAGTATGTACTTCATCTGACCATTTGCCCATGATGAATAATCAGTCTTTCCATATATCGTGTCATACATGAGACCTGTCATCTGATGAGCGGTGTTATATCTCGCCGATCCCCAGCTATCTATCAGACAGAAGTTGTTATCTCCTGACTGTGTCTTGCTCGCTATAAGTCCTGACTGGTTCTCTACAAACACACTCTTCTTTGATGAGTTAGGACTGTAAAGCAGAGCCGCCTGAGCCACATTGTTCCAGCAAAGAGCCCAGTTAGGATTTGTTCTGCCACCATATACATTATTGTATTTTGTTGCATATGCCGATTTACCTGTAGCCTTGTACAGAAGAGCCGCCGCAAGGGCATAGTCATCTTCCCATGAATCTGAGCTATAGAAAGTTGATGCCGGACCCGAGCTGTTCTTCTTAGCCTTAGTATCCGCATATGTGAAAAGCTTCTCCGCATAGGAAAGCGCTTTCTTATCCTTGTAATTTATATAATATGCCGCAAGTGCCGCCGCTGTCTCTGAAACGATATCTGTACACGTATCCGAATCTGATGTGAATGTTGCCTGTCCACTTCTTGATGACTGCTTTTCCGGAGCTCCCCAGTATCCATGATCGACATTTCCATCACCGACCTGATAACAGAAAGCCTGAACCGAGCCATCACTTCCAAGGACTGTGCATCTCTCGAAATAAGCAACGAATCTGTCCATGATCCTCTTATAGTGTGCCTCTGTAGCAGTATCCGCAAATGCCTCGGCAAACTCCATGTGCGCAAGTCCTAGAACTGTAGCCGAATATGCCTGTGGCAAACCAAACTTGGCATGATCTCCCGCATCATGGTATCCACCGCTGACATCCACAGTCTTTCCATTATATGTTGTTTTTGCATCCTCAGTATGGCAGTTTGATCTCCAAGAAAACTCACTCTTTGCAGATACATCACTTCCGCACATATTCGCATCATAAAGATACAGTGACTCCTGAAGAAGCTTCGCATAGTTGTACTCAACATCCGTATTGATCTCACCTGTATTGTCCCCGGCTCCGCCAGATGATGATGAAAGTGAACCGATAAATGAGTCAAATGCACCTGACTGTGAGCTGTAGTACACCTTGACACCTGTTATAGACACACCGTTTGCCGTACCTGTGTAGCCAAGCTTTGAATAGCTCACGCTCGAACCTGCATTTACTGCACCTGACTTCTTGGATGTGTTTGGATATATGTACAGCTTTCCATCACTGAATACACCCTTGAGGGCTGACCAGCTGCTGTAATCCTTAACTGCAGTTACAGAGCCACTCACATCAGCCACCGCTATCCAGTCTGCTATGTATGAATTGCTCTTGTTATTTATCGTTATCTCTGTCTCGTAGTAGCCGTCTCCCTTGGCTGTTCCATCTCCATCAGCAAGACTTGCGGTTACGCTTGAACTTGTGTTTCCAATTGAATCAAGGTCCGCACTGCCTGATCCGCTGTCGCCTGAACCGCCTGACTCCCCTGATGAACCACCAGAGGTGCTCTTTGTTCCTGAGAGAACCGCTGACACGATCCTGAATTTGATCGTGCTGTTTTCCTGAAGATTGGCAACCTGTATTCCAAATGCCACCTTCTCCGTGCTTGTTGTGCTGATAGATGACAGATCAAGTACGGTCTCAAACTGACCGCTCTTGGACAGATCTATCCACTTGTCATTATTCGACCATGAAGAACCATATGACGCAAATGGCATAACTCCCGCATTCTGTCCACTTGCAGCGGTAAATGTGTCAACCGCATATGTGATCTTGAGCGTCTTATATCCCGCATCCGCAATAGCCTTCATGGATGCCAGATCTGATGAAGGCGAAAATCTGATCTCCGCCTTTCCATAATCACTCCACTCATCTGTTGCCGCAGTCACCGTCTTCCAGCCGGTGTCCGGTTTCAGATCCAGCGTGATGCTCTCCGCCTTAGCTGTGATCTCCGGCCAGGTTATACTGCCGATGATCATGCATAAGGTGAGAACATATGCCAGGATCCTGCTCGCTGCTTTCTTTCTCATTTTACTTTTCCTCCTTGTACTTCCTTTTTCCTCCTAAAAAATACCCTATTATTAAAAATATAGCACAGAAAACATCTTCATGCGACCCAATAATCCGTCATTATTTATGCGCATAATTACCAATGTTTTCTGTGCTATTTTACCAATACTTTATTAGCAAGTATTCTTTTTGAAGTTTCTATGTCATTTGCCATCTGAGCCTTGAGCTCATCCAGGCTTCCAAATTTCTTCTCACCTCGGATCTGCTCGATAAGCTCCACCTTGATGACCTGTCCATATATGTTCCTGTCAAAGTCGAAGATATTCGTCTCTATGGTGATATTTCCCTTGTCGTTAACTGTAGGATTGTCTCCTATGTTGGTGATTCCCATATAGACTCTGAAAGGATCCTCATGTCCCGTATGCTTCCCCCGGATTATCCTGATCCTTGAAGCATACACACCAGCCGGCGGGTACAGCTTGCGCTCCTCCGGCAGCATATTCGCAGTCGGTATTCCTATTGTCCTTCCAAGCTGTTTACCGGACACCACTTCACCTGTCATACTGTACGGTCTGCCGAGCATCGGAATGACCGACCTCACATCTCCCTCAGAAATATTCTTCCTGATGACAGTTGAGCTGACCACCTCGTCATCCTGTTCCAGCTTGTCTATGACTATGACCTTATATCCATACTCGTCCGCATAGCTTCTGAGGGTATCCACATCGCCCTTTCTGTCTCTGCCGAATCTGTAATCGCTTCCAACCACGACATATCCGGCCCGCATCATGTCCACCAGAACATCTCTGATGAACGCCTTCGGCTCTGTAGCCGCAAATGCATCGTCAAACGGATATTCAACCAGGACGTCAACTCCGGTATCCGATACCACCTGTGCCTTCTCGTCAGATGTGTATATGGTCTTCATATTGCTCACATCAAACACATGATTCTCCCTCATGTCAAATGTGAACACAACGCCCATATATCCCTGTCTCTGAAGCTTCAACACCTGCTCTATCAACAGCATGTGTCCCTGATGGATACCATCAAACTTGCCCAGGGCAACCGCCGTGCGCTCTGTGCTATTCAGTTTTACCTTCTTCGTGTCCTTTATATGAATCATAACTGTCTGTCCTTAATTACTCACCGGAAACATCTTAAATGGCACATACTGCCTCTTCTCATCGCTGTATTCATACAGTGCCGCAAATCTTCCATTCTCATCGAACACCTTGACATAGGTATCCCTGTGTATCTTATTCTCTGCAAATGCATCCGCACTGAGCTTATTTCCATTTGCCAGAAGCTTAACACCCTTCTCAGCTATATGAAGCTCCGGTATATTCGGCATGAGCTTATCCGTTGTTAATATATGCTGCATGAGTGTCCCGTCATCCCTTGCCTTCTCCACCTCATCAAGCGTCAGACTTTCTTCTATAGTAAAGCCCTTCACCTCGGTTCTGACAAGCTTCTCCATCACCGCACCGCAGCCAAGCTTTTCTCCTATATCCCTGCACAGGCTTCTGATATATGTTCCCTTGGAACAGCTCACATCGAATGTCACCCTCGGAAGTTCTACCGACTGTATGGTGATACCATGTATCGTGACCAGTCTCGGCTCTCTCTCTATAACCTGTCCGGCTCTCGCCAGCTCATAGAGCTTCTTACCATTTACCTTGATGGCTGAATACATAGGCGGGATCTGCATGTAATCGCCTACAAAACTCATCACCGCAGCCCTGACTGTCTTCTCATCAGGATATACATCTGTCACGTCTGTCATGACTCCTGTCACGTCTTCGGTGTCACTTGTCTTTCCGAGAAGCATGGTACATGTGTATGTCTTGTTCTTCTCAGTGAGCAGGTCGCACATCTTCGTAGCACTTCCCAGACACACAAGAAGAACTCCCTCCGCCATGGGATCGAGAGTTCCGGTATGACCTATCTTTTTCTGTTTTAATATACCACGGAGCTTTGCCACCACATCAAATGACGTGAACCCCTGCTCCTTATATATATTGATAAATCCATCTATCATAACTATTTCAAATCCAATCCAAAGTCTTTTACATCAGTCCGCTGTATCAGTACCTGTTCCAGATCACATCTTTTCTGCAATTTATCAGCCAAGCTGTTTCTCTATATCCGCAACTATCTCCGCAACTATCTTTTCCGGATCACCTGACATATTGCATCCCGCAGCCTTCACATGGCCGCCACCGCCGTGGCTGCACGCGATCTCACTCACGTTCACGATATCATTTGCCCTGAGGGATATCTTGTAATTATCCTCACCAGCCTGATACATGAAGAAAGCAACCTCAGTACCTGATGTCAGTCTGAGCTGATCCACGATTCCATCCGTATCCATCTTGCTGGCACCAAATCTGTCAAAGTCCTCCTTTGTCAGAAGTGTATGGGTTATCTTTCCATCTGCAAACTGCTTCATGTTGAGAAGCGCATAGCCCAGAAGCTTATTCTGTGTGAGCGTCTTCTTGTAAAATGTCTCATCTATGACAAAGCTTGGTCTCGCTCCCTTCTCTATCAGGATTCCCGCTATGGTCATGGACTCTCTGGTGGTATTGCTGTGCTTAAACACTCCTGTGTCGTGGACTATACCGGTATACAGACACTCTGCGCACTGCTGGTTGATCTTTTTCTCATCCAGGAGCTTGAATATAGCCTCCGCAGCGGAGCATGCATCACTTTCCACATAGCACACATCACCAAAGCCTTTGTTAGACACATGGTGGTCTATGCAAAGAGTTCTCTTCGCAGTCTCATAATATCTGACAAATGGTGTGAATCTATCCATATCTCCGCAGTCAAGCGACATAAACAGATCATAGGTCTCGTCATCTGCCTCATGTTTTACAGTAGATGCACCATTCAGGAACATAAATACATCTGGGAATTCCTGAAGATATACCTGAACCCTCTTGTCAGGGTAATTGCTTGTAATATAGTTATACATTCCAAGTGTTGAACCTATACAGTCACCATCAGGATTAATATGTCCTGTTATGGCTATGCTGTCTGCGTTCTCTATCTCCCTTATAAGATCGTTCATGATATACCTCCTTTTAAATTCTCATATTATATCCTACTCTTCAAACTCATCTTCACTCTCTGAGTTTTCATCTGTACTCTCGTCAGCATCGCCATGCTTTCCGAGAGCCTCATCTATCTTGTGGGACATACTGACACCATACTCTATGGACTGGTCCATGATAAATGTTATCTCCGGTGTATTGCGCAGATTTACAGAATGAGCAAGCTCTCTTCTGATATATCCCATTGCGCTGTTCAACCCTGCAAATGTGGAATCAACAGCATCCTGGTCACCCAGGACACTGATATATGCCTTACAGAACTTGAGATCAGGTGTGACAACCACATCAACGACCGAAGTCATAGGTGATATTCTTGGATCCTTGATCTCACGGCTGATGATCCTGCTGAGTTCTCTCTGGACCTCACCGTTGATCCTGTTATTCTTTACACTGTTTTTTCTCATATCTATTACTACTTTCTAGGCACCTCTACCATCTCGTATGCCTCTATCTGATCTTCCTCTGCAACGTCCTGGAAGTTCTCGAATACCATACCACACTCAAAGCCGGACTTAACTTCCTTGACATCATCCTTGAATCTCTTGAGTGAAGCAAGCTTTCCTTCAAATATAAGATTGCCCTCTCTGGTAATCCTTACGCTGCAGTTTCTGTTGATTGTTCCGTCGAGAACATATGAACCGGCAATGACACCGATACCAGAAGCCTTGTATGTCTGTCTGATCTCTGCGTGTCCGATGACCTTCTCCTCATATATAGGATCAAGCATACCCTTCATTGCTGAATCAATATCCTCTATTGCATTGTAAATGACTCTGTACAGACGAACATCTACCCCCTCGCTGTCAGCCATATCCTTTGCTCTCGCATCCGGTCTGATATTGAAACCGATTACGATGGCATTTGATGCTGATGCAAGAATTATATCTGACTCGTTGATAGCACCTACACCTGCATGTATGCACTTGATAACGACCTCGTCATTTGAGAGTTTTAAGAGACTCTGCTTAACGGCCTCAACTGAACCCTGTACATCTGCCTTGATGATGATCTTGAGCTCCTTGAGGTTGCCGGCCTGGATCTGGCTGTACAGATCGTCAAGTGACATTCTCTGCTTTGTATCTGCAAGAAGCTTCTCCTTACCCTGCGAGATATATGTCTCTGATATGGTTCTTGCTTCCTTCTCATTGTCAACTGCCATGAATATCTCGCCTGCATCAGGAACTGTGTTGAGACCCTGGATCTGTACAGGTGTTGATGGAAGAGCCTCTGTAACTCTCTCACCTCTTGAGTTGGTCATGGCACGTACCTTACCATGTGACGCTCCGACAGCGATGTAATCTCCAACATGGAGTGTTCCCTTCTGTACAAGCATTGTTGCAACAGGTCCACGTCCCTTGTCAAGCTCAGCCTCGATGACGATACCTCTTGCCTTTCTGTTAGGATTTGCCTTAAGTTCAAGCACATCCGCTGTGAGGAGGATCATCTCAAGGAGATTGTCAATACCTTCCTTAGTATGTGCAGATACAGGACAGAATATTGTTGAACCACCCCAATCCTCTGGGATAAGCTCATACTCTGTGAGCTCCTGCTTAACTCTCTCTATATTTGCACTTTCCTTATCGATCTTGTTGATCGCTACTATGATCTCAATCCCAGCAGCCTTTGCATGGTTGATAGCCTCGATAGTCTGTGGCATTACTCCATCATCGGCAGCTACAACAAGGATAGCGATATCTGTACTCTGTGCACCACGCATACGCATTGCTGTGAACGCCTCATGTCCAGGAGTATCAAGGAATGTTATAGTCTGGCCATTTACATCGACAACTGATGCACCGATGGCCTGTGTGATTCCACCAGCCTCACCTGATGTTACCTTTGTCTGTCTGATGGCATCAAGAAGTGATGTCTTACCATGATCAACATGACCCATAACGCAGACTACAGGAGGTCTTGAAACCATATCCTTCTCGTCCTCTTCATCCTCCTTAAGGAGCTCCTCGATCACATCAACTTTCTCCTCTTCCTCAGCTATGCAGTTGTACTCAAGTGCGATCTCTGAAGCCTCGTCAAATGGAAGCTCTGAGTTCACATTGACCATCTTACCTGCGAGGAACAGCTTCTTGATAAGTGCTGTTACAGGAGTCTTTACCGCATCAGCCAGCTCCTTGAGTGTTACAACCTCAGGAAGTGTGATGGTTCTGATTGCATCCGGATCCTCCTGTGGTGCCTGCTGCTTCTTCTGTGGCTTGTTCTTCACATTCTTCGCAAGTCTGCTGATATCAGCCTCGACCTCCTCAGGTGATCTTCTGTTGCCCTTACGTGGCTTGTTCTTATCTCTGTTGTAGTTATCTCTGTTCTGGCTCTTTAAATCCTTACCCGGCATCTCCTTCGCATCGAAGTCCTTGCGGTCTCTCTTGAATGGTGCTCTCTTCTGAGCTGGGCTGTCATCCTCGTCATCCTTGCCAAATGGCATATTGATACGGTTGCTGAAACGGTTGCCACCATCTCTGTTAAAGCCTCTTCCGCCCTGGTTTCTATCGCCATTGCCGAAGCGTACGCCACCCTGGTTTCTGTCTCCGTCTCTGTTAAACCTTGGTCTGTCACCCTGGCCGTCCCTGTTAAATCTTGGTCTGTCACCCTGGTTTCTATCACCATCTCTGTTAAACCTTGGTCTGTCATT
>OHSI01001109.1_pt1 | contig 14765 bp, 11 predicted proteins | sample 1578641 | NCBI WGS metagenome assembly OHSI01 (sample SAMEA3879535, study PRJEB24766) | human gut metagenome | biome: human-associated habitat; feature: feces | place: USA | collected 1985/1987 | reverse complement strand
GGCCTCGGCGGCTCGCTCGACAGCTTCGCGGGCACGGTCAAGCGCGCTCCAAAGTGGATGATCCGCTGCAATCTGGAATGGCTCTACCGGCTCATCAAGGAGCCGAAGCGGTTCGGACGTATGCTCCGGCTGCCAAAATACCTGTTCGCCGTGCTTGGCAAACGGATAAGAGGGTAAGCAATATGGGAAAACTGATCGTGTTTGAGGGTACCGACGGTACCGGAAAATCCACACAGTTCGCACTTCTGACCAAGCGGCTGCAGAGCGAGAACATCCCGTTCCGCCGTCTGCAGTTTCCGCAGTATCTCGAGCCGTCGTCGGCGCTTATCCGGATGTATCTCAACGGCGAGGACGTGACGAAGGAGATACGCCTGCCGATGATATCGAAGTACGCCTCAGACGTGTCGGCCATACCGGAGGTGCGGGCGTTCCTGATGGAGCTGCAGCGGTCTCTGGCGCGGGAGCACAGCGTCATCATGGACGGACGTGACATCGGGACCGTGGTGCTGCCGGACGCGGAGGTGAAGGTGTTTCTGTGCGCGGATGTGGAGACGCGGGCGCGGCGGCGGTTTTTGGAGCTGGAGCAGCGGGGCACGCCCAAGGCGTTCGAGGAGGTGCTGCAGGAGATGGAGCAGCGGGATTATAACGACACCCACCGCGCCGCCGCGCCCCTCCGTCCGGCGGACGACGCCATTATGATCGACAACACGGACATGGACTTCCATAGTAGTCTCGATCTGCTGTTGGACGTGATCAAGGGGAGCGTGGGCGCGTGAGGAACAAGTTTTACGCCGCCGTGTGGCGCGTGCTGCGCCCGCTGGTGCTGTTTTTCCTGCCGGTGGATCTGCGTGGCACGGAGAATCTGAAGGAGGGGGAGCCGGTGCTGCTGTGCGCCAACCACTCCAGCGCGTGGGACCCCATCATGTTCGTGCTGTCCATGCCCCAGCGGTTCAACGTGCGGATCATGGCGAAAAAGCAGCTGTTCTCCATCCCCATCGTGGGAGGCTTCCTGCGGGCGATCGGCGTGTTCCCGGTGGATCGGGGACACAGCGACATCGGCGCGGTCAAGACGGCAATATGCAGCCTGCGGGACGGGTGGAACCTGTTCCTGTTCCCGGAGGGGACGCGGGTGAAGGAGCCGGGACGGGCGGAGGTCAAGTCCGGCGCGGGCATGATGGCGATACGCGCCGGGGTGAAGCTGGCACCGGTGTTCATCGGCACGAAGAAGCGGATCTTCCGCAAAACGCCCATCATTATCGGCGAACCCTTTGAACCGGAGTACACGGGGCGCAAGGGGACGGCGGAGGAGTACACCGCCAACTCCCGCGAGGTCATGCGCCGCGCCTATGCAATGGGAGGCATACAATGCGAGTGATACTGGCGGAGACGGCGGGCTTCTGCTACGGCGTGGAGCGGGCGGTGAGGCTGGCGGAGCAGATCGCACGGGAAAAGGGCGGCTGCGTCATGCTGGGCAGCATCATCCACAACGACAAGGTGGTGGGGCAGCTGGAAGCACTGGGAGCGCGGCAGGTGCAGTCCGTGGAGGACGTGCACCCCGGCGACACGGTGCTGCTCCGCGCCCACGGGGAGCGTGCGGAGGTCATCCGCGCATTGGAGGCGAAGGGCGTCGGCGTGATCGACGCCGCCTGTCCCCACGTGCTGCGGATACACCGACTGGTGGAGCAGGCGGAAAAGCAGGGGCGCACGCCGCTCATCATCGGCGAGGCGCACCACCCGGAGGTCGCGGCGGCAGCCAGCCGCAGCACCTGCAGCGTGGTGGCGGAGAACCCGGAGGAGCTGTCCAAATGGCTGGACGGCGACGCTGCGCGGCGTGATCTGGGCTTGTCGGTCGTCGCACAGACCACCTGTATTCGCTCGGTATGGGAAGAGTGCGTAAAAATTTTAAAAAAACAGTGTACAAACGCAGAAATATTTGATACAATATGTGATGCTACGCAAAAACGTCAGTCTGAGGCGGCGAATATCGCCGGTCAGGTGGACGTTATGGTCGTGGTCGGAGATCGTAAGAGTGCCAACACCAAACATTTAACGGAGATCTGCAGTGCCCGCTGTTCCCGCGTTTACCAGGTCGAGGGAGCCGAGGGAGTACAGACTGACTTTCTTAATGGATGTTCTGTGGCGGGGCTTACAGCCGGCGCGTCCACGCCTGCGGGCATCATTAAGGAGGTATATGCAACGATGAGCGAAGAGATCAAGAACATGGAAGCTACCGAAGAGAGCTTCGAGGAAATGCTGGAAAAATCTTTTAAGACTTTGAATACAGGAGAGAAGGTAACCGGTATCGTAACGGCGATCGGCCCCACCGAGGTGCAGGTCGATCTGGGCTGCAAGCAGGCGGGCTACATTTCCGTGGACGAGCTGTCCGCCGATCCCAATGTCAAGCCTGAGGATGTGGTGAAGGTCGGCGATGAGATCGAGACTTACATCATCCGTGTCAACGATGTGGAGGGCTATGCCATGCTGTCCAAGAAGCGTTTGGACGCTGTCAAGGTCTGGGAGGACATCGAGAAGGCGCGCGAGGACAAGACCACTCTCGAGGGCAAGGTCACCGAGGAGAACAAGGGCGGCATCGTCGTCAACGTCAAGGGCGTGCGCGTGTTCGTGCCCGCTTCCCAGTCCGGTCTGCCCCGCGGTGCCGAGCTGAGCACCATGATCGGTCAGACCGTCTCCCTGCGTATCACGGAGGTCAACCGTGCCCGCCGCCGCGTGGTCGGCTCCATCAAGGCGGTCACCTACGAGGCGCGTCAGGCGGCACAGGCCGAGATCTGGAACAACATCGAGATCGGCAAGCACTACACCGGCACCGTGAAGTCCATGACTTCCTATGGTGTGTTCGTGGACATCGGCGGCGTGGACGGTATGGTACATATCTCCGAGCTGTCCTGGAGCCGTATCAAGAACCCCGCAGAGGTGGTCTCCGTGGGCGATACGCTGGATGTGTACGTCATCTCCTTCGACCCCGAGAAGCACAAGATCTCTCTGGGCGTGAAGGATCGCTCCTGCAATCCCTGGGATAAGTTCATGGATACCTACCACGTGGGCGACGTTGCCAATGTGCGTATCGTGAAGCTGATGACCTTCGGCGCGTTCGCCGAGGTCGTGCCCGGTGTGGACGGTCTGATCCACATCTCCCAGATCGCTGACCGCCGCATCGAGAAGCCCGGCGACGTGCTGACCGAGGGCGAGATGGTGGACGCCAAGATCACCGCCATCGACGAGGAGAAGCAGAAGATCTCCCTGTCCATCCGCGCTCTGCTGGCTCCCTCCGCTGAGGACGACGGCGACGAGGAGTAATTTCCCGAAAGTAAAACAGCGGCACCCATAGGGTGCCGCTGTTTTTTCACCTCGTCCCCGTTATTTTTTGCACAAGCTTTACCGGTAATTCTTGTCTGTTTCGTCAATTCCCTTAGTGGGGACTTTGTGCTAAAATTAACGATTGGAAGAAAAAGCTGCCCTCAAAGGAAAAATAGAAATGAACAGGGAGGAACAGACCATGCCTTTTGCAGATTTTCGGGAAATTTACAGGCAAAAGCTGACCACCGCCGACGAGGCGGTGAAGATCATCAAGTCGGGCGATTGGGTGGACTACGGCTTCTGCGCCATCCATCCCCGGGTGCTGGACGAGGCATTGGCGCGGCGGGCACCGGAGCTGGAGGACGTGAAGGTGCGCGGCGGCATCAGCCTGTGGAAGCCCGCCATCTTCGACATTGAGGATCCGGTGCACCACATTATTTACAACTCCCACCACATGAGCAGCGTGGAGCGGCACCACATCGCCAGCGGCGCGGGGTTCCACGAGCCTATGCGCTACTCCGAGCTGCCCCGGTACTACTACGACCACATCACGCCGCCGGACGTGGCGATGTTCCAGGTCGCGCCCATGGATAGCCACGGGTACTTCAACTTCGGGCTGTCCGCGTCCCATCTGAAAGCCGTGTGCGAGATGGCGAAGGTGGTCATCGTGGAGGTCAACGAGAATATGCCCCGCTGTCTGGGCGGATTTGACAACTGCATCCACGTCAGCGAGGTGGACATGATCGTGGAGGGACGCAACGACCCCATGGGTATCCAGCCCAGCGGCACCGCCACCGAGGTGGATAAGGCGGTGGCAAAGCTGATCGTGGAGCAGATCCCCAACGGCGCGTGCTTGCAGCTGGGGATCGGCGGTATGCCCAACACCGTGGGTGCCATGCTGTGCGAGTCCGATCTGAAGGATCTGGGCGTACATACGGAGATGTACGTGGACGCCTATGTGGATCTCGCCATGGCGGGGAAGGTCACCTGCATGAAGAAGAACATCGACCGGGGCCGTCAGGTGTTCGCCTTCGCCGCGGGCACCCAGAAGCTGTACGACTATCTGGACGACAACCCCGCCTGTATGTCCGCGCCCATCAGCTACACCAACGACATCCGCACCGTGGCGTCTATCGACAACTTTATCTCCATCAACAACGCCGTGGACGTGGATCTGTACGGACAGGTCAACGGCGAGACGGCGGGCACCAAGCAGATCAGCGGTGCCGGCGGACAGCAGGACTTCGTGCTGGGCGCGTATCTGTCCAAGGGCGGCAAGAGCTTCATCTGCCTCAGCTCCACCCACGCGGACAAGGACGGTACCCTCCACTCCCGCATCCGCCCCACGCTGCAAACCGGCTCCGTGGTGACGGACACCCGCGTGAACACCATGTACGTGGTGACGGAGTACGGCTGCGTCTGCCTCAAGGGTCTGAGTGTCTGGGAGAGGGCGGAGAAGCTGATCTCCATCGCCCACCCGGACTTCCGGGAGGAGCTGATCCGTGCGGCGGAGCAGCAGAAGATCTGGTATCCCCACAACAGAAGATAAGGAAAAAGAGCACCGAGAGGTGCTCTTTTTCTGCATGAGAACGGGACGATACGCACAACCTACGGCAAAAAGGAGGCGCGTATACATGAACCATTCCGACAGCCCGGAAAAGACCGGGAAAAGCACACCCGTCCCCGTGCAGCCCATTATCGACATGGGCAGCACGGTGGTGAAAAATGCGCGGGGCACCGTTCTCTGCCTGACCGTGGTGGGGCAGGTGGAGGGGCACACTCTGCTGCCGGACAACGTGAAGGCGACCAAATACGAGCACGTCCTGCCGCTGCTGGCGGCGTCGGAGCAAACGGAGGACATTGACGGCTTGCTGCTGCTGTTGAACACCGTGGGCGGCGACATCGAAGCGGGGCTGGCGATCGCGGAGCTGGCAGCCGGAATGACGAAGCCCACCGTCACGCTGGTGCTGGGCGGCGGGCACTCCATCGGCGTGCCGCTGGCGGTGTGCGGCAAGGAGACGTTCATCGCCCCCACCGCGTCCATGACGATCCATCCGGTGCGGATGTCCGGCACGGTCATCGCCGCGGAGGAGACGTACCGCTATTTCCAGCGGATACAGGAGCGCATCGTGCGCTTCGTGGCGGGCAACAGCCGCGTCAGCGCGGAGCGGTTCCGGGAGCTGATGCTCTCCAGCGGCGACATGGCAAACGACGTGGGCACCGTGCTCTACGGAGAGCAGGCGGTGGCGGAGGGCATCATCGACCGGGTGGGCACGCTCTCGGACGCGCTGGACGCGCTGTACGGGCAGATCCGGCGGCGAAAGTGAAGAAAGCTCCCCCGCCCGGTGGCGGGGGATTTTTCTGCGGCGCGGACTACGGTTTTTCTTGAAAAAAGGGGACTTCCATAGTATACTAAGTTAGTTAAGGTATGCCAAAGTATAAGAGGTGAAGTAATTGTACTTAAAAGCACTTGAGATACAGGGGTTCAAATCGTTCCCCGAAAAAACCGTGCTGAACTTCGGCGAGGACATCACCGCCATCGTGGGGCCCAACGGCTCCGGCAAGTCCAACATCTCCGACGCTATCCGCTGGGTCATGGGCGAGCAGAACAGCCGCCAGCTCCGCGGCGCCAAGATGGAGGACGTGATCTTCGGCGGCACGGAGAAGCGCAACCAGATGGGCTTTGCACAGGTAACGCTGGTCATCGACAACACGGAGCATATCTTCCCCACACGGGAGGAGGCGGAGGTGGCGGTCACCCGCCGGTACTACCGCAGCGGCGAGTCGGAGTATTACATCAACAAGCAGTCCGTGCGCCTCAAGGACGTGAACGAGCTGTTCATGGACACCGGCATGGGGCGGGAGGGCTACTCCATCATCGGACAGGGCAAGATCGACGAGATACTGTCCGTCAAGAGCGGCGAACGCCGGGAGATCTTCGAGGAGGCGGCAGGCATCAGCAAATACCGCCACCGCAAGGAGGAGTCCGAGCGGAAGCTGGAGCGCACGGAGGAGAACCTCGTGCGTATCAACGACAAGATCGCGGAGCTGGAATTACAGGTGGAGCCGCTGCGCCAGCAGGCGGAAACGGCGAAGAAATACCTTGTCCTCCGGGACGAGCTGCGCGTGCTGGAGATCTCCGTCTGGCTGGAGCAGCTGCAAAATCTGCGTACCGCCAAGCTGAAGCTGGAGAGCGACACCGCGCTGGCAAAGGAGGAGTGTGACCGCGCCCAGCGGGCACTGGACGAGTCTTACGCGCTGGGGGAGAGCTTCACAGAGCAGATGCGCCGGAACGACATGGACGCCGAGAGCCTGCGCGGGCAGGTCACGGAGTCCGACAGTGCCGCCGGGGAGGAGGCAGCCGCCATCGCCGTGCTGCAAACCTCCATCGACCATAACAACGACTCCCTGCGCCGCTTGGAGCAGGAGCTGACCAACGCCGATGCGCGGCGTGAGAATCTGCAAGGGCAGATCGACGCGCAGCTGGCGCATATCGCGGAGATCGACGCGTCCGCCGCCGATTTGGAGCGGGAGCTGGACGACCTGCTGGAAAAGGCGCGTTCCCTGTCCGACAGTGCCCGCGGTGCGGCGGACGAGGCGGAGTCCCTCCGCGCACAGGAGGCTCTGGCGGTGGCGGAGGCCGCCGACGGGCGCGCCGCGCTGTCGGCACTGCAGGCGGGACTGGACGAGGCGGGACAGCGGCGCGTCACCGTGCGGCAGGAGCTGTCCGACGCGCAGGAAGAGCTGGAGAGCAGCGAAAGGGAAGCCAAGCAGAACCGCCGCGCCCTCAACGACGCCAAGGAGGAAGTGCAGGCGGTGCAGAACATGATACAGGGGCACTCCCTGCGTATGGACAGCCGCCGCCAGAAGGCGGAGGATGCCCAGGCGCAGAAGCTGGATCTCACCATGAAGGTGCGGGCACAGGATGACCGTATCCGCCTGCTCACCGAGATGGAGAAGGAGTACGAGGGCTTCAACAAGGCGGTAAAGACCGTCATGCAGGCGTCGGAGAAAAGCACCCTGCGGGGCGTCCACGGCCCCGTGGCGGGGCTGATGACCACGAAGCAGGAGTACGCCGTGGCGTTGGAGACGGCGCTGGGTGCCGCGCTGCAAAACATCGTGGTGGATAGGGAGGAGGACGCCAAGGCCGCCATCCAGTTCCTGAAGCAGCGGGACGGCGGACGCGCCACATTCCTGCCCCTGACCGCCATCCGCGGCGACGTGCTGTGGGAGAATATCGCCGGGGAGTACGGCTTTGTGGGCGTCGCCAGCGAGCTGGTGCGCTACGACAGCCGGTACGACGGCATTTTCAAGAATCTTTTGGGACGCACGGCGGTCATGGAGGATCTGGACAGCGGCATCGCGCTGGCGCGGAAGTTCCGCAACGCCTTCCGCATCGTGACGCTGGACGGGCAGATCATCAACCGGGGCGGCTCCATGACCGGCGGCTCCGCCAGCCGCTCCTCCGGCGTGCTGTCCCGCGCCAACGAGCTGGAACGGCTGACCAAGGCGCAGAGCACGCTGCACGGCAAGCTGACCGATATTTCCCAGCAGGCGGAGGACGCCCAGCGGGAGCTGCAAAAGGCGGAGTACGAATTGCAGGTCGCCAAGGAGCAGCAGCGCAAGGCGGAGGACGACGTGCTGACGCTGCAGGGCAAGCAGGATCACTATGACATCCTGCTGGAGAGCCTGCGCCTTAGCTGCGAGACCATGGAGCAGGAGCTCTCCACCCTTGACCGCCGGGAGCAGGACGGCCGCGCCCGGATAGAGTCTACCCGCGCCGCCATCGAGAGCGCGGAGAGCCGCGCCGCCGCCTTGCGGCAGGAGATGCAGAGCAAGCTGGCGGGGCAGAGCGATCTGACGGAGCAGACGAACCGGCTGGCACAGGCGGTCAGCGACAAAAAGGCGGCGCAGGCGGCACTGCACGCGGAGCGGGACGGCGCACAGCGCAGCGTCGCCGACCTGCGGGCGTTGCAGGCGGACATGGTGTCCGACCGCACGGAGCGTGACGCGCTGGCGCGGCAGTACCGCGCCTCCAACGAACAGGCGCAGGCGGATATTGCCGCCCACCAGACCGCGCTGGACGAGAGAAACGCCCGCACCGCCGCCCTGCGGCAGAGACTGGAGGCACTGGCGCAGGAGAAGCTGGAATTGGAGCAGCAGCGTGAGCAGCACAGCCGCAACAGCCGCCAGTACAACGACGCGCTGCTGAACGCCATGCAGGCGCACAGCAAATTGCAGCAGAAGCTGGAAAACAGCACCATGGAGGAGGGGCAGATCCTTGAGAAGCTGTGGGAGCGGTACGAGCTGAGCCACAGCGACGCCATGGAGCAGCGGGTGGAGCTGGAGAGCGTCCCCAAGGCGACGCGCCGCATCGCGGAGCTGAACCGGGAGATCAAGGCTCTGGGCAACCCCAATATCGGTGCCATAGAGGAATTTGACCGGGTGAACACCCGCTACACGTACCTCTCCGACCAGCGCAGCGACGTGGAGCAGGCGAAGGAGGAGCTGCTGGGCATCATCGATCAGATCACCCAGCAGATGACCACCATCTTCGCCGAGCAGTTCCGGCTGCTGAACGAGAGCTTTCAGGAGACGTTTCTGGAGCTGTTCGGCGGCGGTAAGGCGCGGTTGGAGCTGGAGGACGAGGACGACATCCTCAACTGCGGCATCGAGATCAAGGTGCAGCCCCCCGGCAAGCAGCTTAAGACCATCACGCTGCTCTCCGGCGGCGAAAAGGCGTTCGTGGCGATCGCCCTGTATTTCGCCATTTTGAAGGTACACCCCACGCCCTTCTGCGTTATGGACGAGATCGAGGCGGCGTTGGACGAGGCGAACGTGGTGCGCTACGCCCGCTATATGCGGCGTATCGCCGGCAAGACACAGTTTATCGTCATCACCCACCGGCGTGGCACCATGGAGGAGGCGGACGTGCTGTATGGCGTGACCATGCAGGAAAAGGGCGTCAGCCGCATACTGACCATCAATCTCAACGACATGGCGAAGGAGCTGCACATCAAATAAGGAGGTTTACAGCATGGCAATGGGACTGTTTCAGATACTCAAGGAGGCGTTCACCGCCGTCCCTACCTTCGACGATCTGAACGACGAGTTTTACGACGGGCTGGAGGAAGCCCTTATTCTGGCGGATGTGGGCGCGGACACGGCGTGCGACATCGTGGAGCAGCTGCGTAAGCGGGTGAAGGAGAAATTCATCGGACGCATGGAGGACGTCAAGGACGCGCTGCGGGACATCCTCCGCAGCAAGCTGGACGTGGGCGACAGTGCGCTGACGCTGCGCGGCAAGCCCGCCGTGGTGCTGGTCATCGGCGTCAACGGCGTGGGCAAGACCACGTCCATCGGCAAGCTGGCGGCCCGGCTCAAGGGCGAGGGCAAAAAGGTGCTCCTCTGCGCCGGCGATACGTTCCGCGCCGCCGCCGCCGACCAGCTGGAGATCTGGGCGGGACGCGCCGGTGTGGACATCGTGCGGCAGAACGAGGGAGCCGATCCCGGTGCCGTGCTGTTCGACGCGCTGCAGGCCGCCAAGGCGCGTAATGCGGACGTGGTGCTCTGCGACACGGCGGGGCGGCTCCACAACAAGCAGAATCTTATGAACGAGTTGGCGAAGCTGCGGAAGATCATCGACCGGGAGTGCCCCGACTCCGCCTGCGAGACACTGCTGGTGCTGGACGCCACCACCGGGCAGAACGGACTCATTCAAGCGCGGACGTTCAAGGAGACGGCGGGGCTTACCGGCATCGTCCTCACCAAGCTGGACGGCACCGCCAAGGGCGGCATCGTCATCGCCATCGCGCAGGAGCTGGGCGTGCCCGTGAAGTTCGTGGGCGTGGGCGAGGGCATCGACGATCTGAAGCCCTTCGACCCTGCGGAATTTGTGCGCGGCATGGTGTAAGAAACGAAGGGAGAACAATACCGTGAAATTTGTACTGGCATCCCACAACAAGGGCAAGCTATCGGAGATGCAGGCGATCCTCGCCCAGCTGGGCGTGGAGGTGGTCATGCCCTCCGACGTGGGCGTGGACATAGACGTGGAGGAGACGGGCACCACCTTTGCCGAAAACGCCGCGCTGAAGGCGAACGCCATTATGACCGCCAGCGGCCTGCCCGCTATCGCCGACGACTCCGGGCTGTGCGTGGACTATTTGCAGGGCGCGCCGGGCATCTACTCCGCCCGGTACGGCGGGCTGGACGACGATCCCTCCCGCTGCCGGCTGCTGCTGAGCAATATGCGCGGTGCCACAGACCGCGCCGCCCACTTCCACACCGCCATCGTCTGCGCCTTCCCCAACGGGGACACGCTGACGGCGGAGGGCGACTGCTTCGGCACCGTTGCCTTCGCCCCTATGGGGGACGGCGGCTTCGGCTACGACCCCATTTTCTTCGTTCCGTCCCTGCGTAAGACCTTCGCCCAGCTGACGGCGGAGGAAAAGAACGCCATTTCCCACCGCGGCAACGCGCTTCGCGTGTTCGCGGAGGAGCTGAAAACGTATTTGGAGAATCACTGATATGGAACTGACAAGCAAACAGCGCGCCCAGCTTCGCTCTCTTGCCACCAACATGGATACCATCATCCACGTGGGCAAGGACGGCATCGGCGACAATCTCATCAAACAGGTCAACGACGCGCTGGCGGCGCGTGAACTCATCAAGGGTCGTGTGCTGGAGAACTCCATGCTCACGGCGCGGGAGGCGGCGGAGCAGCTGGCTGTCTCCGCCCGCTGCGAGGTGGTGCAGGTCATCGGCAGCAAATTCGTTCTTTACCGTATGCAGCACGACAAGACCAAGCGCAGGATCGTGCTGGTCAAGGCGAAAAAGACCGTATGAACATCGGCATTTACGGCGGGACGTTCGACCCGCCCCACGTGGGGCACGTCACGGCGGCGAAGGCAGCCATGGAAGCCCTTCATCTGGACAAGCTCCTGCTGATCCCCGACCGGCAGCCGCCCCACAAGGAGCTGGCGGCAGACGGCGCCGGGATGCAGCAGCGGTACGATATGACCGTGCTGGCCACGGCGGAGCTGGGCAGGAGGGCGGAGGTCAGCGACATGGAGCTGCGCCGCACCGGTGCCAGCTACACGGCGGACACGCTGACGACGCTGCGGGAGCAGTACCCGGAGGACACGCTGTACCTCCTGATGGGCTCGGATATGTTCCTGTCGCTCCACACGTGGCACGACCCGGTGCGGGTCATGGCACTGGCGCGTATCGCGCCCTTCACGCGGGGGGCGGAGGACGATTCCGCCGCCTTCGCCGCCCAGAAGGCGCACTTGGAGCGGGACTTCCACGCGCAGGTGACGGTGGTTCCCAACCCGCAGGTGGTGGACATATCCTCCACGGAGGTTCGCACCGCGCTGGCGCAGGGGGGAGGCGAAAACCTCCTGCCGCCGCCGGTCTGGGGCTATATTCAGCGGGAGCATCTGTACGGCAGTCGCTGCGACCTGAAGCACCTGACGCCGGATGCGCTGCGTCCCATCGCCTTGAGCTACCTCAAGCCCAAGCGTATGCCCCATGTGCTGGGCACGGAGCAGGAGGCTGTGCGTCTTGCCCGCCGCTACGGCGCGGACGAGACGAAGGCGCGTATCGCCGCGCTGCTCCACGACTGCACCAAAAAGCTGGATCTGGACGAGCAGCTGGCACTGTGCGAAAGGTACGGCATTACGCTGGACGCGCTGGAGCAGAAGGCGTTGAAGCTGCTGCACAGCAAAACCGGAGCCGCCATCGCCCGCAGCGTATTCGGCGTGGAGGACGACGTCTGCGACGCTATTTTCTACCACACCACCGGCAAGCCGGACATGACGCTGCTGGAAAAGATCATCTATCTGGCGGACTACATTGAGCCGACGCGAGACTTCCCCGGTGTGGAGGAGCTGCGTAAGACGGTATACGAGGATCTGGACAGGGGATTGCTGCTGGGACTGAACATGACCATCGACGAGATGGAGGAGATGGGCAGCCCCGTCCACCACATGACCCGCGATGCGCGGGATTATCTGCTGAAAAGAGGGATACAATGAAAACACCGAAGGAATTGGCATTACTGGCGGCACGCGCCCTGTCGGACAAAAAGGGCAGGGAGATCCGCGTGCTGGAGATCAGCGAGCTGACCACGCTGGCGGACTATTTCGTGCTGGCGAGCGGCTCCAGCAACACCCAGATCAACGCGCTGGTGGACAGCGTGGAGAAGGTGCTGGCGGAGGAGGCGGACGAGCAGCCGCTGCACCGTGAGGGCTACCGCGGCGGCACGTGGGTGCTGCTGGACTACGGCTGCATCGCCATCCATGTGTTCAATCAGGAGGCGCGGGAGTTTTACGGTCTGGAGCGTCTGTGGCAGGACGGCAAGGCTATCGATTTGACCGGCATCATCAGCGAACACGACTGATTTTCCCCGCTTTCCCCGGAAAACAGGGGCTTGACAAGCGGAAAAAATGCGCTACAATAGAACACGATATTGCCACGAGCGATGAAGGAAAAAAGACGGAGTCCGTCCGCCCTAAGAGAGCCGGCGTCTGGTGCGAGCCGGTGGGGACGTTCCGTTGTACTGGCTCCGGAGCTTTCCGCCTGAACAGGGCGGGACGGGCGCGCACCGTTACAGCGCGGCACTCTCTCAGGAGAGGCACCGAGCGTCGCGGAGGAAACTCCCGGCGGAAGCAGGGTGGTAACGCGTTACTGCACGCCCCTGACCGTGAAAGCGGTCGGGGGCGTTTTGTGTTTAAGCGATAAAATTCACATACAAGGAGAAACGGTATGAATTACGATTTTGCGGCCATTGAGAAGAAGTGGCAAGCCAACTGGGAAAAGACGAAGCCCTACGCCGCCATCACCGGCGACAAGCGTCCCAAGTTCTACGGGCTGATCGAGTTCCCCTATCCCTCCGGTCAGGGTCTGCACGTGGGGCACCCCCGCCCCTTTACGGCGATGGACATCGTCACCCGTAAAAAGCGCATGGAGGGCTACAACGTCCTCTTTCCCATCGGCTTCGACGCCTTCGGACTGCCCACGGAGAACTACGCCATCAAGAACCACATCCATCCGGCGGTGGTCACGAAAAACAACATCGAGAACTTCACCAGCCAGTTGAAAATGCTGGGCTACGGCTTCGATTGGGATCGCTGCGTGGACACCACCGACCCCAGCTACTACAAGTGGACCCAGTGGATCTTCCTGCAGATGTTCAAGCACGGTCTAGCGTATAAGTCCACCATGCCCGTGAACTGGTGCACCAGCTGCAAATGCGTGCTGGCGAACGAGGAAGTGGTCAACGGCGTGTGCGAGCGGTGCGGCAGCGAGGTCATCCGCAAGGAAAAGAGCCAGTGGATGCTGAAGATCACCGCCTACGCCCAGCGGCTCATTGACGATCTGGAGGACGTGGACTACATCGAGCGCGTGAAGATCCAGCAGCGCAACTGGATCGGACGCTCCACCGGTGCGGAGATCACCTTCGACACCAACGTGGGCGATCAGGTGACGGTGTACACCACCCGTGCCGACACCCTGTTCGGCACCACCTATATGGTCATCTCCCCGGAGCACCCCTTGCTGAAGAAGTGGCAGAGCCACATCGAAAATTGGGACGCCGTGGCAGCGTATCAGGACGAGGCCGCCCACAAGTCCGACTTTGAGCGCGGCGAGCTGAACAAGGAAAAGACCGGCGTGCGTCTGGAGGGCGTCGAGGCGACGAACCCCGTGACCCACAAGGCTCTGCCCATCTTCGTCTCCGACTACGTCCTTATGGGCTATGGTACCGGCATCGTCATGGGCGTGCCCGGTCACGACCAGCGCGACTGGGAGTTCGCCACGAAATTCGGACTGCCCATCGTGGAGGTGGTCAAGGGCGGCGACGTTACCAAGGAGGCATTCGTTGCCAAGGACGACAGTGCCATCATGGTCAACTCCGGCTTCCTCAACGGCATGACCGTGAAGGAGGCGATCCCCGCCATGAAGAAGTACGTGGTGGAGCAGGGCTTCGGCAAGGAGAAGGTCAATTACAAGCTGCGCGACTGGGTGTTCTCCCGCCAGCGGTATTGGGGCGAGCCCATCCCCCTGGTGAACTGCGAGAAGTGCGGCTGGGTGGCTCTGCCGGAGGAGCAGCTGCCTCTGGTGCTGCCCCAGGTGGAGAGCTACGAGCCCACCGACGACGGCGAAAGCCCCCTGAGCAAGATGACCGACTGGGTCAACACCACCTGCCCCTGCTGCGGCGGCCCCGCCAAGCGCGAGACGGACACCATGCCCCAGTGGGCAGGCTCCAGCTGGTATTTCCTGCGGTACATGGATCCCCACAACGACAAGGCACTTGCCAGCAAGGAGGCTCTGGACTACTGGTCCCCGGTGGACTGGTACAACGGCGGCATGGAGCACACCACCCTGCACCTGCTGTATTCCCGCTTCTGGCATAAGTTCCTGTACGACATCGGCGTGGTGCCCACCAAGGA
>OHSI01001092.1_pt1 | contig 14929 bp, 19 predicted proteins | sample 1578641 | NCBI WGS metagenome assembly OHSI01 (sample SAMEA3879535, study PRJEB24766) | human gut metagenome | biome: human-associated habitat; feature: feces | place: USA | collected 1985/1987 | reverse complement strand
CAGGCATGATCCGCGCGCTGGATCTGGACAAACCGTTCTTCGCAGAAGTCTGCAACAACTGCCACTTTATGCACCCGCAGGCGGCTTGGGAGCAGACGGACAAGGCAGAGAAGCTGCGCATGGCTTGCGCGGAACTGGAGGATGAGCGCACATGAGTCCAAAGCACGTCGCCTCCTGTTCCTTCGGGAAAGACAGCATTGCGACGATCTTATTGGCTTTGGAACATGGCGAGCCACTGGACGAAGCGGTATATTGTGAGGTCATGTTTGACGACGCTACCTCTGGCGAAGTGCCAGAACATCAGGCGTTTATCTATCAGGCAGCGATTCCCGCCCTTGAAAAACTGGGCGTACCTGTCCGTGTGCTTCGAAGCGAGAAAACCTATACCTCTGTTTTTATGGGAAAGGTCACACGCGGGCCGAAGAAAGACATGATCCGCTCCTTTCCTGTGTGTGGGAAATGCTATGTCCAACGTGACTGCAAAATGCACCCGATCCGGCAGTATCAGAAAACACTGCCGTCAGATACCGTGCAGTACATTGGCATTGCAAAGGACGAACCGCAGCGTCTGGCACGGCTAGGCGGCAATCAGGTGTCGCTGCTGGAGAAATACGGATACACCGAGGATGACGCGAAGCAGCTCTGCAAACAAGCAGGACTGCTTTCCCCTGTGTACGAGTTTGCCGACCGCGGCGGCTGCTGGTTTTGCCCGAATGCCAAGCTGTCCGAGCTGCGACATTTGTACGACCATCATCCAGATCTGTGGCAAAAAATGATGCGTCTGCAAATCGTCCCCGGCAAGGTCACAGAGAAATTCAACCGCAGCCAGACGTTTGCGGATATTGATGCAATGTTCCGAGAATGGGATTTACAAACTGCAGCCTAATACATTATAATTAGCATAGATACAAATGCAACAGGAGCAGATGATGGGGAAGAACAACAAGAAGTGTCCTCGCTGCGGGCATAAAATGAAGCAGCAGTTTATTGGCTTGCAGCATTGTTCCTGCGGCATGAGTTGGAAGGGCGGGATCGGCTTTTTTGAGCGCACGCCGGACATGGTATTCTGTCTGCGCCGACAAAAGGGCTCCGCAAAGCAGAGCATCTGCATTGAAACACGGCAGGACAACAATACAATATCCAAATCATAATTACGGGAGCGTCAGAGAAATCTGGCGCTCCTGTTTCTTTCGGAGGTATCATGACAAATTTCTTTCTGGAAGAACTGAGAAAGATCTATGGAGATGGGCGCGTGATCCATGATCCGCAATTCGTTGGCGAATGCTGCTACGGCAGTCTTGGCGATCTGCGGGTCAAAGCGCGATTTACAAAAGATATCGTTGCGAATCAGTACCCATACCTGACAGTTTCCATCCTGAATCCCACGAAAGGTGAAATTGACAGCGTTCGGATGAAAATTGGGGACATCATCAGCAGAAGCTGCCGCAGCACGAATCCGAATCTTCGCAATACGGAACCGCACATCTGGGTCGACGGGAAAATGCCGCAGTGGTATGCTTGCTGCCCCGGTTCGCGTGATTATACGTTGTTGGCAAACGCGACTGCGGAATATCTCAGCGTTTTTGAACTGACGCACGAACGGGTACAGAATCGACAACATACTCAAAAAATGAAGGGAGCGGATGCCCATGCGCGATAAGCCCAGATGGGAGATCATCCACGGAGACAGCCTTACGGTGTTGGAGAGCTTTCCTCCCAGCACATTTGACGCTGTCATCACCGACCCGCCGTATGCGTCCGGTGGCCGCACGCAGGCGGAAAAATCCAAAGCCACCGCAAAGAAATATTCCAGCATGGGCGGCAACGCGCCGCCCGACTTTGACGGCGACGCCAAGGATCAGCGATCATGGACCCGCTGGGCGGCAGAGTGGCTGTATCTTGCAAGACGTGCAGCCAAGCCCGGCGCGCCGGTTTGTATGTTCATTGACTGGCGGCAGCTTCCCTGCGCCAGCGACGCGCTCCAGTGGGCGGGCTGGATCTGGCGCGGCATTGCCGTGTGGGACAAGGGAAACTCTCGTCCGCAGAAAGGACGTTTCCGCCAGCAGGCAGAATACATTGTCTGGGGCTCGAACGGCGACATGCCGGTCAGCCGCCCTGTGCCGTGTTTGCCGGGTGTATTCAAATACGGCAATCCGCAGAACCGCATCCACCTGACCGAAAAGCCGTTGCAGCTCATGCAGGACCTTGTCAAGATCACGGAACCGGGCGGTCATATCTTGGACCCCTTTGCAGGCTCCGGCACGACGGTTCTGGCAGCAGTCAAAGAAGGCTATGATGCAACCGGCATCGAAGTCACCGACGTGTACGCAGATCTTGCCAGAAAGCGGCTGGAATCGGAATTGAACGCTGCATAGCGACTAATGTAGCGACTGTGAACGGCAGAAACCGGTCGTTTCAGATTCCATAGCGACTATTGTAGCGACTACGAACGGCAAAATCTGAATTTCAAAATTCCATAGCGACTAATGTAGCGACTACGCTATTCATAGACCGATTTGAATTGCCGAAGCAGCGCGAAGGCATCTATAAGGAAAAGAAAATTGAACTCTCTCTCATCTCTTGCCCCGACTTTTGGCGGGGCGTCAGGCTCTCGCCGCCTCGCGGCAAGAGCGCAAGCATAGCGTTTTGGTACCAAAACGCGGCTTGCAGGGAGAACCCTGACCCCAATGCCGCCTGTAGGCGGAGAAAGGAGCGCCGTGCGGAAGAATCAATACAATCTGCATATCCGGCTGGACGAGGACGAACGCGCCGCGCTGGAAAAGGGCTTACAGGCCAGCGGCCTGCCGCTGTCGGCGTACCTGCGCAAGCTGATCCTCGGGGAAAGCATCCAAGCCGCACCCTCGGAGGAACTTCGCAGGCTGCGCACGGAGATCCACCAGATCGGCAACAACATCAATCAGCTCGCCCGGAAAGCGAACGCCGGATTTGCCAGCCGCGACGAGGTCACACGCGCCCTGCGGATGCTGGATCGTGTTTACGAACTCATGTACCAGCTCAGTCAGCAGTCATGGCAGTAACCAAGATCCTCGCCCGGCATGCCAGACTGGATCTGGCAATCAATTATGCGGTAAACTCTGACAAAACGGATGAGGAAGTCCTGACGGCTTATCTGAACTGCGACAAGGGGCATGCTTGCCACCAGATGCTTGCAACTAAGGAAGCGAAGAATAACCGTGACGGCGTTCAGTATTACCACATCATCCAATCATTCAAGCCCGGTGAGATCACGCCAGAACTGGCATTGGAAATTGCACAGGCATTTGCAAAGGAACACCTCTCGGACTACGAGGTCGTCATCGGCGTTCATGTGGATAAAGAGCACATTCATGCGCACATGATTTTCAATTCTGTAAATCAGGTGACCGGGCGAAAATACCACAGCAACGCCAAAAGCTACTACCAGCAGATTCGCACAATTTCGGATAAGCTCTGCCGGGAGCATGGGCTGTCTGTCATTATGGAGGGCAAGCCCTCCAAAGCGGTCAGCTATATTGAATGGCTCCGCCAGTCCAAAGGGCAACCAACGTTCCGCTCCATGCTGGAAGCGGACCTGCGCGATGCGATTGCCGACGCGAACGATCTCGGCCACTTCTTCTTGCTCATGGAGCATAAAGGCTACGAGATCCACCACGGCAACCGGCTTGGCTTCCGATTGCGCGGGCAGGAACGCTATATGTATCCAGAGCGCAAGAATGCAGCGTTTTCGGAAGAAAATATCGAACGCGCCATTGCGGGCAATCTGGCAGAGATCGAAGCTGGTACCAGACCGGCGTTCATCCCGCGTCCGAAGCCCCAGCCATACCGCCCACATCTAAAGTACAAAGGATTTCTTGCTCTTTACTATCACTACTGCTATCTGCTCGGCCGCATCGAAAAGCGGCAGTACCCGCCGCGCATGACACCGCATCTTCGGAAGGAGATCATGAAAGCCGAAACCTATAAGGCGCGGCTGAAATTCCTGCAAGAGAATAGCATCTCCACGGCGAATGACCTGACCGCCTGCATGCATCAGGCAGAAAGCACGGTCACGCAGCTTGCCAAGCAGCGCACAATTTTGAACGTCCGTAAGAAAAAGCGCAAGAAGCTCTTTGACGCGCTGGCTGCGGAAGAAGCCCTTGCTATGAGCAAAGCCCTCTACGAAGAAGGACTATCCGGCATGGAATCTGAGTACGCGCAATATGTAGAAGCAAAAGCCACACTGGACACCTGTGGCATTTCGCGGCAGGCTCTCACGGAAGAAAAAGCAGACATCTACGAACAGCTTGCGCAGCTCAACAAGCAGATCCGCGCCGAGCGGAAGAAGATCAAGCTGTGCCGCGAGATTGCGGATTCGGCAGCAAAGATGCAGCAGGACATTGCAGTACAGGAAAAATCCCAACAAGAGAAAGAAGCGTCGCAAACACGCGACTACAAATAGGAGGTGATTTCCCATCAACGTAGGAAACAGCGAAGCCGCCGAGCAGGTCGTTCACATGATGATCTCTGGCGGCGAGGTAGCGGTCAAGCTGGCAGGCTCCGCGGCGAAGAATGCTGCAGCGATGCTGCTGGCTTTGGCGCGCAACCATAAAAAGGTCTACGGCAAGACCAGTCTCAAGAAAATTCTCCAGCAGACGCGCGACATCCGCACGTTTTCTCTGACACCGGAGCAGTACCGCGAGTTCAGCCGTCAGGCAAAGGACAAGGTGCTGTTCGCGGGTATCCAGGACAAGGAGCAGCCGGACGCACCCATTGATCTGGTCATCCCGACGACCGATCTGGAACTGGCAAACGTCATTTTCGAGCGTCTCTTCGGTTCACTGGAAAAGCCGCAGGAGGAACGTTCGTCAAAAAAAGAGTCTCGGTCGGAACCCTCCTTGGACGATATCGCCAGCAGCTCGCCTACGAGCAGGAAGAACTCGAAGAATGACCGCCCGTCGGTTGGCGAGCAGCTTCAGTCCTTCCGCGAAAAGCTGTCCGGTGTCGAACCGCGCGTTCCGACCAGAGAAAAAACACACAGTGAGATCACAAAGTAAACGAAAACTGGATTTGTGCAGAGAATTATGATATGCTCGAAGCAGAAAAAGCTGGGAGGTGGTGCGTATGGCAGAGCAAGAATATGATCTGATGCACAAAGACGATGTCGTTGCGTCCTTGCAGCTCGACGATCTGTCCGGCGCTATCCTCAAGGTCACACCCAGTGCGAGTCCGGAGCTGCTGCCGCTCGGCGGCAGTCAGGGTGCGGACAGCCTGCGCAAATGGTGGCTGCGCCGTGCCGTCCCCATCAGTCAGGGCAACATTGCCGCGCTTTTGCAGCAGGAGGGCATCCCCTCCACGCAAAGCCTGCTCGTGCGGAACCTCGGTCTCAGTCTCTCTGACCACTACTGGATCAAGCCGAGCGGCAGCGAACTGACGTGGAAAGACGTCAGTCCATTCTCCAATGCTTTTAGCAGCCTGTCAGAAACTGCGTCGGCGCATTTCTATTCGCCGGAGGCTGCTTTGCAAGGCGACCTGATCAAGAAATGGGTGATTGTCGACGATACGCGCTGCCTGCTCAAAGGCAACCGCGGTGCGAACTCCCAACAGAGTCTCAATGAAGTGCTGGCATCCATGCTGCATGAAAAGCAGGGCTTTTCCAACCATGTGCGGTATCGCCCGGTCAAGCTCATCGGCAGTGCAAGCGAGCAGTACGGCTGTATCTGCGAGGATTTTGCATCGGAGACGCTGGAGTTTATTCCGGCGATTGACGTTGTGGATTCCGAGAAGAAAGATAACGCTGTCTCGACCTATGAGCATTTCATTCATGTTTGCACGGCACATGGTCTGTCTGAGCTGGAAGTAAGAAGTTTTCTGGAATATCAGATCCTCACGGATTTCGTGCTGACGAATACGGATCGGCATCTCAACAACTTTGGTGTTCTCCGCAACAGCCAGACATTGAAATTTGTGCGGATGGCCCCGATCTTCGATTCCGGCAATTCGATGTTTTGGGATGCGCCGCGCCTGCCGGAGCGCAGCGACTGCACAGAGATCGCGGTCAACAGCTTCCGTAAGACCGAAGCAGAGCTGCTCAAGCTCGTCACCGACCGCAGCCGTGTCCACATGGACCTGCTGCCCAGCCGGGAAGAAATTGAGAAACTGTACGCCAAGGACGACAGCATTGCGTTTGTGGATTCCATTCTCACCGGCTACGAAAAGAAAAAGGTGCTCATGGAACGGTTCATGGAGAAAGGGCTGCCAGAGCAAACGCATCTGAAACGGAGTACCGGCTTTGAAAGATAACGGGATATAAAAATGGCGCTGACGGTATGCTTCGTCAGCGCCATTGATTTATTATACGGCTTCTTTTCGTTCCGCAACATACTCTCGCAGAGCATCCTCGACCAGCGTATTCAAGCTGACCTGCTGCGCCATTGCGCAAATCGCAGCCTGCTTGTGCAGCTCCGGTGATACCCGGATGTTAAAGCTGCCTTTGTAGGCTTTTTCCGGTTCGCTGTTTTCTGCTTCGCACAGTGACAGATAATCGTCAACTGCGTCATGAAAATCAGCGACAAGCTCGGCGGCATTCGTCCCCTCATAGGAGATCAACGCGCGGATACCGAGAACCTTTCCGAAAAACAGGCCATCGGCTTCGGAAAATTCAACGCTTCCGACATAGCCCTTATATTGCATTGTATTGTTCAAATCAATCCCTCCTGTTCCAGAACCTCAAGCAGTTGCTTGACTTGATACTCCAAAAGCTCTTTCCGCGGATGCGGCTTGTGCAGCAAGATCGGCGCATGCTGTTCGCTGGTAAACATGACACGCGAACCGCTCGTCTTTCCTTTGTTGGAGCGAGAGTATGTCAAATACCCCAGCAATGTTTCAGCTTCATCAAATGTAAAATCATGCGGCTTGTTTTTTAACCTTTTGATTAGTTTCTCTTTCTGACCCAAGTCTATCCCTCATTTCTATGATCAGTATAGCACGGTCAAAACAATTTTGCAACTGATTTTAGTTGCAAACATTTTCCGAGGTGATGCCTATCCGAAAATCAAACGACACCCTGTTTTATCTCATTGGCATAATCCCCGTCGTCTGGCTTGCCCTCCTGCTGGCGCAGTCTCTTGGCGGCGGGCTGCCAGAGCTGCTGCGGAACCTGACATCAGCATTGGAGCAGCCGACAAATATCGTGTGGACGGACAAAAGCCTGCCTACCATCCTCATCTGCCTTGCCGCTTACGGCATGGCAGTTTTGCTTTACCGGACGAATCAGGGCAGGACCCGCGACGGCGAGGAACACGGCTCCGCGGCGTGGGCGACACCCGCATCCGTCAACGCGCAGTTCGCGCAGAAAGACAGCATCCCGCTGACCCAGCACGTCCGGCTCGGTTTGGATACGCATAAGCACCGCCGCTCTCTAAACGTGCTGGTCATCGGCGGCAGCGGCGCATCCAAAACACGCAGTTTTGTGCTGCCGAACATCCTGACCGCAAACACGAACTACGTCATTACGGACCCGAAATCCGAGGTCCTGCTTGCCACGGGCGGCTACCTCAAAGAGCAGGGCTACGACGTGCGCGTTCTGAACCTTGTGAATCTGGAACAGTCGGACGGCTACAATCCGTTCTGCTATCTGCGCGACGAAAAGGACGTACTGAAGTTGGTCAATAACCTGATCCAGTCCACCACGCCAAAGGGCAGTCACGAGTCCGACCCGTTCTGGACCAAAGCTGAAACCGCACTCCTGCAGGCCATCATCCTCATGCTGTTTCAGGAAGCCCCGGAATATGAGCAGAACTTCTCAATGGTCATGCGCGTGCTGGAATATGCCGAGGTGCGCGAGGAAGATGAAGGGCATGTGTCCCCACTCGATTTGCTCTTTGAATCCATTGAACGCAGAAAACCGGACAGCGTCGCTGTCCGGCAATATAAGGTTTTCAAATTGGCCGCGGGCAAGACTGCAAAATCGATTTTGGTGAGTACGGCTGTCCGTCTCGCGCCCTTTAATCTGCCGCAGATCCAAGCCCTGACCGACCATGACGACATGGACCTTTACACGCTGGGCGAGAAGAAAGTGGCTCTTTACGCTGTCATTCCCGACAACGACAACACGTTTAATTTCCTTGTGAGTCTGCTTTACGCACAGGCGTTTCAAGCCCTCTATTACAGCGCAGACCAGATCCACCACGGCCCGCTGCCGCGCCACGTTCGCTTCGTGCTGGACGAGTTTGCCGCCATGCCGCTGCCGGGATTCACGCGCGAGCTTGCGACGATGCGCTCGCGTTCCATCTCGGCAAGCGTTATCATTCAGAATATGGCGCAGATCAAAGAATTGTATAAGGATAGCTGGGAGACAATTCCAGGTAACTGCGATACCATTTTGTATCTTGGCGGTAACGAGTCCAGTACGCACAAATATGTCTCCGAGATGCTCGGCAAAGCCACGATTGATACCAAAACGCATGGACAGACGAAGGGCAAATCCGGTTCTTACTCAACCAATTTCCAGATGTCCGGGCGCGAGCTGCTGACACCGGACGAGGTGCGGAAGCTGGACAACCGCTATGCGCTGCTGTTCATCCGCGGTGCAAGCCCGGTCATGGATGAAAAGTATGATCTCATGCACCATCCAGCGATCTCACACAGTTCCCTCGGCGGTGCAGCGCCTTACATTCATCATGGAACCAAACCGGCCGTTTACACTGGCCGTCCGCTGCTTCGAGTGGGCGGTACCGAAGCAATCCATCCATTGAAGGAGGAATTTCATTGAAGAAACCTTTTGAATCCAAAGCTAAACGGCTCTACTCGATCTGCGCCAGTGTGTTTTTCATGCTGGCGGTTTTTGTTGTCCCGGCGTTCGCGGCGGACGGCGATCCGCTTGCGGTCGTCAACAATCTGAGCGACTTCATTTTCTCGCTCATTCGCGCGGTCGGCTTGATCCTGCTCGGCTTTGGCATTTTGCAGGTCGGTCTGTCCCTCAAGTCGCACGATCCGTCGCAGCGCGCGAACGGCATCCTGACCGTCGCGGGCGGTATCGTCATTACGTTCACCAAGGAGATCCTGACGCTGATCACCGGCTGAGAAATGCCGCGGGAATGGCAGCTCCATTCCCGCGGCACAGATCCTATGATGTTGTATTGTCCAGAATTCTGCGATAATTCCGCTTGGCGTACAAAATCCTGCGAATCTGTACAGTGTCTCCGGCGACCACATAGAACACCAGATAGCTTTCTACGATCAGATACCGATAGCCCTTGGCCGCCAGCGCAATATCACGCGGCTTTGGGCATCGAAACGGCATCTGCGAGAGGCTCTCGATTTCCTCAATGAGCAGATCGTAGTACCGAAGCGCAGCCTGCTGGGACAGTGTGTTCAGATAGTCGATGATCTCCTGTAAGTCTTTCTTGGCGGTCGGGTAGATTTTAATCTTATAAACGTCCATGCACAAGCCCTCGCAGCTCTCTGGCGACGCTTAAAAAGTCCTCACCCTCTGCGCCTTCGGCAATTTCTGCTTCCGAAACCGCAAGTTTGGCATAGAGGTCGATCAGCGCCTGCTGGCGCTCATACTCTGCCATGCTCTGCACGACCATGTCACCTGTGCCGTTTCGTGTAATGAACACAGGCTCGCGCGTCTGCTTGCAGAAGTCGGAAATCTCATTGGCGCTGTTGCGCAGATCAGAAATCGGTCGAATACTCGGCATACTGCATCCCTCCTTCACTTGCAGTATAGCAAAATATCGAGTATTTTACAACATAAATTTTGATTGCGAGGTGATACCATCTCAAGTGGAAACTGGATCATAGATAACCTCAATTCTTCGCTGGAAACGTGGAATGATAAACTATCTGAAATCTGGACGTTGCTGACCACCAGCCCGGAGAATTTCAAAGGCGGTGGGATCTGGAATGTGATCGTCGGGATCAATGATGCGCTGAAAGCCATTGCATATGCGCTTCTGGTTCTGTTCTTTGTGATCGGCGTGATGAAAACCTGCGGCAGCTTTACGGAGCTGAAACGCCCGGAAGTGGCGTTCAAATGCTTCATCCGTTTTGTGCTGGCGCAGGCGGCAGTTACCTATGGCATGGAGCTGATGACGGCTCTGTTCTCGATTGCGCAGGGTGCGATCCAGACAATCATGGGCGCGTCCGGCCTTTCGGCAATGGAAGCATCCACACTGCCTGCCGAGATTGCAACGACGATTGAAGATGTGGGCCTGCTGGAAAGCATTCCTCTCTGGGCAGTGACGCTGCTCGGTTCGCTGTTCATTTGGGTGCTGTCACTCGTCATGATTCTGACCGTCTATGGCCGCTTTTTTAAGCTCTATATGGCGACGGCGATTGCGCCGATCCCGCTTTCTAGTTTTGCAGGACAGCCCTCCAGCAGTATCGGCATGGCGTTCATTAAGAGCTACGCCGCCATCTGCTTGGAGGGCTGTGTCATTTTGCTGGCCTGTATTATTTTCTCGCAATTCGCATCCAGCCCGCCCGTCGTAACAGAAGGACTTGCCCCGGCAACGGTCGTCTGGAACTACATTGGCGAGCTGATATTCAATATGCTGGTGCTCGTTGGCTCCATCAAAATGTCCGACCGCATCATCCGGGAATTGATGGGACTTGGATAAGAAACCCTCCATCCGTAGTTGGATGGAGGGTTCTGAATCTTATGATTTATTTATTATACGCCGTGACGAAATTCAGCGTTGTTTTTTGTCAGCAGGTATAGACAATACTGGTTCATGCTGATACCTTCGCGTTTGGAGTTTTCCGCAAGTGCGCGGTGCAGTGACTTCGGAAGCCGCAGCTTGAACTGACCGGAATACTCGTCATCAGACATCGGTTCCGGAATCTCATAGCCATCTTCCATCGCGGCGGCCAGCCATTCGCGTTTGCAGTCCAGCGCGTTTTTCAGCGCCGCTTCCGCCGTCTCGCCGCTGGTCAGGCAGCCGCGCAGCTCCGGATACGAGGCTACAAAACCGCCTTCCTCCGTGTCCGGAACAAGCTCCAGACGATACGGAAGATTCATATAATACTCAATCGTCTTCACGATTTGACACCTCGCTTTCTACAACCTCTTTTACCATCATAACATAGACTTTCTTGATCGGTTCGTGCATGGGAATCGTAATTGGCGCGCAGCCGGGCTTGCGAAACGTACAATGACTGCTGCCGCCGTTTGGCTGGCGCATTTCATAGCCGTAGCTCTCCAACACCTTACGCAGCTCATCAAAACGAAGATCGCGCGATAATCCGCAGATTCTTGCCAATAGTTTATCCCATTTTGACACGGCGCATCACCTCTGTCTCTCTGTACAGCCTTATTATAACATGGTGTCATATATGGTGTCAAATGATTTTTACATAGGTTTTATACTACCTGCCTGCAATCTTCCGCGCCAGCGACACGGCCCACGAAATCAGTCCCAGGACAATGAGTGCATACCAGATCCCATTCGCCAGCGCGTAGTGGCTGTAATACCAGCCGGAAAACAGCGTCGGCACGATCAGCGCATACAAAAGCGGCAGACCGAGGTGCAGCAGCGACGCGGCATGAAATAATACGGACAGAAGCAAACAGCCTGCCCCAAACACAATCATCAACATGGCATGACCCCCCTTTTGAAAGTTTGTGCCATGTTAGCTTGGAACAAGAAAAAATGCAAGGGTCAATCCAAAGAAACTTAGAAATTGGAGGGATTCATCATCGAAGTTAAAATCAACAAAGAAATTCAGCGGTATCAGGAGAGCATTCTGTTCGGCTTATCCCTGCGGCAGATGGTGTTCGCGCTGCTTGCCATCGGCGTGGCCGTGGGCGCGTATTTCGGACTAAAGCCGCTCATCGGCGCGGCAGAGGTCGGCTGGGTGTGCATGCTGGCAGCGTTCCCGTTTGCCATGTGCGGCTTTTTTACCTACAACGGCATGCCAGCCGAGCGCTTCCTGCTGGCGGTCATCCGTTCCGAGATCCTCTGCCCGCGAACACTTGCATATCATCCGCAGAATCTGTATGCAGAATTGCTGCTGGATTCCAATTCCATGCGGGAGGTGCTGACGCTTGATTAAAACCCTCAACAACACCATCAAGCAGGATCGAACGGCATATAAAATCCCGCGCAGCGTACAGGATGTCATTCCCATCCAGCGGATCTTCGCGGATGGGATTTTTCAGTTCGGAACGAAATATTCCAGAACGCTGCGCTTTTCGGACATCAACTATGCCATCGCGTCCAAAGAGGATAAAACCGCGATGTTCCTCGGCTACAGTGAGCTTCTCAATGCGCTGGACAGCGGCTCGACTACGAAGCTCACGATCTGCAACAAGCAGGTTAACCGGCAGGCGTTTGAAGATACCGTTCTGCTCCCGCAGCGCGGAGACACCCTCGACGGATTCGTGAACGAGTTCAATGGGATGCTGGAAGGCAAAATCTCTGGCAGCTCCGCCAGCGTGGAACAGGATCGGTTTCTCACGGTTTCCGTTCACAAAAAGAATGTAGACGAAGCACGCACATTCTTTTCCCGTGTAACAGGCGAAGTGTCCTCCAAACTCTCGCGGCTCAATTCGTCCTCCAACGAGCTGGACGCCGCCGAGCGGCTGGATGTGCTGCGCGGCTTCTTTAGACCAGAAGAAGCGGCACTGCCGTTCGACCTGCAATCCGCCATGAAGCGCGGGCATAATCTCAAGGACACGATCTGCCCGGACAGTCTGGAATTTCATCGGGATTATTTCAAGATGGGAAGTCAATATGGCCGTGTGCTGTTCCTTAAAGACTACGCCAGCTACATCAAAGACAGCATGATTCTGGAGCTGACCGACCTCAACCGGCGCATGATGCTCTCCATTGACATGATCCCCGTGCCGACCGACGAAGCCGTGCGCGAGGTGGAGAACAAGCTCCTCGGCGTGGAGACGAACGTCACCAACTGGCAGCGGCGGCAGAACAGCAACCAAAATTTCTCTGCCGTTGTGCCGTATGATCTGGAACAGCAGCGCAAGGAAACCCGCGAGATGCTGGATGATCTCACGACCCGCGACCAGCGGATGCTGTTCGCTGTGGTCACGCTCGTGCATCTGGCAGACAGCAAGAAGGAACTGGACAGCGACACCGAAACGCTCCAATCCATTGCGCGCAAGCACCTGTGCCAACTGGCGAAACTGAGCTTTCAGCAGCAGGACGGCCTGATCACCGCGCTGCCGCTCGGTCTGCGGCGCATCGACGCGCTGCGGACACTCACGACAGAAGCCCTCGCGGTGCTTATGCCGTTCAAGGCACAGGAGATCCGCCACCGGCACGGCATCTACTACGGTCAGAACGCGATCTCCAAAAATCTCATTCTGGCAGACCGAAAAGAGCTGCTCAACGGCAACGGCTTTATTCTCGGCGTCTCCGGCTCCGGCAAGTCCTTTGCCGCCAAACGCGAGATCACGGAGATCGCGCTGTCCACGAATGACGACATTATCATCATCGACCCTGAAGCCGAGTATCGCCCGCTGGTCGAAGGCTTGGGCGGCGAGGTCATTGAAATCTCTGCGACTTCGCCCAATCATATCAATGCTCTTGATATGGAGTCCGGCTACAACGGCGGTGACAATCCAGTTGTGCTGAAATCCGAATTCTTATTGTCCCTCTGTGAACAGCTCGTAGGGGCTGGCAAGCTGTCTGCGAAGGAGAAATCCATCATTGACAGGTGTACTGCCCAGGTCTACCGCGAGTTCATCCGAAACGGCTATCTCGGCGTTGTGCCAACATTACAAAACTTCCATGCCGCGCTCCTGGAGCAGCCGGAACCCGAAGCGCGGGACGTTGCGCTGGCATTGGAACTGTTCACGGAGGGCAGCCTCAACACCTTTGCCAAGTACACGAACGTGGACACCAACTCCAGAATCCTCTGCTATGACATCCGTGACCTCGGCAAGCAGCTTTTGCCGGTCGGTATGCTCGTTGTGTTGGACAGCGTGTTCAACCGAATCATCCGAAACCGCAAGATCGGCAAAAACACATGGCTTTATATTGATGAAATCTATTTGCTGTTCCAGCACGAATACAGCGCGAATTTCCTGTTCACGCTCTGGAAACGAATGCGCAAATACGGTGCCTGCGGCACGGGGCTGACGCAGAATGTCGACGATCTGCTGCAATCCCATACTGCCCGAACGATGCTGGCGAACAGCGAGTTTTTGCTCATGCTCAATCAGGCAAGCACAGACCGGATCGAGCTGGCGCGGCTGCTCAATATTTCGGACAATCAGCTTTCGTATATTTCGGGCGTAGATTTTGGACATGGGCTTCTCAAGTGCGGCAGCACCATCGTGCCATTTGTGGATCATTTTCCGAAAAACGGTAGGCTGTATCAGCTGATGACCACAAAAATGTCTGAACGGGTGGAGCAGGCGTCGTAATGCGGGAGGTCAAAGAAAAATCACCGCTGAAGGAGCGCGCCGCCGAAACGCTCAAACCTGCGCCGCGAACAGCGTTCCGCCGCGGCGCGGATGCTTCCTTTCAGCAGCTCCGGCAGGAGCTGCGCGACGCAGCACAGGATGGGCAGCCGGAGGATCGCTACGAGAGCGGCAAGATCACAGACACCGCCGACCATGCCGTGCAGGAAGTCCGCCATCTGGCAGAAAAAGCTGTCCACAAGCTGCCGAAAACAAAATCCGAACCGCAGCGGGAAACCAGAACGGAATCTGTTCCACAACACGAGCAGTCCCGACAGCCTACTACAGTACCGAGAGAATATCCGCCTGTTTCTGCGCAACCGGACTATCCACCACAGAGCCAGCCGCAGGTAAGTCGTTCTGTGCGCGAATCGGCTTCTCCTATCAGGGAGAAGCTGGTTTCTCCGGCAAGCGACAAGCAGCCTAAAATGCGAGAGCATACACCGACCGCTGATGCGCCTGTGCAGCAGCCCCAGCATACAGCTCCGCAGATTCATGAAAACGTAAAGGCTGTTTCTGCGG
>OHSI01001083.1_pt1 | contig 15002 bp, 15 predicted proteins | sample 1578641 | NCBI WGS metagenome assembly OHSI01 (sample SAMEA3879535, study PRJEB24766) | human gut metagenome | biome: human-associated habitat; feature: feces | place: USA | collected 1985/1987 | reverse complement strand
CAAACGCGGCTACGCATAAGGTGATACTGGATAACATAAAACGCAGCGCCATGTATTCCGGCCTTATCCATGCCACCGGAACGCGCTATTGCCCCAGCATAGAGGATAAGCTGGTGCGCTTTGCGGATAAGGACAGGCATCAGCTTTTCATCGAGCCGGAGGGCTTATCGACCGACGAAATGTACGTTCAGGGCATGAGCACAAGCCTGCCTGCGGACGTGCAGCGGGATATGCTCAGGACAATACCCGGCATGAGGGATTGCCACATAACCCGTTACGGCTACGCAATAGAGTACGACTGCATAGACCCGCTTTCGCTCAACAATGCGCTTATGAGCCGCGATGTTGCGGGGCTGTTCTTCGCGGGGCAGATGAACGGCAGCTCCGGTTACGAGGAAGCCGCGGCGCAGGGGCTTTACGCCGGAATTAGTGCCGCGCTTTGGATAAAGGGCGAAGAGCCGCTTATACTTTCCCGCGCCGATGCATATATAGGCGTGCTGTGCGACGACCTTACCGGAAAGGGCACGAACGAGCCATACAGAATGATGACCTCCCGCGCCGAATACAGGCTGCTTTTGCGGCAGGACAATGCGGACGAGCGGCTGACGGAGCTTGGCAGGCGGACGGGGCTTATATCGGACGAACGCTACGCGCGGCTGATGAAAAAGCAGCAGGAGATAGCGAACGCGCGAATAAAGCTTGAAAAATCCGTTCCGCCGGAGGAAAAGCTTATAAAGCTGATGGAAAGCCGCGGCGAAACCCCGCCAAAAACAGGCATAAAGCTGAGCGAACTGCTAAGAAGGCGCAGCATAGGATACAGTGACCTTGTTATGCTTTATCCCGAAAAGGTGGACGATATAAGCGCGGAGGCGGCGGAGCAGGTTGAACTCAACGAGCGGTATGCAGGCTATATTGAAAAGGAGCGGCTGCACGTTGAAAAATTCAGCGAGATGGAAAACGCGCTCCTGCCTAAAGATACGGACTATTCCCAAATTGCAGGGCTTAGGCTTGAAGCAAGGCAGAAGCTCAACAAAATGCAGCCGGAGAGCCTGGGCCGCGCAAGCAGGATAAGCGGCGTATCGCCCGCGGACATAGCGGTGCTAATGATATGGCTCAAGCGCCGCAAGGAGGCCGAATGACAAAGGAACTTATACTTTCCCTTATACCCGGGGCGAGTGAGGAGCAGGCGGGCAAGTTCATAAAATACTATGAACTGCTGATAGAATGGAATGAAAAAATGAACCTGACCGCCATAACGGAGGAGCGGGAGGTTGCTGAAAAGCACTTTGCCGATTCGCTGCTGCCTATGGAACTGATACCCCAAAACGCCAGGTGCATAGACGTTGGTACCGGCGCGGGGTTCCCGGGAGTGCCGCTTATGATAATGCGGCCGGATATAACCGTTACGCTGCTTGACAGCCTTAATAAGCGCCTTATATTTTTGAATGAAGTAATACGCGCATTGGGGCTTGAGGGCAGGGCGAAAACGCTGCATATGCGCAGCGAGGACGCGGGCCGCGCGGCCGCGCACAGGGACGCATACGACGTGGCGCTGAGCCGCGCCGTGGCCAACGCAAGGGTGCTTGCGGAATGGACGGCGCCGTTCGTTAAAAAGGGCGGCGTCAGCATAATGTACAAGGGCGCGGCGGCGAAGGAAGAGCTGGACGCGGCGCAAAACGCCATGAATAAGCTTTGCCTTGGCGCGCGGCTTATAGAATACCCGTGCGCATGGGGCGAAAGATATGTTATTGCGGCCAAAAAGCTTGCCCCCACGCCGAAGGCATATCCGCGCAAGGCGGGCACGGCAGGCAAATTGCCGCTGTGATAGTATTGTATTGACGGAAGCACTCGCTTTTTGCTACAATAGCGCGTGCAGCAAAATGGGCTTTTTTGCGGAAGGCAAAGGAAATTAAGGAGGGCTAAAAGCTATGCCTGTGTTCGACTTTATAAGAAACAGCGACGGTGCAAAGGGATCAAAACGGCTTGTGGAGGTGAACGTAGCTTCCATACACCCGAACCCCTATCAGCCGCGCGCCACGTTTGACGAGGAGAGCATTGCCGAACTTGCCCAGTCCATTCAGCAGGTGGGCTTATTGCAGCCGCTGCTGGTAAGAAAGGTGGACGACGGATACGAGCTTGTTGCCGGAGAGCGCAGGCTAAGGGCCGTTACAAGCCTTGGCATGGAAAAGGTGGCCTGCATAGTGCAGCAGGATATTGAGGACGAATCGAGCGCGATGATGGCGCTGATAGAAAACCTGCAAAGGGAGGATCTGCATTACCTTGAAGAAGCGCAATGCTACCAAAAGCTGCTTGAAACATACGGCCTTACGCAGGAAGAACTGGCCAACCGCCTTGGCAAAAGCCAAAGCTCCATAGCGAACAAGCTGAGGCTTTTAAAGCTTTCCGATGAGGTAAAGGCCGCCATGACCGAAAAGCGGCTCAGCGAACGCCACGCAAGGGCGCTATTAAAGCTGACGGACGATAAGCAGCGGCTTGACGCGGTGGAAAGGATTGCTGAAAAGGGGCTGAGCGTTAAGGAGACCGAGCAGATGGTTGAAAAAACGCTGAACAAGGCATATGACGAAAAGCAGGACGGCGCAAAGCCGCGGCCAAAGCTGATGCGGATAGTGCGCGATTACAGGCTGTTCATGAACACCATAAATCAGGCCGTGAACCAGCTTAGGGAATCGGGCATGACGGTTGAGGTTGAGCAGAGCGACAGGGCCGACGGAGTGGATATAAAAATAAGCGTAACGAGGAAATAACCGAGGAAATAATACCGATGGAGAAGAAAGGCGCCCTTGGGCGAATTAAAAGCACATTTATAGGGGACAGGGCTTTTTATCAAAGCGTTGTTAAGCTGCTGATCCCGATAGTTATACAGCAGGGCATAACCAGCTTCGTAAACCTTTTGGACAACGTTATGGTGGGCGCGCTTTCAACCGCGGCCATATCCGGCGTTGCCATAGTTAATCAGCTTATATTCGTATTCAATCTGAGCATATTCGGCTCGCTTTCCGGCCCCAGCATATATTCCGCGCAGTATGCCGGCGTTGGGGACGACGAAGGCGTTAAGCATTGCTTCAGGTTCAAAATGATAATAGGCACGCTTATTTCCGTCGCAGCTGTGCTTGTATTTGCCCTGTTCGGGGAAAACCTTATTTGGCTTTACCTGAATGAAGAGGTGAACACGGCGGAAACGCTTGCGGCTACGCTTGAACAGGCGAAGGATTATATGTATGTTATGCTGTGGGGGCTGCCGCCGTTTATGCTGAGCCAGGCTTACGGCACAACGCTCAGGGAAACGGGCGAAACGGTAGTGCCCATGCAGGCGAGCATAATTTCGATAGTTACCAACTGCGTGCTGAACTATGCGCTCATATACGGTAAATTCGGCGCGCCGGCAATGGGCGTTAAGGGCGCGGCAATAGCCACGGTGATTGCAAGGTATCTTGAAATTGCGTATATTCTGATACACACTTACAGAAGACTCAATAAATACCATTACTTCCGCGGCGCGCTGAGGAATTTGAAAATACCCGGGGAGCTTGTGAAGAAAATTGCCGTAACGGGCGCGCCGCTGCTGGCGAACGAATTCCTTTGGAGCACGGCAATGGCCGTTAAGAACCAGTGCTTCTCCTATCGCGGGCTGGACGTTGTCGCGGCGACGAATATAACGAGCACCGTTTGGCAGGTTTTTGCAATAATAATGTTTGCAATGGGTTCGGCAATAGCCATAATGGTGGGCCAGCAGCTCGGCACGGGGGATATAGAGGAGGCGCGGCGCACGGATGCGCGGCTCATATTCGTATCCTTCGTGGTACATGTGCTGATAGGCATATTGGTAGTTGCGCTGAGCGACGTTATACCCATGATATACAATGTTGAGCAGAATGTCAGGGAAATGACGGGCGGTATGCTCGTTGCCGCGGGCTGTACATTATGGATACATGCGCTTGCGCATTCATCATACTTCACAATAAGGAGCGGCGGAAGAACGTTTATAACGCTGCTGCTGGACAGCGTGTTTACGCTGGCGGTGGTTGTGCCTATTGCGTATGTGCTGTGCTATTGGACGGATATGGACGTAAGCTGGGTATACGCCTGCGTTGAAGCGGCCGATATAATAAAGTTCCTTATAGCATTGCCTATACTTATATCCGGCTCGTGGGCGAGGAACGTTATAAATACGGGCAAATGAGCCGTCATGCATAAGGGGGGAAGCGGCATGAAGAGCAAACGGCAAAATTACGACAGCGTACAGAGCCTTATAATAGCCACGGCGGCGCGGCTTTTTACCGAGCGCGGGGCGGACGGCGCAAGCCTGAACGATATTGCCAAGGCCGCTGACATAGCCAAGGGCACGCTGTATTATTACTATCCGGCAAAGGACGAACTGATTGCGGACACGGCGCGCACCCATGGCGACTGGATGGGCGATACGCTGCTTGCCTGGGCGGAAACGCTGCAGCGCGATACGGATGCGCACAAGGCCATGAAAAGCCTGCTGCACGAGCTATTATGGGACGAGATGCACGCCAAGCTGCACGTTGTGCTGGTGTCCCATGCGGCGATAGCGGGTGGCGAGCTGAGCGGGCTTATGGATGCTATGCGCAAAAAATGGGCGCTGATGCTGGAGGTAGGCTCGCTTAAGCTGCAATCAAACGACGCGCGCACCATACGCGCACGCTCCGGCGCGTTCTTCTCCATGCTTATAGGCTACATGGCCAAGGCAGAGATTACGGACGCGGATATAGACGAATTTATAGAAATATTCCTTTCGCGCTGAAAAAAGGCAAAATATATCTGGTTAAATCATCAAACGGGCGGTTGCAAAGCCGCCTTTTTGCGTGGTAAAATAATAAACGGCGCGTGGCGCCGAATATAAAGAAAGGACAGTGTATTTGACCATGGACGCAGGGCCATATCCCAGTAGCGTAACTAAAACAGAATATGCAGGCGGCCTGTTCATGGCGATGGATGCACCTGTTCATTCGGCTGTGCGCTGATACGCGCGCACTCTTTGGGTATATCCTACGCATGGCATGCCGCCTGAAAGAAGGAGGTTTGCCATGATAAACAACGAATTGATTGAAAAGCTGCTTTCCCTTTTGCAGAGCAAGCAATATGGCGCGGTAAAAACGCTGGTTCAGGACATGAACGAGGTTGACGTTGCCGAGGCAATAGAGGAGATATTTGAAGAAAACGAAGAGCCGGAAACGCTGCTTCGCCTGTTCCGCCTGCTTCCGAAGGAGACGGCGGCGGAAACGTTTGCGTATATGCACAGCGACGTGCAGCAGAAGCTTGTTGAAATGCTCAGCGATACGGAGCTTGGGTATATACTGGACGACATGTATCTGGACGACTATGTCGATCTGGTGGAGGAAATGCCGGCGAACGTAGTGAAAAAGCTGATGCAGGTTTCAAGCCCGGAAAACAGAAAGCTTATAAACGAATATTTAAGGTATCCTGAGGATTCGGCCGGAAGCCTGATGACGAATGAATATGTGTACCTGAAGCCACGGCTCACCGTCAGCCAGGCGTTTGACGTGATACGCAACACGGGCATAGATAAGGAAACGATATACACATGCTATGTGATATCGGGCGAAAAGCAGCTTGAAGGCGTGGTGACCATAAGGGAACTGCTGCTTGCGGACCCGAACGCCAAGGTTGGGGACATAATGAACACAAATGTTATCCACGCGCATACGCTGGACGACAGGGAGGAAGTTGCAAAGCTGTTCTCTAAATACGACATGATATCGCTCCCTGTGGTGGATAACGAAGAAAGGCTTGTGGGCATAATCACCGTTGACGACGCGGTGGACGTTTTGCAGGAGGAGAATACAGAGGACTTTGAAAAGATGGCAGGTATGGCCCCGAGCGAGGAGGAATACCTGAAAACGCCCATATGGAAGCTTGCCAAGAACAGGATAGTATGGCTGGTGATACTTATGCTTTCAAGCATGATAACGGGCGCAATGCTGGAGCATTTTGAAGCGGCAATAGCCGCCATACCGCTGCTTGTAAGCTTTATCCCCATGCTTATGGATACGGGCGGGAACAGCGGCACGCAGGCTTCTACTATGGTCATCCGCGGCCTTGCGCTGGACGAAATTGAGCCGCGGGACGCAGCCAGGGTTTGGTTCAAGGAGATCCGCGTTGCGCTGCTGGTCAGCGCGGGCCTTGCGCTTATCAATTTTGCGCGCATCGCAATACAGTATCATGATGTTGCCGTGGCGGCCATAGTTTCGCTTACGCTCATTGCAACGGTATGCATTGCAAAATCGCTCGGCTGCCTTTTGCCAATGCTTGCCAAGAAGCTGAAGCTTGACCCCGCGCTTATGGCAACGCCTATACTTACAACCGTTACGGACGCGGCGAGCATTTTGGTTTATTTTACGCTTACAATGAACATTTTGGGCGACAGGCTGTGATTATTTAGACAAATAAAATGGGCGCAATACGGTTGCGCTATGCGCCCGCGGGGTGATAAAATATAATATATGAAACGGGCGGATGTCTATTTGGCCGTAGGCGCAATCATAATAGCGGCAATACTGATAATACTATCGCGCGGCGCGCGCTGCGGCGGGGAGGCCGTTATATACTTAAACGGCGAGGAATATGCCCGTATGCCGCTTGACAGGGCGGATACGCTGAAAATAGAGCAGGACGGCGAAAAGATAAACCTGATAGAGAGCGACGGGCGCGGCAATGTGCGCATGCACAGCTCCACCTGCAAAAATCAGCTTTGCGTTGAGCAGGGCTGGCTGGGGGCGGATGCGCAAAGCGACAACGGGCGCTGGATAGTATGCCTGCCCAACGGCGTGAGCATTACCGTAAGCGGGGATGAAAATGAAAACGAATAAGCTTACGCGCAGCGCGCTGCTTGCTTCGCTGATGCTTGCGCTGGGGTATGTTGAATCGCTTCTGCCTGCGTTTTCGGCAATACCGGGCATAAAGCTTGGCCTTGCGAACACGGTGCTGCTGTATGCGGTTTATATTTGCGGCGTAAAGAGCGCGGTTGCGCTGGCGGTGATAAAGGTGCTGCTGAGCGGCTTCCTTTTCGGCAGCCCCGCGGCAATGCTTTACAGCGCGTCGGGCGCGGCGCTCAGCCTTTGCGCGATGCTTTTGCTCAAGCGGATGGGCAAATTTTCACCCGTGGGCGTGAGCGTTGCGGGGGCCATAGCGCACAATTTGGGCCAATGCATTGCGGCGGCGTGCGTGATAGGCATAAGCCCCGTGCTTGCGTATTTCCCCATGCTGCTTTTGAGCGGGGCCGTAACCGGCCTTGTTACGGGCACGGCGGCGGCGCTTGTTATAAAGCATATGCGTCCCGGAAAAAACAAAACAGAAGTTTAATAGGCGTAAAAGCTAAAAAAGTTAAACGAAGTGAAAGGAACCAAGAACATGAAAAAGATACCTGCATGGCTGCTTCTGTGCATCATTTCCCTTGTTGCCGGGCTTGCGCTGGGCTTTACCAACGCGCTGACCAAGGACGAAATAGCGCGGCAGGACGAGGCCAGCAACGAAGAGGCAAGGAAAAAAGTTATGAGCGAAGCGGACGAATTCGTTCAGCTTGACGTTGCGGCGGACAGCGGCGTGGATTACTGCTACGAGGCTAAGAAGGGCGGCGAGACCATAGGCTACGTTGCCAAGGCCACCGCGGACGGCTACGGCGGAAAGATAGAAGTTACCGTGGGTATTGACAATAACGGCATGATAACGGGCATAAGCTGCGGCGGTTCGGGCTTCTCCGAAACCCCGGGCCTTGGCGCTAAGGTCAAGGAAGCTAAGTTCTCAGATCAGTTCGCCGGTATGAGCGCGCCCGTAAGCATCACCAAGGACGGCGGTCAGGTCGATTCCGTCACCGCCGCGTCCAGAAGCTCCCGCGCCGTGTGCAAGGCCGTGAACGCCGCCTGCGATTACGTTGCGGCAATGGGTAACTGATTACTGAATAAGTAAGCAAAGCGGAACGCAAAGGCGTTCCGCTTTTTGATATACATTTAACCACATTTTTACCGCTTTTTAAAACTGACTTTACACATTTTTTTATTGGTATTTGGAACGGGTTTTGCACGCTTTTCCCTATTTGTCGTAGCGCACGCGGGCGAGCACGGGGTAGGGATTGATATAAACGTACTCCGGCGCGATTATGGAAAGGTGCAGGTGCGGCGCGTCGCTGTTTCCGGTGTTGCCAACGTGGCCTATAAGCTGGCCCTGCTCCACGCGGTCGCCTTCGCTGAGGAAGGTGGTAAGCTCCACCATGTGGCAATATGAATAATAGAAGCCGTAATCATCTTTTACGGTAACGTAATTGCCCGCAATGTCGTTATACGCTATGCGAACAATTTCCCCCGCCGTGCAGGAGGGTATATCCTGCCATTCGCGTGCGCGGATATCCGTACCCATGTGGCGGCGGGTGGATTTGGAACGGTCGCCGTACCAGCCGTCCTTTATATGTCGCTTGGGCAGGGGATCGATTATAGTGGCGATATACTCATCGCTCAGCTCATAGCTGCCGTCGTTATCCAGTATTTGGGCGTTGTTGTCATAGGTGGTGTTAAGGTAGCAATACAGCGACATTGCGCCGTAATGCACGTCGCTTGCAAGGGGGGCGAAAAGCGCGTCAAAATCGGGCAGGGCAACGCATACGTTAAGCGTTGTGCCCTCTATCGTTACGGATACGTCCGTATGCGCGGCAATGGCCTTGTCCGGCTCATCAAGCATTGTGCATGCCGCCGCTATAAGCCGCCAGTCAAGCTTTCCTGTTACGGTAACGCTTGTGCGGTCAATAAGGCTGCTCATTGCTTTTACATCCTGCGCGGCGGTCCGGGCGCACATTTGGGCAAGGGTATGCGTGTCCGCCGCAAGCTCGGCATAAAGCGACTGCTTTTCTATAAGGCCGGGCATGTCCAGCATGCCGAGGGAGGTATAATCATGCCCCGAATAGTCCGGCGCGAATGCGGCAAAAAAACCGTCCCTGCACATGGTGCAGAGGGCGTCTGCATCCGGCTCCGGCGTTGGGGCGGGCGTAGGCGCGGCCTCAGGCTCCTGCGCGGGGGTGGGGGCGGCAGGCTCCGTTGGGAGCAGCGCTTCCGTTGCGCAGGCCGAAAAAAGGGCGCATACGAGCGCGAGCATGAGCACGAGAATAAGCCTTCTATTAAAAACCATTTCTGATACCTTCCTTTGTATACCCAACAATATTGCCACAGATTGAATGAATAAGCAAGCAACTATTTTGTTAATATTTGCGCGCGGCTTTGACTATCTTCGCGTTTTGGCGTATTATATTGGAAGAAACGGGCAACCATATGCCCTAAAACAGAAAACGGAGATGCATCATGAGCGAGAATTGTACCCACGATTGTTCCTCCTGCGGCGAAAACTGCCCCAGCCGCAGCCAGAACCCGGCGGACTTTATTGAAAAGCTGAACCCAAAGAGCAGGGTTAACAAGACCATTGGCATAGTAAGCGGCAAGGGCGGCGTTGGCAAGTCCCTTGTTACCAGCCTGCTTGCGGTAACGGCGCGGCGCGCGGGGCTTGATACCGCGGTGCTGGACGCGGACGTTACGGGCCCATCGATACCCAAGGTATTCGGCTTGAGCGGAATGGCCGAAAGCACGGAGGAAGCCGTGCTGCCCATGAAAACCGCAACGGGCATAGACGTTATGAGCATAAATCTGCTGCTGGACGACGTTACCGCGCCGGTGGTTTGGCGCGGGCCTGTTATTGCGAGCGTTGTTAAGCAGTTCTGGCAGGACGTTATATGGAGCCATGAGGACATTATGTTCATAGACATGCCCCCGGGAACGGGAGACGTACCGCTGACCGTGTTCCAGTCCATACCGCTGGACGGCATAGTTGTTGTAACAAGCCCGCAGGAGCTTGTTGGCATGATAGTTGAAAAGGCGGTGAACATGGCGCACATGATGAATATTCCCGTGCTTGGCATAGTTGAGAACATGAGCTACGTCACCTGCCCCGACTGCGGCAGGAAGATATACCCCTTCGGCGAAAGCCACGTTAAGGAGCTTGCTGCGAAGCATGGCATAGGCGTATGCGCTTCGCTGCCGATAGACCCCATAGTCGCCATGCTGAGCGACGAGGGCAAGATAGAGGCCGTGCAGATGGACGGGCTGGAGGATATATTTGCCGCAATAAAGGCGCTGCCCGATAATTACAAAAAATAAGGCGAAAGGGCGCAACCCTTTACGGGACTAAGGCGTTATATATTATGATGAAAACAGAGCGGCGGTATTTAAGATCGCCGCCCTTCGCTTGTTCACATATTGTTCAATTGCAATATGGTGAAAGGTGATATAAACTTACTGTATATGCTATATATGGAAAACGTTTTGTAACGCAGAAGGGAGCGTGATAGGATTTGGAGGCAGTTAAAAACGCGGCGGCGGCGCAGCCGATCATCCAGACCCGCAACGTGAAAAAAACATACCGCGTGGGCAGCGTTGATATTCAGGCGCTGCGCGGCGTGGATTTAAGCATTATGCCGGGGGAAATGGTTTCGATAATCGGCCCCAGCGGCAGCGGCAAGTCCACATTGCTCAATGTTCTTGCGGGGCTTGAGCATGTTACGAGCGGCGAAATAGTCATTGCGGGCAAGCGGCTGGACAAAATGACGCAGAGCGAGCTTATAGTGTTCCGCCAGAAGCACGTTGGCTTTATATTCCAGTCCTTCAACCTTATGCCGTATTACACGGCGGTGGAAAACGTTGCGTTCCCGCTTTCCTTCCGCGGGATGCCGAGGAAAAGGCGCGAGGCGCTGGCGGTTGAGGCGCTGAAGGTGATGGGGCTTGGCAAGCACCTGAAGCACAAGCCTTCGCAGATGAGCGGCGGCCAGCAGCAGCGCGTGGGCATAGCGAGGGCGCTTGTTACCAATCCGGACATTGTGTTTGCCGATGAGCCTACGGGCAATTTGGATTCCAACACGTCCGACGACGTTATGCGCACAATATGCGAGGTCATGCGCAGCCGCAACAAAACGCTTGTTATGGTTACGCACGATCCGAACATGGCCATGTATGCGGATAAGATAATAAAGATACTGGACGGCAGGGTGGTGGACATACAGCTAAACGAACACCCGACCTACCTTACCCCGCGGCCCAAGCGCGCCATAGGCGACGAGCTTGAGGAGCAGTCCGAACAGGCTGAAAATAAAAAAGACAATAAACAGGGAGATACACAAAGATGAAGCGTAGAATAATCGCACTTTTAACGGCGGCCATGCTGCTCATGGCCATATGCCCCGCTGCGTTTGCGGAGCCGGAAACGACAACGCCGCCGGCAACGACTACACCGCCTACGCCGGTAACGGAGGCCAAGAACGTTTCCGTTTCCGTAGGCTCGCCCATAGTGGGTACGGGCACGGTGTTCATTCCCGTTACCATTACAAACGGCGGCGGGGTTGGCATAAAGCTTGATCCTACCGTTACCACCAAGGGAGCGGTTCTGCCCAAGAGCATTGCTGCGGACGCTGTTACCATACCTGCCGGAGCAAGCGTGGATATACTGCTTAACCCCGCGTTCAGCGCAAATAACAGCGGCACGTTTGCCGACCTTTTAACGTTCACGTTTGACGGCGGGAAAATAACCAAAACGGCGAATATAACCATTACGATAGACCCGGCAGCGCCCTCTCCTTCCCCCGACCCGTCTAAGCCCGCGGCGGCGTTCAGGCTGTCCAGCTATGACCCCAACGGCCTTATCGTTACCACCGCATCCGGCAAGAACGGCGGCAAGGTGCTTGTAAGGCTGCCGCTGATGTGCGTAAGCGGGCCGGTAATGAACATAAAGGTCGTGCCCAAGCTTTCAACAAGCCTTGACGAATTTCCCTTCGCAATAGAGCGGGTGGACTACACCGTTGGCTATAACGGCTTCATAAACGCCAACCAGATAATAGAGTTCCAGTTTGACATGCGCTTTGCCGATAAGGTTACGGCGGGCGTGAAGAAGGTTGACTTCACCGTTACCTATGAGCGCGGCTGGGGCAGCGCGGAGGGCTCCTCCACCGAAAGCTGCGACGTGAGCCTGTATGTAAACGTTACAAAGGGCTATGAGGCCGCAGGCGAAACCCCGGGCGGCGAAACCACGCAGACATTGCCCAAGCTTGTTGTGGACAGCTACAGCTTCTCCGAGGAAAAGATATACGCCGGCGAAACGTTCACGCTTACCTTCACCGTGCGCAACACCTCAAACGAGGAGGATACCAAGAGCATACTCCTGACCATGACCAACAACGCCGAAACGGGCAAGCTGACCCCGGCGGAGGGCTCCAACACGCTGTATATCGATAAGCTTGCTAAGGGCGAAAGCAAAACGCTGAGCATGAGCCTTGCCACCGCCCCCGATACCGAGGCCAAGGCATATGAGCTGAAGCTCGATTTTGATTACGAGGGCACAAAGACCCGCCCCGCAACGCTTGCCAAGGGCGCATCAAGCGCATCGATACCCGTTACGGTTTTGCAGAAGATACGCCTGAAGATAGACGACCCCACCGTTGACGGCGAGGCCATGGAGGGCGAAAGCGTTCCGGTATACTTCTCGCTTTACAATATGGGCAGAAGCCCCATATATAACTGCATGGTAACCGTTGAGGGCGACGGGCTCTCCCTTGAGGACAGCGTCTTCCAGGGCACGGTTGCAGCGGGCAACAGCATGCGCGCCGACCTTTCCGTAATAACGGCCACACCGGGCCAGATAGACGGCGAAATAGTGATAAGCTACGAGGACGCCCTTGAGGAGAAGATGGAGGAAAGGCTGCCGCTGAGCATTTTTGTCAACGAAGGCTTTAACCCCGATGCCAACGGCGGCATGGAGGACCCGGGCTACATTGACCAGCCCACCATAGGCGGCATGGACGATCCTTCCTCCTCCGGTACTCCGGTTTGGATATGGATAGTGCTTGGCGTGGTTGTTGCGGCGGCGATAGTGGTTGCCATAATACTGCTGAAAAAGAAGCGCGCTAAGATGCTGGAGGACGTATGAAATTCCCGGATATGCTCCGCACGGCGTTCCTGAACCTGTGGCGGCGCAAGCTAAGGGCGTTTTTAACGGTGCTGGGCATGGTTATAGGCACCAGCAGCATCGTTGTTATGGTGTCGCTGGGCGTTGGCATGCGCCAAAGCATGATAGACAGCTACGCCAGCATGGGCAGCCTTACGAACATAACGGTGAACAACTACCGCTACGTTGAAACACCGGGCGGCGGAGGCGGCACGTTCAAGGACGTGAAGCTGGATAACAAGGCCGTGGATAAGATACGCAAGCTGCCGGGCGTTGAGGGCGCAATGCCGCAGATAACCGCATGGGGCATGGCGATGAGCGGCAAATATGCCACAGATGTGAGCATAATGGGCATAGATATGGAGCAGGCGGAGCTTTTCGGCATAAAGCTGGAGGAAGGCGAGTATCCCGGCAATAAGCTTGCGGGCGGCAAGGTGCAGATGCTTTTGCCGTACGAATTCTATAACAATTTCTATGACCCCAACGCCAACCGCTGGAGCCCTGCCATAGACAAGGACGGCAACCCGAAGATTACATCACGCTCAAGGCTCAAGCTTACGTTTGACTATTCAAACGTATATACCAACCAGCCCGGCGATCCCGGCCAGCAGAAGGGCAAGATATATACCCTTGTGCCCACTGGCAGGCTTGCGCAGGGCGGCAACGACTTCAGCTGGTACTGCATAATGGACATAAAGGTGCTGGAAAAGCTGGCAAAGGAGAACCCGAACCGCATATCCCTGAACAAGAAGAACTATAACCAGGTTATAGTCAAGTGCAAGGAGATAGACGACGTTTTGACCATTAAGGCCCAGATAGAGGAAATGGGCTTCGGCGCAAGCTGCATACAGGAATGGTTAAAGCAAAGCGAGGAGCAGCTCAAGCAGACGCAGTATCTGCTGGGCGCGATAGGCGGCGTGTCGCTGCTGGTCGCGGCAATAGGCATCATGAACACGATGATGATGAGCATATACGAGCGCACAAAGGAGATAGGCATAATAAAGGTGCTGGGCTGCCGCATGTCCAACATTGCGGGCATGTTCCTTACGGAGGCGGCGTATATAGGCTTCTTCGGCGGGGTGCTCGGCCTTGGGCTCAGCTACGGGCTTAGCCTTGTGCTGAACAACTTCCTTGAAGCAAGCGGGTTCAAGAGCGTAATACCGCTCTACCTTGCCGTGGGCGCGTTGGCGTTTTCGGTAGTGGTGGCGCTCATATCCGGCCTGTATCCGGCAATGCGCGCCATGAAGCTTTCGCCCTTGGCGGCAATAAGGAACGAATAAAGAACAAAGAATTGCAGGGGACGCGAAAGCGTCCCTGTTGGTTTGTGCAACCGCCGCCCAAAAGCCTGCCCTGAAAGGGGAGGTGGCAATGAGCGATAGCGAATTGACGGAGGGGTTGCATCGGGGCTGCTCATTTTTCCCTCAACCCCTCAGTCGCCATGCGGCGACAGCTCCCCGTCCGGGGAGCCTTTTAGTACAGTGCAAGCACATTGTACAGTGCCGTACCCCTCGCGGGGCGATCGTTTCAATGGGGTTACGGGGGGTGCAATCGAAATCTTCCCTGGCCCCCCTGCAAAAATATTTACTCCGCATTAAGCAAAAGCTGCTCGTAATTCGGGAAGGGCCACGCTTCGTGCGGCGTTATGGTTTCGAGCGCATCGGCGGCGTGCCTTACGGCGGCCATTGCCGGCACCACCGCATCGCGGCAGCGGCAGGCGCGCTCGTGCGCGCAGTCGGACTCGTCGGCATATTTCAGCGCGGCGTTCAGCTTGCCGCAGGCCGCGTCAAGTTCGTTAAGCAATGCCGCGCCTTCGCGCAGTATGCGCATTTCAGGCTCGGTGCCTATGCATATACTCTGCTTGTAGGATACCGTTTTTGCCATTTCATTCAATCTATCAAAAAAAGCCATATCACATTCCTCCTTAGATATCTGTTTCTTTATTTAATTTCGCTTTTTTTCCTGAAATTCCT
>OHSI01001080.1_pt1 | contig 15021 bp, 10 predicted proteins | sample 1578641 | NCBI WGS metagenome assembly OHSI01 (sample SAMEA3879535, study PRJEB24766) | human gut metagenome | biome: human-associated habitat; feature: feces | place: USA | collected 1985/1987 | reverse complement strand
TTGTGGCATACGGTACAGCTAAAAAAGCTTCATTTACCGGGGCAGCCTCAACAATTTCAGCAAAAAAAATATTGAAGGATATTCCGATTAATTCGTTTGAAGAAGTCTTGCAAGGTTCTGCTCCGGGTGTTACGGTAAACAGTAATAGTGGACAACCCGGTGCAGCACTTTCTATCCGTTTGCGCGGTACAGGCTCCATGAATGCCGGAAATGAACCTCTATATGTCATTGACGGAATTCCCGTAGTATCTGGAGACGTTGCTGTTTCAGGAGTGAGCGGAGATACTAAATCTTTTAATATTATGTCTTCTTTGAATCCCAGTGATATTGAAAACATAACCATTTTAAAAGATGCAGCAGCGGCATCACTCTATGGCTCCCGAGCTGCAAATGGAGTTGTCCTGATTACTACCAAAAAAGGACAAGAAGGAAAAACAACCATAAGTTTCAAAGCTAATTGGGGCATAACCGATTGGGCTACCAAAAACCGCGAGACTGTTAACGGTGACCAACAAAGGGAGTTGACTTATGAAGCCTTTTACAATGAGGGTATACTATATAAAGATTACGATGAGGTCCAAGCCAAGCAGTACGCCCAACAAAATGTAGATGTGTGGGCGCCTAAACTAGACCGCTATTCCGATTGGGAATCAGCCCTGTTTAAAAGTAACGGCTCAATGGAGAACTATGAGTTTGCAGCTCAAGGAGGTAATGAAAATACAAACTTCTATGCTTCTTTAGCTTATAAGAACGAAAAGGGCATGGTAGAATCATCATGGATGAAAGGCTTCTTCGGTCGTGCCAATGTAAGCCACAAATCCAATGATGGCAAAATAAAAATGGGAGTTAATATTTCCATGTCTAAACAAAGCAGCTCTCAGGTTTCAGAGGGATACGCTTATGCCAATCCCTACTTTGTTACACGTTGGTATGCTATTCCTAATATACCAATCTATAACGAGGACGGAAGTTTTTATGAAGGATTCCCTATTGCCAATTTAGGCGTTGCCAATCCGGTAAAAGACATGAATCTAGACAAAAGTTTGTCAAGCGTATTCAGAAGTTCCAATTCTTTATGGGCGTCTTATGAAATTATAAAAGGGCTTATCCTGAAACAAACATTGAGTTACGACTATATCATGAATGAAGCTACCACACACTGGCCAAAAGCTTCACACAACGGTAACTTACATCAAGGATTAATGATTAAGATACCCTATCAAAATCACAATATTTACTCCTCAACTGTTTTAAACTACATAACAACTATTAATGAAAAGCATAATGTAGATGTACTTATAGGATGGGATGTTGATGATAAAAAAGAAACTTATGTAGAAGCTGTCGGAAAAGGATATTCCACAGACTTACTACCTGAACTGGAGAACTCTTCTACTCCCATGACTGCTTCATCGGGATACTCTAGAGACAGATTATTATCTGTTTTGTCACGTTTCAATTATGATTATGCCGGAAAATATTATATTTCCGCCAACTACCGTCGTGACGGGAGCTCTCGCTTAGGGATAAATAAGCGTTGGGGAAATTTCTGGTCAGTTTCTGGTGCGTGGAGAATCAGCAGTGAGAATTTTATGCAGGGATTACCTTGGATCAATGACTTAAAATTAAGAGTTTCTTATGGTATTAACGGTACATTACCAAGCAAACTTTATAGTCACCTGAGTTTAATGAGTACGGGTTATGACTATCAGGACAAACCGGGTATTGCACCAGGTACAATTCCTAACCCCGATCTTGCATGGGAAAGAAACAAGAACTTCAACGTAGGTTTTGACACTCGCCTCTTTGAGCGTTTGAGTTTCTCATTTGACTATTACAATCGCTTAACTACAGATTTGCTTCAAGATGTTCCAACTTCAATGACAGTGGGTTTCACTTCTGCGTTAAAAAACGTAGGCTCCATGATTAACCGTGGCGTTGAGATTGACATTAGTTATGATATTTTCAAGCACTCGGCTATTCAGTGGACTACCGGTCTAGCCTTGTCACACAATAAGAATAAAATTGATAAATTATATGATGGCAAAGACATTATTAGTGGTTCAAGCATCTTACGTGAGGGAGAATCCTATTATTCATGGTGGGCCAGAGAATGGGCAGGCGTTGATCCTCAGACAGGTGAAGAACAATGGGTACTGAACACCCAAAATAAAGACGGCTCTCTGAATAAAGAATTAACAAAGAACCCGGGAGAGGCTCAACGTATTATTATTGGCACTCCTGACCCCAAATTAACCGGCGGATGGAGAAATAGCCTTTCATGGAAGGGACTGGAATTCAACGCCCTGTTCTCCTTCTCTCTAGGAGGAAAATTATTGGATGACGCTTGCTTAACGTATACAGATACTGATGGCGAAAACGCTTATTATGCAATAGGCAAACAGCAGTTAAACAGATGGCAAAAACCGGGAGATATTACAGATGTTCCGCGTCGTATAAACAACTATACATACGCCCGCTATTCAAGCGACCGTCACATGCACACCAATAATTATCTCCGTTTAAAATCGGTTTCACTTTCTTATTCTTTGCCCAAACAATGGCTCAACCCCTTAAACATAAATAATTTGCGCGTGTTTGTTTCAGGCAGCAATTTGCTGACATTCCAATCTTATGACAATGTGGATCCGGAACAACCTATTAATGGTAATGTAAATTTTGCATTTCCGGCAATGAAAAGTGTCAGTTTCGGTCTGGAACTATCACTATAACCTATAAACACAGAAATAATTATGAAACATAATAGTTTAAAATTCTTATTCATAGCGGCATCCATTTCTATAGGATTGTCTTCATGTGATGGCTATCTGGATCAGATGCCTTCTAACGCACTGCCTTCCGATGAATCTATTAACAATATTGAAGATGTAGGTTCTGCTCTAAATGGTGTATATTCAGGTTTACTGTCTAGCGAATATTACGGTGCCGATTTCATATCAAGAGCAGAAGTAGGAGGTGAAGATGTACAAACTTCGACTCCAAGCAAAAGAACTGAAAATTTTTACAAATTCATGTATCGTCAGAATAATGCGCCGACAGGTCTTTGGAAAATACCCTATCAGGTCATTAATCGGGTAAATGTTCTTCTGCAAGCTATAGAATCGGGTAAAATCACGGCTTCTCCTCAATTAGACAATGCAAAAGGAGAAGCTCTTGCAGTCAGAGCATTGTGTAATTTTAACCTTAATATAGTATACGGTTATCCTTATCAAAAAGACAAAGGAGCTTCTTTAGGAGCACCTATTGTAGAAAAGGTCTTGACGGCCAACGACATGCCTGCCAGAAACACGGTTGCCGAAGGCTATGAAGCAATAGAGAAAGATTTAACAACAGCTTTAGGATTGGTTTCTGATAAAGTCAACGATGGGCATTTTAATAAATGGGCAGTACTAGGATTGCAGGCTAGGGTTTATTTGTATAAAGGCAATTATGACGCAGCGTTCAATTGTGCTGAAACGATTATAAAAGAAAGTCCTTATAAACTGATTCAAAACGCAGACTATCTTGCTGCTTGGTCTAATGAATATACCTCAGAATCCATACTCGATTTGCATGTTTCAGATTTGTCTTCCGGTAATCGTGAACTCTTTGGTTATTTGGTAGATCCTAAAGGGTATGCAGCTATAGCTGCAACTGATGCCTTTATCGAACTGCTAAATGAATATCCTAATGATGTCAGATTAGGACTTTTAAAGGAAGATGCTGCAGGAGTTAAATGTATTATTAATAAATACCCGGGAAGGAATGGAGCCTCTACGGTTAATAATATCAGAGTGATTCGCTTGTCTGATATCTATCTGATTGCTGCAGAAGCTGCTTTGCGCAAATCAAGTCCAGATCAAGCGAAAGCAAATAGCTATTTGAATAAGATTATTAAAAGGGCTATTCCAACAGCATCGGATGTTGTCGCTACATTGCCAATGATCGACCGGGAAAGAAGGAAGGAGTTAGTATTGGAAGGACATCGTCTCAATGATATTTTACGAGTTGGAGGAACTGTAACAAGAGAAGGAGGCCGTCACTTCTTGAATAATACAGACTTAATAAGCCCTAACTGGAATGACTACCGTTGTGTTATGCCTATTCCTCAAGCTGAAATAGATGCTAATGTAAATCTGCAAGGACAACAGAATCCTGAATATTAACACTATTATATAAAATGACTTGATACCTTGGTTTGAATTCTACAGTGGGGTACACTGTAGAACAGCCATAAAGTATCAAGTCATTTTTATTCCATATGGTAGGTGTAAAAGATACCTTAATCGTTTTTCCATCAGAATTCTCGGACAAAGACTTCCTTTTCTTCATAGAAAAAGAGAGAGGCTATCCTATAAAGTACGCATTTGAAAATAAATGGAGTTGTTATTTTCTTTACAACCGCTTCAACCAGAGTTCGAAAAAACGGTCATAAACGCTGTATACACCTAATTCAGCAGTGACAAAATCTTTTTCCAGCAATCCTTTCAGTGCTCCCTGTACACTGCTTGCCGTCAGTTTGTAAGTGTGAAGAAATCTGGAAGAGGTGACTTCCTTTATCCTGCCTTCCTTGCAGATGGCTATCAGCACCTCCTTTTGCTTGGGTGGAAGTTGATAGAGTAAAGAAGAATAGGTAAAATCCATCTGCGATAAAATTTCATCTAATGCCAATTGGATCTTTCCAACCGTACAGGTTTCTTTTTCCATGGTATCCGCATAGAGGAAATTCATAACAAACTGGATATACCAAGTGGTACCGTCAAACAGCCGATATACTTCTTCTATGGTGTCCTTATTGATATTCTTTCCATTCTCTATAAAATGCCGTTCAATGAAAGCGGCATAGCTTCCAATTCCTATGGGTTTCAAATCCAGAATAGTAGTACTTTGATAGAAAGGACGTGAAGGAGTGGTGAATATTTCTCCCATCATATGCCGCTGAGAACCCGAATAGATGAAACAGGCATTGGTGCAATGCTGTATATAAGTCCTTAGTGTCGCTTCTATGTTTTTCTCGGGATATTTGGCTATCACCTGGAATTCATCTATGGCGATCAGGCAAATTCTGTCCGCTTTCTTCAAGTAACAGAAAATTTCGTCCAATGTTACTGAAGGGTTTTTGATATCGCCCATTTCCAGATTCCAACTGGGATTGCCCGTTTCATCAAAGGTGATTCCGGTACGAGGGAAGATAAAGTGGATAGAAATGTTTCCCATATCTTCTTCCCTTGGGGTTTCAGCCCTTGCAATATGCTCTTACCGAATTCAAAGACAAATTCTTGCAGATTCTTGGTAGCGTAAATGTCTATCAGGAAAGTGTAATAGTTGTTTTTTACTTCCGGCTGGTGGAAACAGTGTTCTATCAGTCCTGTCTTTCCCAACCGCCGGGGGGAAATGAGAGCTACATTGTTTCCATTGGTGATCTGCTTCGTCAGAAAACGCGTTTCTTCTATCCGGTCACAGAAATATTTCTCTGAACGATAACCGCTTGTTATAAAAGGGTTCATTTTTACCATAGTCACATACTTTTCCACAAAGATAATTATAATCTTATTATAATGCAATTATCATCATGTGTTTTGATTTCGTTAATAAGGCAGGTGTCTAGGCGTTTCTGACAAAAAATGTCATTTGACTGCAAAATAAATCTTGTTTCTGCCATCAGTCGCTTCTTTCATACGCACCATACATTTGAAGTGAAAGTAGTGAAATTTATTTCATATACGAATAATATAAAGGTTTATTTAGTAAAACGACATCAACACAATTTCATTTTATGGTAGAATTATAGTAGCACTTACCTATCGATTATGGCGCTATAGCCATATTGGGTGTATGTTAGCGTCATATGATGATATTGATAATTAACTATTAATCAATGTATTGTGTATAGTTTTAGTTCTGCAAAAACTTTGGTAATTTCATTTATAGGTATGCAATCTCAGGAAGTGTCTATTAAGCCAACAATAAACATTGTTTTAAAACCTGATACAGAAACACTTGACGAAGTTGTAGTTATCGCTTATGGTACAGCTAAAAAAGAATCTTTAACAGGTTCTATTTCCGTTGTAGATAATAAAAAAATAGAAAAACGCATCACAACAAGTGTTACCGGTGCGTTAGAAGGAGCCGCACCGGGTGTGCAAGTTAACAACACCTATGGAGAACCGGGGAAAGCTCCATCTATCCGTATCCGTGGTTTCGGTACATTAGTCAGCGGAGCTTCAGAACCACTTTATGTGGTAGATGGTGTTCCTTTTGATGGAAATATGGCTGAACTAAATTCTAATGACATTGCAAGTATGTCTATTTTAAAAGATGCTGCATCAGCCGCTTTATATGGTAACCGAGCAGCTAACGGTGTTGTCCTAATCACGACCAAAAGCGGACATGCTACCAACAAACCAAGCATTACACTACAAATGAATCAGGGTATTTATAATCGTGGTATTCCTGAATATGACCGTTTGGATGCCGACCGCTGGATGGAAGCTTCTTGGATGGCAAAAAAATATGCCATGATGTCTAATAAAGGTATGAGTGCAACAGAAGCCGGACAATATGCGACTGAACATCTTATTACAGAATCCATCGGACGCAATATCTATAATGCAGCAGACAATCAATTATTTGATGCCAATGGTAAACTGACAGCATCTCGCTTATCCGGTTATGATGATTTAGATTGGGCAGATGCCATTGAGCGCAATGGTCATCGTCAAGATTACAACTTGTCGGCCTCTACTTCCGGTGAAAAATACAGTATATATTCTTCAATTGGTTATCTGAAAGAGAAAGGTTATGTAAAAGCAACAGATTATGAACGCTATTCCGGCCGTATCAATTCTACATTTACACCGAATAAATGGTTTAAAGGAGGTGTGAACCTGACCGGTTCGTGGACTAAGCGTAACTATAATGACAATGCCACCGGTAGTTATTATTCCAATCCGTTCTACATTACTCGCTATATGGCACCGGTGTATCCTGTGTATATGCATAATGCTGATGGTAGTTACCAACTGGATGAAAATGGTGAAAAGATTTATGATACAACTTCTCCATATTTGGGCAACCGTAATATCGCTTATGAAATGTTGTTCAATAAAGAAGAAAGCATTCGTAATGTATTAGGAGGACAAGCTTTTGCCACGATTACATTACCGTTAGGATTGTCTGTCACAGTAAAAGGAGACTTAAACAACAGTACAAGTAATAACAAAAAATATGATAATCCCAAAATCGGTGATGGTGCTACCAATGGTGGTCGTCTGACAAGCTATGCATATCAATACCGCACAGTAACCTTACAGCAAATATTAAATTGGAATTATCAATTCAAAGAAATACATAATATAGAAGCCATGATTGCTCATGAAAGTTATAGTTGGGAGCGTAAATACACATCCGGCATGAATACCGGTATGGCTGTAGACGGCAATTTAACAATGGGCAATTTCCTAACCAACTCTTACTTCAACGGTAGCGATGATGAAGACAAGACGGAATCTTATTTGGCACGTGTAAAATACAACTATGATAATCGTTATTTCATCGAAGGTTCTTTCAGGCGTGATGGTTCTTCACGCTTCCATAAAGACAACCGCTGGGGTAACTTCTATTCGGTAGGTGCTAGTTGGAATATGAAAAATGAAGCCTTCTTAGAAGATGTGGAATGGGTTGATCATTTAAAAATGCGTGCTTCATATGGTGAAGTGGGTAACAATATGGGGGTCAGCTATTATGGGCACATGGCTTTATACACCATTGATAAAAATGGTGGCAATCCTGCTCTATTGAAAAAGTCATTGGCAGCTCCCGATATAAAATGGGAAACTACCCAAACCGTGGATGTGGCTGTAGAAGGCCGCTTGTTTAACAAGCTAAACTTCCAAATCGGTTATTTCGACAAGCGTTCTAAAGATTTGCTGTTCGAAGTCCGCTTACCTCTGTCAGCCGGTTCTTATCCATGGCAGGACAAGGTCATGAACTTGACACAATACAAAAATATTGGAACCGTTTCCAACCGAGGCTGGGAAATCTCATTAAATGCAGACGCCATAGACAGTAAAGATTGGAAATGGAACATTGGCGTTGATGCCACTTTCTTGAAAAACGAAATCGTAAAATTGCCTGACGGAAAAGACATTCTGCACGGTATGCAGAACTATTCGGAAGGTCATTCTATTTATGAATTCTATACATACCACTTTGAAGGAGTAGACCAATTGACCGGTACTTCTCTTTATACACTTGATCCGGAACAGAAAGTTAAAGCTGAAGAGGCAGGTGCTTTAGTAAATATCAATGGACAAGATTATGCCACTGCTACCTCTTATGCTCAACGTAAATGGGCAGGCAGTGCACTCCCCACTGTATATGGTTCTATCAGTTCTGCCCTATCATGGAAAAACTGGAATCTGAACATGTTGTTCACTTATTCTTTAGGTGGAAAAACATACGATGGTTCTTATAGCAGCTTAATGGGTGTATCCGAATCAGGTGCCGCAGGTAGTGCTTACCATAAGGACATCTTAAATTCTTGGAACGGTGCTCCGGCAGGTATGACCGAAACTTCTCCTAACCGTATTGACCCGAATGGTATTCCTCGTATAGATTACTACAAATCTTCTGACTTGAATGCTACCAGCGACCGTTGGTTGGTAAGTTCTTCTTACTTGGTATTCAAAAATCTGAGTTTATCTTATGAACTACCCAAAAAGTGGATGAAGAATTTAGGCATTGAAGGGTTGATGTTGAATGCCGGTGTAGAAAATCTTTTTACACTAACTGCACGTAAAGGTTTAAACCCACAATATTCTTTCAATGGTGGTTCGGATGACACCTATGTAACCGCCAGAGTTTATAACTTTGGATTAACTGTAAAATTCTAAAGAAATAACTTTTAAAAACAGACATAGAATTATGAAAAAATATATTCAAAAATTGTTTGTAGGTAGTCTAATGGCAAGTACCTTATTGGTTTCCTCTTGTGCAAGCGACTATCTGGACACAGCTCCCACAGACTCTACCGGTTCTGCTGATGCCATCGGAACAACCGACAATGCCATAAAGGCACTGAATGGTATTGCCAAACTCATGAGCACCCAACATTACTATTTCGGTCAAGGCTTTGCCGGAGAAAACAATATCATTGCTCATTATGAAAATTATCCGAGCGAAAACTATCTGTATAACTTATATGCATCCGGCTGGTCACCTATTCATAATCAAGAGTTTCATACACGTACTAACTCTATTTACGATGCTTATGCGTGGTATTACTATTATTCTATAGTAGGCAATGCCAACACAATTCTGGCAAACATAGATAACGCAGAAGGCACTGAAAGTGAAAAGCAATTTATAAAAGCTTCGGCACTAACATTCAGAGCCTATGCTTTTGAAAAATTAGTACACTATTATTGCTGGCGCTGGCAAGACTCCAACAATGGTGCATCACAAGGTTTAATACTTCGTTTAGACGAATCAACTAACGGAATGCCTTATTCTACATTGGCTGAAACTTATACCCAAATTTATAAAGATTTGGATGAGGCTATCAGTTTATATGGCGAAAGTGGCATGAATAGAAAAGAAGGCGATGTATGGATGCCGAATGTTAACGTTGCCCATGCCATATATGCTCGTGCTGCACTGACAAAACAGGATTATGCCAAAGCTTTAAGCGAAGCAAAATTGGCGCGTGAGGGCTATCCATTGATGAACAATACAGAATACTATGCAGGTTTCTGCAACCCTACAGGTGAATGGATCATGGGTAGCTTTGGAGGTTCACAGGAAAACAACTGGTATTGGAGCTACGGAGTGCAATTTGCCTGCAACGGTTACTATGCCAGCACGCAACAGACCGGTGCCGGAGCTATCGGACGCGAATTAATTAACCGCATCCCCAACAATGATGCCCGTAAAGCTTTATTTCTCACCGAAGACAAATTCCCGGGCTACAACTTCAATGATGGTTCAGTCATGGACTTAACATATGGCATTTTAGGTATGGGTGAAAAAGAAAAAGAAGCCGATGCTCTATGGGATGAAGCCGCAGCTTATTGTAAAAAGATGGCTGTCAGTGGACTGACTGCTCCTTATGAAGCTGGTTATATGTACTTAGGAGGACAATTAAAGTTCTATGTATTCGACACTCCGGGTGTAGGTTACTTACCTTTTATCCGTTCTTCCGAAATGGTATTGATAGAAGCGGAAGCCAACTACTTCCTAAACAACGAAGCAGCTGCACAGGCGGCTTTAGTAGAGCTGAATGCTACTTCCGGACGTAATGCAGAATATACTTGTACCAAAACCGGAGATGCGTTATGGAACGAAATCATGGACTATCGTGAACTTGAACTATGGGGAGAAGGCTTTGCATGGAGCGACTATAAACGCTGGAATCGTGATGTCATTCGCAATGGCTTTGACAAAGGTGGCAATGCACACATCTCTATTGCTACGACTATTCCGGCAAGCGGCGCCAACAAATGGACATGGGATGTTCCTTTGAACGAAACTGATTACAATGATGAACTGAAAGTTAGCGGTAACTAACAGTTAATCATCGACTACAAAAAAGAGAGTGTCAAAAATGCTTTTATTAATTTGCCTTTGACACTCTCTTCGTTTTCTCTTATAAAATCTTCCCTATTTCATTCCAATCCTCTATTATTCCTGTAGGCTGAAAAGAAAACTTCGTTGTTTTTTTTACATTATAGAATACTTGTCCGAGCCCTGCATCCTTGGCACCAGCTATATCATTCTCCCAATTATCCCCTATCATCAAAGAAGTATGCAATTCTGACTGAGTGGCTGACATCGCAAAGTAAAATATTTCAGGAAAAGGTTTATGCACACCGATATCCTCCGACAAAACTACTTTTTTAAAGTATTTATCAACTCCCGCCGAACGCATTTTTTGTTCTTGCAACTCTCTAAAACCATTGGAAAGGATATACAAATTGTATTTTGAAGACAAATATTCCAATGCTTCAACCGCATGAGGCATTGTCTTCTTCTTGTACACTATTTCTGCAAAAAAATCATCCGAATATGCTTTTACCAATGCTTTATCTTCAACACCTACCTGTTGCAGAGGATAAGAAAAGCGCATATCATTCAACTCATCTTTTGTGATATGTCCGGCACCATATTCTCCCCAAAGTATTTCATTTCGCCCACTATATATGGTATAAAACTGATGAAAGGAGTCAAAGTATCGCTCAAAATGATACTTTTCATACATGTCCTGAAACGTATCGCGGGCATTTTCCGAAAATGCCCAAACCGTATCATCCAAATCTATAAATATGCTCTTATACATATACATTCAATAATTATAAAAAAGGGGTTGTGCCTGATTGAGACGCAACCCCTTTACGGGATAATTTATATATTATTTTATTTTACCTGAATAACAAGGTATCTTGATACACTCCAAAACTGACTAGGATTAGTTATCTTCAAAGTTAACTGCCCTTTTGCATCCTTCACCAATTCGTATGAACCTGCAGGATGAGTGGTCAATAGTTCTGCACGTTTTGAATACAATTTGATTTCCTTGTCTGTACGAATATCAATCTGAGTAAAATAATCTTTATTGAAATCGTCATTTTTAAGCACGTCACCATTCTTAAGAATTTTCTGATCTTTCAATTCCGATTTTGTACCAAAGACAAACCATGCAGTATTCAAAGCTTTATCCTGACTGGCAACAGTAGCAGATTTAGCTTCATTCTCAGCTGTCAAATCACTTACATTTTGGCTTAATCCGGCCACTGCATCATCCAATTCTGCTATACGAATATTCTTTGAAGCAAGCTCTGCCTGTAAAGTCTCAATCTGTTGTTGTTTAGCCTCTAATTCCTTAGTCAAATTGGCAATAGCTTTTTTCAACTGTGCAGAATTATATTTACTGTTCTTCAATTGCTCTTCCAACTTAGCAATCTGTTCGCGGTTAGCCTGTAATTTTTCACTAATAAAACGAATATCATCTTTTATCTTATTTGCACTGTTTTCACGAATAGAGCCACTCTGCAAATCAACACGGTTTTCAGCTTCGTTTATTTGTCGGAAACCTTCCTGAACCTCATTAAATGCACCCATAATTTCGTCCAATTCTGCATTTCTGCTGGACAGTTCTACCATTAAAGAATCATTCTGAGCCTTCATAGCCTCATTCTTTGCTCCGTTACCGCAAGAGCTCAACAGGGCAACAGACAACAATGATAAAATTACTAACTTTTTCATCTGCTTTACTTTTTAAAGTTCATTATTTTTAGTCCTCTTTTCCACCGAGCACAATGACAATCTCGCCACGTGGCTCGTTCTCTGTGAAATGCGCTATAACTTCTGTCAATGTACCCCGTACACTTTCTTCGTGCATTTTAGAAATCTCACGACATACGGAAACAGGCCTGTCGGCACCGAAAAACTCGGCAAATTGAGTCAAGGTTTTCACTAAACGATAAGGTGACTCATAGAATATCATCGTCCTCTTCTCTTCCTGTAAAGAAGTGAGCCGAGTAACCCGACCCTTCTTTTGAGGCAGGAAACCTTCAAAACAAAAACGTTCATCAGGCAAACCGGAGGCAACCAATGCCGGCACAAAAGCTGTAGCTCCCGGCAAACATTGCACCTCAATACCATTCCTTACACATTCCCGTACAACTAAAAATCCGGGATCAGAAATTCCGGGAGTGCCGGCATCAGATATCAACGCTACAGTTTCGCCTGCTTTGATTCTATTGACAACGCCTTCAACCGTTTTATGTTCATTGAATTTATGATGGGACTGCATCGCATTCTTTATTTCATAATGTTTCAAAAGAATGCCGGAAGTACGAGTATCTTCAGCCAATATGAGATCAGCCTCTTTCAGCACGCGAATAGCGCGAAATGTCATATCTTCCAAATTCCCCACGGGAGTAGGCACTACATACAGTTTTCCCATAAAAAACACTCCTAATTCTGTTATATGATGACAAATGTAGAAAGAAATCAAATGTATAAAGTTAATTGATGCTATTATTTAACAGATGTTGCACATTCCTTTAACATTATATCTTTTATTAATAAAAATATTAGGGATTATAGCCCTTTTTTGGGGTACAAATAGTACATTTGCAGCCGTAACTAAAACCAATTATCACTATTTAACCATGGTAGTTTTTTCAGAAGACCACATACAAGAGACACGTAGAAGAGGAAGAATAGAAGTAATTTGCGGTTCCATGTTCTCAGGCAAAACGGAAGAACTTATCCGACGGCTGAAACGTGCCAAGTTTGCCCGCCAAAGAGTGGAAATATTTAAACCGGCCTTGGATACCCGATACTCTGAAGAGGAAGTTGTATCACATGACAGCAACTCCATTGCCTCCACCCCTATTGATACTTCCGCCAGTATCTTATTATTCTCTTCAGATAAAGATGTAATAGGAATAGACGAAGCACAGTTTTTCGACGAAGGGTTAATAAACGTATGCAATCAGCTGGCCGACAGCGGGGTGCGTGTTATTGTAGCCGGACTGGATATGGATTTCAAAAGAATTCCGTTCGGACCTATTCCGGCTCTATGTGCCATTGCAGATGAAGTAACCAAAGTCCATGCTATCTGTGTAAAATGCGGTAATTTAGCTTATGCTTCTCATCGCATAACCAAAAGTGACAAAAGAGTACTGCTCGGCGAGAAAGCCGACTATGAACCATTGTGCCGTGAATGTTACAGGAAAGCTATTGAGGAAGAACAAACCATCCAATAAGTCCACATCATTATGTTACAGAAGAAAATAACATTTGACAGTTTTATCCGTGGTATTCTAAGCGGAATTGTCATTATAGGAATACTCTATTTAGTCAATCGCTTAAGCGGAGTATTACTTCCATTTTTCGTTGCGTGGCTCATCGCCTACCTTATTTATCCTATGGTTACTTTCTTTCAGTATAAATTGCGGTTAAAAAATAGAGTCATTTCTATTTTTGCTGTTATGCTGGTATTAATATGCATCGGTATTCTGACATTTATCGGACTGGTTCCTCCTATTGTAGAAGAATTCGGAAAATTAAAAGAACTGCTCACCGATTACTTTGTGGAAGGTTCAAAACAAGCAGCCATCCCCGGTACCGTGGCCAATTTTATTAAAGAACATATCGATATGCTTAAAATAAATGAGGCTTTGAATGAAGACCGTATTGCTCAAACCATACGTGATGTACTGCCTCAGGTATGGGCTATCTTTACACAGTCAGTCAATGTGGTCGTGAGTATATTTACCTCTTTTATCATACTGCTCTATACTTTTTTCATTCTGCTGGATTATGAAGCCATAGCCAAAGGCTGGATAAAATTAGTTCCTGTAAAACATCGCGATACGACCATCAAAATAGTAAATGATGTACAAGAAGGCATGAACAAGTACTTCCGTGGACAAGCAGTGGTAGCTTTTTGTGTAGGTATTTTATTCAGTATCGGTTTTCTGATTATTGATTTCCCACTGGCAATCGGCTTCGGATTGTTTATCGGTCTACTCAATATGGTACCTTATTTACAACTCATTGCTTTTATCCCTACCATACTATTAGCATTACTCAAAGCTGCCGATACCGGAGAAAATTTCTGGTGGATATTATTTTGTGCATTTTTAGTCTTTTGCATTGTACAGGTCATACAAGACGGATTGATTGTTCCCAAAGTAATGGGGAAAATAACCGGTCTGAACCCTGCTATCATTCTTTTGTCCTTGTCTGTTTGGGGAGCATTGATGGGAATTGTAGGAATGATTATCGCCTTGCCGTGCACCAGCTTAATGCTTTCCTATTATCAACGATACATTCATATAAAAGAAAAGGAATTTTCGAGTGACAATAACACGCCTGATAATCAATAGATAACAGAACTTATTAAAAAATAAATCAAAAAAAGTAAGCAATATATTTGGAAGTTTAAACAAAAACGCCTACCTTTGCACTCGCAATTCGGAAGAATAGCAATAACAAAGGATTGATTCGCTA
>OHSI01001039.1_pt1 | contig 15512 bp, 11 predicted proteins | sample 1578641 | NCBI WGS metagenome assembly OHSI01 (sample SAMEA3879535, study PRJEB24766) | human gut metagenome | biome: human-associated habitat; feature: feces | place: USA | collected 1985/1987 | reverse complement strand
CAGCGGCACACAGGCCGCAGAGCGCAGCCAGATCGAAGAACTGCTGCCGCGGGTCACCTTCCAGCATCTGTAAAACTTCTTGAAAACACAACGGTAACTGTTATAATAAAAGGAGAGTTTCATTATGAAAGTCAAAGCTGTTCGTCTGCACGCCGCCAACGACCTGCGTCTGGATACTTTTGAACTGCCGGAGATCAAGGACGATGAGATCTTGGTCAAGGTCGTTTCCGATAGCATCTGCATGTCTACTTACAAGTGCGCCATCCTCGGCACTGGTCACAAGCGTGTGCATCCGGATGTAGCCGAGCACCCCGCCATCATGGGTCACGAGTTCGCCGGTGATATCGTCAAGGTGGGCAAGGCGCATCAGGACAAGTTCAAGCCCGGCATGAAGTTCACCCTGCAGCCCGCCCTGAACTACAAGGGCACCATGTGGAGCCCCGGCTACTCCTACGAGTTCTTCGGCGGCGACGCCACCTACTGCATCATCCCTGCCGAGGTCATGGAACTGGGCTGCCTGCTGGAGTACAAGGGCCGTGCTTACTACGAGGCTTCTCTGGCCGAGCCTATGAGCTGCTCCATCGGTGCTTTCAACGCCGCCTACCACACCAAGATGGGTGTGTACCATCACGATATGGGCATCAAGAAGGGTGGCAAGCTGGCGATTCTGGCCGGTGCAGGCCCCATGGGTCTGGGTGCTCTGACCTACGCACTGCACCGTGATGTGCGCCCCGGCATGGTGGTGGTCACCGATATCAACGAGGATCGTCTGGCCCGTGCGGAGTCCCTCTTCCCCCCGAAGGAGGTCAAGGAGAAGGACGGCATCGACCTGTACTTCGTCAACACCGCCAACATGGCAGACCCCGCTGCCGAGCTGCGGGAGCTGACCGGCGGTACCGGCTTTGATGATGTGTTCTGCTACGCCCCCATCGCGCCGGTGGTGGAGCTGTCCAGTGCTGTGCTGGGTCGTGACGGCTGCCTGAACTTCTTTGCAGGCCCCACCGACAAGCAGTTCAGCGCCAAGATGAACTTCTACGATGTGCACTACAATTCTACCCATGTCATGGGCACCACCGGCGGTAATACCGCCGACATGATCGAGTCGCTGGAACTGACCGCCGCTAAGCGCATCGATCCGGCTGTGATGGTCACCCACATCGGCGGTCTGAACGCCGCTGCCGAGACCACCCTCAACCTGCCCAAGATCCCCGGCGGCAAAAAGCTGATCTACACCCACCTGACCATGCCCCTCATCGCCCTGACCGATCTGCGTGCCAAGGGCGAACAGGACAACGACCCCCGCTATACCGCACTGGCTGACATCGTGGATGCCCACAACGGCCTGTGGTGCCCGGAAGCAGAGGAATATCTGCTGGCAAACTTCAACCCGGAGGACTAAGCGGAACGTGCCATGGGACAGGACAAACGCAGACAGGAGGAATCCCCCATGGAACAACGCCGCAATCAGATCGTGGAGCTGGTGAACCGCAAAGGCAGCATTAGCTTTGCCCAGCTCAAGGAAGCTTTCCCTTCCGTTTCGGAAATGACCCTGCGCACCGACCTGAAAGCACTGGATGAAGCCCGCCGTGTGGTGCGGGTGCATGGCGGTGTCAAGTCGGTGGAGCAGGTGGTAGGTACAGACGACCTGCTGAGCCGCCGTGCCGCCCGCAATGCCGAAGCAAAGCAGATCATTGCCGAAAAAGCCGCTGCTCTGCTGCGCCCCAACACCACCCTGTTTCTGGATTCCGGCAGCACCGCCACAGCAGTGGCCCGGTGCATCCCGGATCAGCCCATGCTCATCTACACCAGCGGCCTGAGCTGCGCCATGGAGCTGGCAAAGCTGGAAAAGCCCCATGTATCCCTGCCGGGCGGCAGACTGAACCGGTTCAGCCTGAGCGTCTGCGGTGCACAGAGCATCCAGACGATGGAGGGCATCAACTTTGATCTGCTGCTGCTGGGCGTGACCAGTTACAGCCCGGAAACCGGTTTTACCTGTGGCGTGGAGGATGAAGCACGGCTCAAGCAGACCGTGCTCCGCCGCTGTGAGCAGAAAGCCGTGCTGCTGGATTCCTCCAAGATCGGACTGAAAAGTACATTCCACATCTGCGAGCTGTCCGATATTGATATTGTGATCTCGGACGGAAAGCTGCCCGTAGAATTTTTACAGGCCTGCCGGAACGCAGGCGTAACAGTACTATAAAAGGAGCGTTATTATGAAGATCATCCGCGCAAAGGATTATCAGGATATGTCCCGCAAAGCGGCCAACATCATCTCCGCACAGGTCATCATGAAGCCGGACTGTGTACTGGGTCTTGCCACCGGCGGCACCCCGGTGGGCACTTATGCCCAACTGGTGGACTGGTACAACAAAGGCGATTTGGATTTCTCCGAGGTCACTACTGTCAATCTGGATGAGTACCGCGGCCTGCCCAAGGAGCACCCCCAGAGCTACTGGTATTTCATGAACGAGAACCTGTTCAGCAAGGTGAATATCGACCCGGCCAAGACCAACCTGCCGGACGGCACCAATCTGGACACTGCCGCCGAGTGTGCCCGTTACAACGGTATCATCCACAAGCTGGGCGGCATCGACCTGCAGCTGCTGGGCATCGGCCCCAATGGTCATATCGGCTTCAATGAGCCGGGCGAAGCCTTTGAGCTGGAGACCCACTGCATCGACCTTGCTCCCACTACCATCGAAGCCAACAAGCGCTTCTTTGACGGCAATGAGAACCTTGTCCCCAAACAGGCATACACCATGGGCATCAAGACCATCATGCAGGCACGCAAGGTGCTGGTGGTAGCCAACGGTAAAGCCAAGGCACAGGCCGTCAAGGACGCCGTGACCGGCCCTGTGACCCCTGCCTGCCCCGGCAGCATCCTGCAGCTGCATCCGGACTGCATCCTTGTGGCAGACGAGGAAGCACTGAGCCTGCTGTAAACTCCCAAAGCCAACTTCTTCATTTACCATAACTTTGCTTAAGATCCAACCAAAGCACGGAAAGGGCCGGACTCGTTGCACGGGTTCGGCTCTTTCTGTCAGAAATAAGATTTATCTTGCAATCTTACGCAAAGAGCAACTCCAAAAGAGCCGTCATGGAGATGGTGGGTTCGCCTGCTGCGGGATTTACGCTGAAAATACGCTGAAAAGAGGTCACCCCGATCGGTGGCCTCTTTTTTGCTGCCGCGAGCTGTCTGGCTGCGGCAGCGGATAACAGCAATGTCCATTGCGCTTTGTTTTGCCCGGATGCGCACCCGCAGAAAGCGCTCCCTCGTCAAACTGCCCAAAATACGCCCTTAAAAGTTTACTTGACGCAATTCTCAAATCAATATATAATTGGGTCAGAAACCAATCATAGAAAAGGATGATTCCCAATGGCGCGCAGATACGACAGCAAGGAAGCAAAACGGCGGATCCTGACCGCCTGTGTCCGGCTTTTTCTGGAAAAAGGCTACACGAACACCAAGGTGGCAGAAATTTTAAAGGAAGCAGATGTTTCTGCCGGGTCGTTCCAGAATATTTTCCGCACAAAGGACGGTGTGCTGACCGAGCTGATCGGCATGATGTTCAGCAGGCAGTTCGGCGCGGTAAGGCCGCTGGCGGCAAATGCCCCCTCGCCGGTGTACCTTTACGCGGTGGAAACGGCTTTGCAGCTGGCGGTGACCGAGCTGAGCGAGAATCTGCGGGATATCTATGTGGAAGCGTACACCTTCCCCGCCACGGCGGAGATCATCCACCGCAGCACCACGGCGGAGCTGCAGGCGGCGTTCAGCGCGTATCTGCCCGGGTGCGCCGAGTGCGATTTCTACGAGATGGAGCTGGGCACGGCTGGCATGATGCGCGGCTACATGGCACGGCGGTGCGACCCCTACTTTACGCTGGAGCGCAAAATACGGCGGTTCCTGAGCATGAGCCTGAGTGCGCTGCAGGTCCCCGCGCAGGAGCGCGAACAGGTCATCGCTTTTGTGGCGGAGATCGATATGCTTGCCGAGGCGCGGAAGGTGGTAGATGCCGTGCTTGCATCGCTGTCCGTGCAGTTTGATCTGAAAGGATAACAAGGTTTGATGACAAGGAGGTAAGTCATGAAAAAGACGAGAGTTGCCATTCTCTTTCTGCTGCTCACCCTTTTTGCTGCCTGTCTGCCCGCAGCGGCGGAGCTTCCGGCGCAAATAGACTGGCCATGTCTAGGCAAGGATCGAGTTCACAATTTAATCGGGTATGTTGCAGTCGGCAATATACACCGCGGCCTTTACAAGTGCACCTATTGCAATAAGTCGTTCGTTACCTTTCACCCGTATGAGGAGCATTCCGGCGGCACCGAAACCCCCACCTGCACCACAGGCAAAACCTGTGCCTTATGCGGCGCGGAATACGGCATTCTCGGTCACGAATGGGGCGAGTGGTCATCCGCCGGCAACGGCACACACATCCGCAGCTGCACGCGCAGCAACTGCAACGCAGTTGAGACCGCAGACTGTACCGGTGGCACAGCAACCTGCAGCACCAAAGCGGTCTGTGAGGTGTGTGGTGAGGAATACGGCGAAAAAGACTCCAATAACCATGATTTGGAGCAGCACGCAGCAAAAGCCCCCACCTGTACGGAAATCGGCTGGAACGCCTACGAAGCCTGCAAAAACTGCAACTATACCACCCGCAAAGAGCTGCCCGCGCTGAAACATGATTTGGAGCAGCACGCAGCAAAAGCCCCCACCTGTACGGAAAAGGGCTGGAACGCTTACGAAACCTGCTCCCGCTGCGACTATACCACCTATGTGGAGCTGCCCGCGCTGAACCATGATTATCAGGCTGTTACCGTAGAGCCTACCTGTGAAACGGACGGCTATACCATCTTTACTTGCAGCCGCTGCAAAGACAGCTACACCGCAAACCCGACCGATCAGCTGGGACACCAGTTCGGTGCATGGTCCCCGAACGGAACCGGCTCTCAGAGCGCCGATTGTCTGCGGCAGGGCTGCGCGCACACTGGCAACACCGATTGCCGGAAGTTTACTTTCCGCACTGCGGAAGGCAAAACGCTGACCTTCTGCCCCGTGTGCGGGCAGGCAGAAAACGCCGCGCAGCTGGAAAAAATCGAAGCCGCAACGGCGTGGGCTAACAGCGGCAGTCTTTCTGCGGAGGATGTGACCGCACGAACGAATGGGGAATACCTGAGTGTGGCCTTTGAAACCGCAGGCAGCCTGACGCAGCCCACCGGTCGGGTAAGGCTCGCGCTGCCCGCCGGATTGCTGGAAGGCAAAACGCTTGTGCGCATTGCCCCGGACGGCACACAGACGGAGATGCCGTTTGAAACAGAGCGCGGAAAGCTCATCTATACGCTGGATTTTGCAAACAGCGCGCTGCCCGTAATGCTCTTCCGGCTGGTACCCCAGACCGCCGCCCTCTGAACGCTTTTACAGCGCGCAAACGATAAACCATAAAATGCCCGCCCACCGTGGTTTTCCACAGGTGGGCGGGCATTCTTTTGTGCCTTTTGGGGCATAAAAATACCCCCGGAGGATGCAGCGTTTTTTACGCTGTCTACTCTTGGGGCAGGATAGCAAGCGCTGCGCGGCAGCTCCCGGAAGCGGACACTGTCTTGCTGAAAAAGCACTTCCTAGCGCTGCTCCTCCGGCGGGCAGCAGCTCTCCCGGGGGATGAGCTTATGTGGCACGATGATCTTTGTGGCCAGAAGGTTCGGGTTCTCGATGTGGTTGATGGTCTGGCTGGCGGCTTCCATGCCCAGCTGGTAGGGGTTCACGTCCACGGTGGTCAGCTGTGGGCTGCCCTGCCCTTTGTTGCGGAGTGCCCCTTGGCAAACCGGACGGGATTGCGCTATAATAGAGCCGTAACAGTTCCACAAAGGTGTGGTAAGGGAGGTGCGGCCATGATCCGGGTGGCGATCGTAGAGGACGACGCGGAGGTGCAGGGGGTATTGCAGGAATATGTCCGGCGGTATACCCGGCAGTACGGGACAGAGTTTGAAGTGACGGTCTTTGCGGACGGGGTGGATATTCTGGAGGATTACCGCGCGGTCTACGATATTATTTTTCTGGATGTGGAGATGAAGCATCTGGACGGCATGACCACGGCAGAGCGCATCCGGCAGATGGATGCCGAGGTGATCCTGATCTTCATCACCAATATGGCGCAGTACGCCATCCGGGGCTACTCGGTGGGAGCGCTGGACTATGTGCTGAAGCCGGTGCCCTACTTTGCCTTTTCGCAGCAGCTGCTCAAGGCCGTTTCCCGGCTGGAAAAGCGGGCAAAGCACTACCTGACCGTGCCGGTGGAGGGCGGGCTGCGGCGGCTGGACACCGCAAGCATCTATTATTTGGAAAGCGAGGGGCACCGGGTGCACTTTTACACCGACGAGGGCGATTTTTCTGCCCCCGGCGCCCTCAAGGCCTTTGAGGAAAAGCTGGCAGACTGCCCCTTTGCCCGCTGCAACAGCGGCTACCTTGTCAATCTGGCACAGGTGCGGGAGCTGCGGCAGAGCACCGTGCAGGTGGGCCCCTGCGAGCTGCAGGTCAGCCGCCCCAAGCGTAAGGCTTTTCTTGCCGCACTGACCGACTACATCGGAGGTGAAGGCTCATGACCGCGCTGCCGGATATCCCCCGGCTGTACACCGCCCTTGCCGAGTGTCTGGCGGTGTTGCTGTTCACCCCGGCGCTTGCGCCCCGCTTTTCCAGAGCGGTCACCGGGGGTATCACCCTGCTGTGGGCGGCGGTGCTGTCGGCCTTTCTGGGGCTGACGGGCGATGTGCCCGGCGGGCTCTGGATCCCCTGCATGGTAACGGCCATCGGGCTTTCCTACCTATATTTATGGGGTGTGTGGAGCATCACCCTGCTGGAAGCCGGGTATCACTGCGCCCGGGCGTTTATTCTGGCAGAGCTTGCCGCCAGCGTGGAGTGGCAGCTGCACTGCGCCCTCTGGCCCGCCCGCGGCCCATGGGAGCCGCTGTCTTTGCTGCTGCTGGCGCTGGTGTATGGGACGCTGTTCGGCATTATGTGCTATCTGCAGCACCGCCGTCCCCAGCCCGCCGGGCACTTACAGATCGGCGGCAGCGCCGCCCTGACGGCGGTCATGCTGGCGCTGACCGCCTTTGCGGTGAGCAATCTGGGCTTTCTGCCCGGCAGCGAGATCAACATGAGCATTTTTTCCATCCGCACACTGGTGGATTTTTCCGGCGTGTTGATCCTGACCGTGCAGCACGAGCAGCTGCAGGAGAACGCTTTGCACAGCGAGCTTGCCGCCATGGACGAGGTACTGCACCGCCAGTACGAGCAGTACAAGCGCAGCAAGGAGGGCATCAACCTCATCAACCGGCGGTACCATGAGCTGAAGATCCAGCTTGCCCGCATCCGGGAGGAGCAGGACCAGACCAAGCAGAACGCTGCCATTGCCGCCATGGAGCAGAACATCCGCCAGTATGAGGCCGAGAACAAGACCGGAAACCCGGTGCTGGATACCCTGCTCACCGCCAAGACCATGGAATGCCAGCAGGAGAATATCACCATCACCAGCGTAGCAGACGGCAGGATGCTGGGCTTTCTCACCATCCGGGAGCTGTGCACCATCGTGGGCGTGGCGCTGGACAACGCCATTGCCGCCGTGCGCGCCGAGCCGGACCCCGAAAAGCGGCTTATCAAGGTGGCGGTGTACAGTCAGGGCGGCTTTGCCATGCTGCGGTTCGAGCATTATATAGAGGCCGCCCCCGCACTGGATGCGGACGGTCTGCCGCAGCAGGGGTCGGACCTGAAAAGCGTCCGCACCACCGTCGGGCAGCACGGCGGCAGCATGACGATGCACTGGGAAAACAACTGGTGCACCCTGCGGATCTTATTTCCGCTGCCCAAAAACAAATAATTTTTACGGCAGGTATCCCCTGCCGTTTTTTTTGTTGTCTGGCAGGGTGCACAAATGCAATACGGTGATATTTGTGTATGTGCACAATAAAATTTGAAACATTATTGTAACTTCTGCAAATTATGCATCCAAAACGACAGATTGTGCGGCGAACGGTTCGTTTTGCGGTTTATATGATAAAATGACATCAAGCAAAGGAGTGGACGCACTCCTGAGAACAGCCATGAACCGGGTCGTGTACACAAAAGAGAAGGAGTTAACAGTTATGGCACAGAAAAAGAAGGACGGTAAGATGATGGGCAAGATCATCAAAACTGCCGTTTCGGGTGTGTTGTGTGTCGCATTGGCGGGCGGTATAGTTGCGGCCAATGTGCTGATCCCGCCCAACGCCAGCAGCGTGCAGAGCATTTTGGGCCTGAAGAGCGGAGGCATCGACAACAGCAAGGCAAAGACCGAAGGCATTAATATGGAATACGGCAAGCCCGGCTTTGACACAGAGGATGCGCTGGTTGAGGATGAGATCGCCCTGAACAAGCAGATTGCAGCAGAGGGCATCGTCCTGCTGAAGAACGATGAAGGCAGAATGCCGTACAGCACGGATACCACCTTCAGTTTTGTCAGCCATTCGGCAGTCAGCTACATCGGCGGCAACAAAGTCGATATGAAAACGGCCTTTGAAGATGCCGGGTTCGGTGTCAACGAGGACCTCTGGAAATTCTATTCCGAAGGCAACGGCAAGGATTACGGTCTGGGCGTTGGTTCCGTTTCCTACGGTGATGACGAGGACTTTTCCATCAACGAATGCCCCTTGTCTGTTATGAAAGCAGAGCCGGGTCTGACCGATTCCATGAAGAATACGGTTCCTGTTTTTGTGTTCAGCCGTGTGGCGGGCGAAGGCCGTGATATGCCCCGCTCCATGTACAACCACACCGATGTGGAAGAGGACAAGACCAAGACTTATCTGGAGCCGGATTCTACGGAACTGGAGATCCTGCAGTATCTGAACGACAACTTTGACGATGTCGTGCTGCTGCTCAACTCCAGTGCAGCGGTCGATCTGAGCTGGGTGGAGGATTATCCCAGCATCCACACGGTCATCTCGGCTCCTGCCATGGGCGACTACGGCCTGTGCTCTCTGGCTGAGATCTTCTCCGGCAAGGTCAATCCTTCCGGCCGCACCGTGGATACCTATGAAGTGGATGCCATGAACAGCCCGGCGGCGCAGAACTTCGGCGACTTTGCCTACTACGATGAGAATGGCAACCTCACCAAGTACAACTACGTCAGCTACAAAGAGGGCATCTATGTTGGCTACCGCTACTACGAGACCCGTTACGAGGATAAAGTCCTCGGTCAGGGCAATGCGGGCGATTACAACTACGACGATGCTGTGATGTACCCCTTCGGCTACGGCCTGTCCTACACCACCTTTGACTGGTCGGATTACAACACCAGCTGGGATGGCGATACCTGCACCGTGACGGTCAAGGTCACCAACACCGGTTCTGTTGCAGGCAAGGACGTTGTGGAAGTCTACGCACAGAGCCCTTACACCGATTATGACAAGGCCAACAAGGTGGAAAAGGCTGCCGTTGAACTGGTCGGTTACGCCAAGACCTCGGAGCTGGCTCCCGGTGCAAGCGAGACCGTGACGGTCACCTTCGACCAGGAACAGCTGAAGTCCTACGACTACGTCAATGCCAAGACCTACATTCTGGACGCAGGTGATTACTATATCACTGCGGCTAAAAACGCACACGAAGCGGTCAACAACATCCTCTCTGCCAAGGGAAAGAGCGTGGCAGACGGTATGACCGCGGATGGCGACACTGCTTTTGTTGAAATCTACACCCCGGCCAACGGCACCGTGGATACCACGACCTATAAGAACGACACCACCACCGGCGTGGAGGTCACCAACCAGCTGGATCATGCAAACGGCGGGCTGCAGTATCTCTCCCGCAGTGACTGGACTGGCACCTGGCCGACCGTTGACGGCGAGGTCAGCGACCAGATCAGCACCTGGGGCAACCCCATCAATGGTACCGATGCCAGCGGCAAGGCTGCATCCTATACCTACCGCAAGACGATCAGCAAGGAGGACCTTGCAAAGCTGGATTCTTTTGATTCCCTGAACCCCACCGACTTCTCCACCCTGACCGATGAGATCGTTTACGGCAAGGACAACGGTCTGGGTCTGATCGATATGCGCGGTCTGGATTACGATGATGAAAAGTGGGACGCACTGCTCGACCAGCTGACCCCCAGCGATTATCAGACCCTGATCACGCAGTCCGGCTATGGCACGGCTGCCATCAAGTCGGTGGATAAGCCCTCCACGACCGACCGCGACACTGCCACCGGCCTGATCAACTACGGCTTTGATGCAAGCGGCAACCTCTACTTCAAGGGCAACATCACGCACTGCGGCGTGATCGTTCTGGCACAGACCTACAACGATGATCTGGCCACTCACTACGGCGAGAACATTGGCGACGAGTCCTACTATCTGGATGTCGATGGCTGGTATGCACCGGCAGTCAACATGCACCGCACTGCATTCTCCGGCCGCAACAGCGAGTATTACTCCGAGGATCCGTTCATCGGCGGTCACATTGCTTCCCTCGAGTGTGAGGGTGTCGCCTCCCGCGGTATGTATGTCTTTGTCAAGCATTACGCCATCAACGATCAGGAGGACCACCGCGGCGACCGTGAAGGCCAGTACAGCATTGCGACCTTCCTGAACGAGCAGGCGGCCCGCGAGATCTACCTCAAGCCCTTTGAGATGTGCGTCAAGTCTGATAAGGTCGAGATGAACTATGCAAAGGACAACGGCGACGGCACTTACAGCAATGCCACCACCGAGATCCCGTCCGTCACCGGCATCATGACCTCCTTCAACCGCGTTGGCTATACCTGGGCCGGCGGCAACTACAACATGATCACCGGCCTGCTGCGCAACGAGTGGGGCTTCCACGGCTTCATTATCACCGATAATGCAAATACCGGCGTGTTCATGGATGCGGGTCAGATGATTCGGGCTGGTGCAGACGGAAAGCTGACGAACCTGCCCACCGGCGCACGGTACACCTTTAACAAGGATGACGTTGCAGACTACCACTACGGTCGTGAAGCAATCCATAACATCCTGTACACCATTGCAAACTCCAAAACGATGAACGGCGGTATGCCGGGCAGCCGCTATCTGGCAAAGGTTGAGCCTTACCAGAAGGTCATCTACGCAGTGGATGGTGTCTGCGGCGGTCTGATCGCAGTTCTGGTCGTTCTGACGATCCTCCGCTTCCGTAAAAAGAAAGAGGACGTAAAAACCGTCTGATCAACACATAGGAACAGAAGGGGCGGCGGGCAAACGCCCGCCCCCTTTTTTGATTGTCAGGAGAGACCCATGAAACACACAGATATCATCAACAGCCTGGATCTGGAACAGAAATGCGCCCTGCTGAGCGGCGGCACGGTGTTCACCACCCGGGCGCTGCCGGGCAAGGGCATCCCGGCCATTACCCTGTCGGACGGCCCCAACGGCGTGCGCAAGCAGGCGGGCGCGGCTGACCATCTGGGCCTGAACCCCAGTGTGCCCGCCACCTGCTTCCCCACCTCGGCCACTGTTGCCAACAGCTGGGACCCGGCACTGGGCGAGGCTGTGGGCGCAGCCATGGGCGAAGAAGCAGCGGCACAGGGCGTGTCGGTGCTGCTGGGCCCCGGCCTGAACATCAAGCGCAGCCCGCTGTGCGGCCGCAACTTCGAGTATTTCTCGGAGGACCCCTACCTTGCCGGTAAGATGGCGGCGGCCTACGTCCGCGGCATCCAGAAAAACGGCATTGCCGCCTGCCCCAAGCACTTTGCCGTGAACAGTCAGGAGCTGCGCCGCATGGCCTCGGATTCCATCGTGGACGAGCGCACCCTGCGGGAGATCTACCTGACCGGCTTCGAGATGGTGGTCAAAGAGGCGCAGCCCAAGACCATCATGTCCGCCTATAACCTTGTCAACGGCACCTACGCCAACGAGAACGCCCACCTGCTCATGGATATCCTGCGCAGGGACTGGGGCTTTGACGGCGCAGTGGTCACCGACTGGGGCGGCAGCAACGACCACGCCTTGGGCGTAAAGAACGGTTCTACGCTGGAAATGCCTGCCCCCGGCGGGGACGCCATCCGGGAGCTGATGAAAGCGGTGCAGACCGGCAAGATCACCGAAGCGGACGTGGACGCCCGGCTGGAGGAACTGCTGGAGCTGGTGTTCACCACCAAGGCGGCGGTGGACGCCGCACCCGGCAAGTTCGATGCCGACGCCCACCACGCACTGGCACGCCGGGCTGCTGCCCAGAGCATCGTGCTGCTGAAGAACGAAAACAGCCTGCTGCCCCTTGCAAAGGGGGAAAAGGTGGCGGTCATCGGCGACTTTGCCCAGACGCCCCGCTATCAGGGTGCAGGTTCCAGCGCCGTCAACTCCATCAAGGTGGATTCCTTCTTGGATTGCCTTGCCGAGAGCGGCCTGAACAGCGTCGGCTACGCCAAGGGCTTTGACCGGCAGGGCAAGCCCGATGAGGCACTGAAAGCCGAGGCGGTGCTGCTGGCAAAGAACGCCGATGTGGTGCTGCTGTGCATGGGTCTGGACGAGATCAAGGAGAGCGAGGGCATCGACCGCGCCGACATGAAGCTGGCAGAAAACCAGCTGGAACTGCTGGCGGCTGTGGCGGCGGCAAACCCCAACGTGGTGGTGCTGCTGAGTGCAGGCTCCTCGCTGGAAAGCGATTGGGTCAAGGACTGCAAGGCGCTGGTCTACGGCTGTCTGGGCGGTCAGGCCGGTGCGGGCGCACTGGTCGAGGTGCTCACCGGCGCGCAGAACCCCTGCGGTAAGCTGGCTGAGACTTGGGCGCGCAGCTACGCCGACACCCCCGCAAAAGCGCATTTCGGCGGCGACGGCCCCACTGTGGAGTACCGCGAGGGTCTGTATGTGGGCTACCGCTACTACGACACCGCCGGTGTGCCCACCGCCTTCCCCTTCGGCTACGGCCTGAGCTATACCAGCTTTGCGTACAGTGACCTGAAAGCAGACGAAAAGGGCGTGACCCTGACTGTCACCAACACCGGCAGCTGTGCAGGTGCAGAGGTGGTGCAGCTGTATGTGGCAAAGCCGGATGCAAAAGTTTTCCGCCCCGCCAAGGAGCTGAAGGGCTTTACCAAGGTGCAGCTGGAAGCCGGAGAGAGCAAGACCGTCACCATCCCGCTGGACGATAAGGCGTTCCGCTACTGGAACGTTGCCACCGACCGCTGGGAGGTGGAGGGCGGCAGCTATCAGCTGCTGGTGGGCGCTTCCAGCGCCGATATCCGTCTGACTGCCGCTGTCACGGTGGCGGGCACCGGCGCACCCGACCCCTACGCGGGCAAAGACCTTGCACATTACCGCACTGCACAGGTGCAGAACGTGCCGGACGCGGAGTTTGAGGCGCTGCTGGGCCGTCCCATCCCGGAGAACAAGGTGCACATCGACCGCAACATGACGCTGGGCGAGATGGGGCACGGACGCAGCCCCATCGGCTGGCTGGCGGCTGCCGTGCTGGGCACCCTGCTGCGCCGCAGCATCAAAAAGGGCAAGCCCGACCTGAACATCCTGTTCCAGTACAATATGCCTCTGCGTGCGCTGTCCAAAATGACCAACGGCGCTATCAGCATGGGCATGGTGGACGGCATCGTGATGGAGCTGCAGGGCTTCTGGATCATCGGTCTTGTGCGGGTGATCGTGGAGGCCGTGAAGAACCTCGTGCTGAACAGCCGCATGGAAGAGCGCTTGAAAAACAGCTGAAAGGAAGCAGGCTATGAATTTCTGGAATAACTTTGCGGCAAAGCACCCCGCCGCTGCCAAGTGGGTGCGCGAGGGCGGTCTGTTCGTCATCGTGTCCAACCTCATCACCGTGTTCAAGTACCTGCTGCTGCAATTTCTGCCCAAGGCCTTTGCAAGCCTGCCGGTGGTGGATTTCGGCTGGCCGGGCATCGACATCACCCTGTTCGGCGAGACCTTCAAGTGGAACATCCTCGGCTACGACGCCGCCCACGGCGGTCTGCCCTATTTCTGCGCCTACATGATCGCCATGGTCATCGGCGAGTGCATCAACTTCCCCATCCAGCGCAATTTTGTGTTCCGCAGCAAGGGCAATCTGGCAAAACAGATCGGCTGGTATGTGCTGGCCTTCTGCATCATCACCTGCATCGTCAACTCCATCAACTGCATCTGGGTGGCGGTGGCTGGTCTGCTGGTACCGGACTTCATCTACAACATCGGCACCACCGTGCTCAACGGCGGCATCTCCATGGTCATCTTCTTCTTTGTGAATAAGATCATCTTCCCGGAGGGCGAAAAAGCCGCCAAATAATAAGCTATTCTCCTTCATTTTCTTCTCTTCATCATAAACCAGAAGGGCTGCTCCGTTCTCCGGGGCAGCCTTTTTGGTTTGAAGGAGAGAACCCTCTCAGTCATCTTATTTTTGTTTTTCTGCGCAAAATGTTCTGCGGGCAGCCTTTTTGGTTTGAAGGAGAGAACCCCCTCAGTCATCGCGCAGCGATGACTGAGGGGGTGCCTGCCGCAGCCATCTTATTTTTGTTTTTCTGCGCAAAATGTTCTGCGGGCAGGGTTTTCCTCTTGACAAGCGGGCAAATGTTTCGTACTATATTTAGTAGTATGGAATCAAAGACGCTGTACGCAGGTTTCAGTGTGACCCCTGTGCCCGTTTCAGGCAAAGCGTGCCTGTTTGATATAAAATGGAACCGTAAAGAGAAAAGCCGTATGCTTTTGCCCGTGCCGCCGGTTTTGGGTGGTGCGTATGGTTTTGGTGTCACTTTTTGCATTGAAAGCTCTTTCTATATCATTGCCCGTGTCCTGCTGCGCAGCGTCTCCTGCTTTTAATTTTGCATTGAATTGAAACAAAGGAGAGTGAACGCAATGACCGCGATCGGAGTGATCGTGGCCTTGATCGTTGCTGTTGTCGGCGTGGCTGCGGGCTATTTTATTGGTTACAACAACCGTAAAAAGACTGCCGAAGCCCAGATCGGCAGCGCCGAGGCCGAGGCTACCCGGCTGGTGAACGAGGCGATCAAGACCGCCGACCAGAAGCGCAAGGAAGCGGTTCTGGAAGCAAAGGATGAGGCTTTCCGTCTGAAAGCCGAGGTCGATGCCCAGAAGGCAGAGGCCGACAAGGAGATCAAGCAGCGCCGTGCGGAGATCAGCCGTCAGGAAAACCGCATCGACCAGAAGGAGACAGCGCTGGACCGCAAGACCGAGGCGCTGGAAAAGAAGGAAGAAGAGCTGAAAAAGCGCGCTGCCGAGGCCGAGGAGCGTCTGGCAGAGATCGACGCTCTGCGCGCCAAGGAGATGGAGCGTCTGGAAACGCTGGCCGGTTTGAGCCAGGAGGACGCCCGCGAGGTGCTGCTGCACAAGGTGGACGAGGAGCTGACCCACGAAAAGGCCGTGCGCGTTGCCGCCTACGAGACCGACCTGAAGGAAAACTGCGATAACATCGCCCGCAACCTCATCGGACAGGCCGTCAGCCGCTGCGCTGCCGACCATTGCAGCGAGACCACCGTCAGCGTGGTGCCGCTGCCCAGCGATGAGATGAAGGGCCGCATCAT
>OHSI01001004.1_pt1 | contig 15878 bp, 8 predicted proteins | sample 1578641 | NCBI WGS metagenome assembly OHSI01 (sample SAMEA3879535, study PRJEB24766) | human gut metagenome | biome: human-associated habitat; feature: feces | place: USA | collected 1985/1987 | reverse complement strand
AAATTCTCCAGCCCCCAATTTTTGATCATCTTCTTAGGGAAAGTATAGCCAAAAGTAATGTTCTTCAATCGGACATAAGAACCGTCTTCGACATAACGATCACTGATGCGGTCATTGTCATTCGGATCATTCAACGTCACACGAGGCAAAACGGCATTCGGATTAGCTACCTGAGAGTTCGTGATGTCATAGTACCATGACTTGGCTCCTGCAGCCGCAGCCTTATCTGCATCTATCGGAACAATAACGGCATGGCCATTCACCTTAGCCAGCTGGTTAGTCCAAGCAGAGTTCATATGTGTCAGGTTGATACTCATGTAATTCATCACCTTATTTCCTACCGAACCATTGATAAAAACACTTAAATCAAAATTCTTGTAACGGAAAGTATTGGTCCAGCCAAAAGTAAAGTCCGGCATCGGAGAGCCAATATTGGTACGGTCATTTTCATCAATGATGCCGTCACCGTTCAAATCCTTGTATTTTACGTCACCGACCCAAACGGTATTTCCACGGTTAAATTTACCAGCGTCTGCCAACTGTACATTACCCTCTGCATCATGCACAATATTGCCATCTCCATCTTTCACAAATGGATATGCGGATGTTTTAGGTGAGTTTTGAATATCTGCAAAATCCTTATATACACCATCCGTCACATAGCCATAAAAATTATAAAGAGAAGAGCCTACTTCTGAAAGACTCACCACATCACTCCACTGGCCATAACCAATGATAGCTGCACTTGTAGTTCCTGAAAGAGATTTCAATTTATTCTTATTGACAGAAACTTGCAACTCACTATCCCATTCGAACTGTCCGACAATAGGATGTGTATTCAACGTTACTTCAACACCGGAATTTTCAATACTCCCATAATTACCTTTCGGAGCAGCTAAAGCTGAAGAACCGTTACCCTGGGTACCCATATAAGACGGCAACTGAAGCGGCATCAACATATCATTGGAAGTTTTTTTGTACCAATCTATTGTCAGATTAATACGGTCTTGAAGCAAGCCCAAATCCAAACCGATATTCCATTGTTCTTGGGATTCCCACTGAATAGCTGTATTGGCAATATTTGCAGGACGATAACCCACCCCTAAACCGGAAGGCATACGGGAAATGGAAGCTCCCCACGCATAACCGCCTATATTAGAGTTACCGGTTTGTCCCCAACCGATACGCAACTTACCATTACTGATTACATTCTTCAGCGGTTCAAAGAAAGCCTCATTCGAGAACCTCCAAGATGCAGCCAATGAATGAAAACCTGCCCAACGGTTTTGAGGGCCGAAATTAGAGGAACCGTCATAACGGTAAGTATATGTAGCTAAATAACGGTCATTATAATTATAATTCAAACGGGCAAAGAAAGAAGCCATAGAACTGCTGCCAAAACCGGAATTAATTTGAGGCGTACCGGTACCCAATGCAGGATTGTGTACTACATTGGATGGCAATGCTGTATTATATACGCTATTGTAATCATAGCTACTTTCCCAACATTCCTGGCCAAGCATCGCTGTATAGGAGTGCTTACCCACGTTACCATTGTAGGTCACATAGTTCTTCAGCTGCCAGAACAAGCTGCTATTCTTCTGAATGCGGCTATCATTGGAAGTACGTTTCCAACCGCCAAGATCCACTGTCGGTCGCCAAGTCTCACCTTTAGAAGCACTGATGTCATAACCCAATTCTGCGTGCCAAACCAGATTCTTGATAGGAGTCACCTCAAAGAATATATTACCAGTCAATTTCTGACGCTTCAGCAGGATTTCCTCCATCATAGCCATAGCCACCGGATTAGGATTCGTCCAGCCTTCACGTACCACTGTGGCATAGCTACCATCCACATTATAGATAGGTATATCCGGCGGTGTAGTCAATGAATAATTAATGATACCTGCATCACTATCAGCCAACTTCAAGTTCTCATCCGTTGATGAATAAGTAGCACTCAAACCCAACTTCAGCCATTTTTTCAATTGCGCATCCAAGTTTGCACGGAAACTGTAACGGTTGAAATTAGAGCCTATGATAGTTCCATCCTGATCCATATAAGATCCAGATACATAATACTTGATTTTCTCAGTACCACCCTGAGCCGAAATTTGATGCTGATGTTGAAGGGCAGTCTGGAAAATGGCATCTTGCCAGTTGGTACCAACACCCAGTATAGAAGAATCAGAGTATGAGGCATTCTCCGTCACATAACCCTGATTTACCAAATCATTGTAGTAGCCGGCAAAATCACGCAAATTCATCAAATCAAGACGTTTTGTCTGCCGCTGGGCAGCCACCATACCATCGTAAGAGAATTTGGCTTCTCCCGCCTTACCACGTTTTGTAGTAATCAGCACAACGCCATTGGCACCTTGTGCACCATAGATAGCTGTTGCAGAGGCATCCTTCAAAATTTCCATCGACACAATATCCTGAGGATTGATGGTAGATAAAGGAGAAATGGTAGAAACCTTACCATTACCTAAACGATCGCCCAAACCGAAGTCGGCACCACTGTTTCCTTGCCCCTGCACGATGACACCGTCAATTACATACAACGGCTCAGCACCGGCATTAATGGTAGCTTGGCCACGAACACGGATGGAAGAGGAAGAACCGGGAGCACCGGAAGTCGTAACTGCCGTTACACCTGCTGCACGTCCTTGTAAAGACTGATCCAGATTTGTAATTACAGAACCTTTGATTTTATCCTCGCCCATGGAAACCGAAGCACCGGAAAGGTCACTCTTCTTCATCGTACCATAACCAACGACAACGACTTCATCCAGCATCTCCGAATCTTCTTTCAACGTAACGTCCAGTTTCGCTTGGTTCGTTATCTTTATCTCTTGGTTCACATAGCCTATAAAGGAAACCACAATAGTTGCCCCCAGCTTTACATTCAAAGTGAAATTACCGTTAATATCTGTAATTACACCATTCGTAGTACCCTTTTCCAATACGTTAGCACCGACAATCGGTCCCATCTCGTCGCTGACGGTACCCGTAATTTTTCTTGTTTGCTGCACTGCCTCAACGGTATCTGTTGATGATACTGCAAAAAGCTGAGGAGTATACCCCAGACTGAATACCGAGCATATTCCCGCAAGTAGCGCCGTCTTTCTAAAATTTAAATTCATACTGTATTTCTTAGATTTAAAATAAATACAAAACCTCCCAAAAGAAGATTTTTTTAGTTAACAAAAATAAGACTGAGCCCAAAAGCCATGACATATTATCAAGACCTTGACACTTAGGCTTGCTTCCAAACTACGTCTTCATAGCATTGCTTTTCTTTTTTCCATAGGCACAACTTTTATTACTAAATTATTAATGGTTAAATCATATTGCTTTTTCCCCAAAGGGCTATTTCTTCAGTCTCTTCAGTTCGTCACGCACCATTCTCCCCCACTCTTTCATATCTGCATCTTTCCAGTTCCCCTCGGAAGAAGCTGACGGATAAAGCATAGAACAAGTCTCATCTTTGTCTGACAAGGACCAGGCCACCCAACTGATGGAATGCCGTTGCATCCAGTCCAGCCAATTCCTCCACTCTTCCGGGCTGATAGGACCGTCCCCGCTTGCCTCCATGCCTGCACACTCGGAAACGAAAATCGGCAAGCCCTTGCCCAGTGCATAGTCGGCGCGGTCGCGCAACCACTGCCCGTGAGTATTGGCATAAAAGTGAAGTGTATACATAATATTGTTATATCCGACAATAGGGTCGTCTGCCGCCAAATGAATATCCTGATCCCAATGCGGGCAGCCGACAAGGATAACGGCATCCGGCTCTATGGCACGAATTGTCCGGATGACCTCCACAGAGTATGCCTTCACCTGCTCCCAACTATCTTCCACCGGTTCGTTGAAAATCTCATAAATAACGTTCGGAATGCCTTTATAGCGGGTAGCCATTTGAGCAAAGAACTCCTTCGCCTCTTCCTGACGCAGATTATGGCTATGCCAGTCGATAATAACGTAAACACCGTTCTCGATAGCGGCATCCACCACCTTCGTCACGCACTCGATACCAAACTCTGGTTTATCTACATAGCAGGCGCTGTCCAAATCCACCCCCATAGAGGCCCGAAGCACCTGCGCTCCCCATTCATTGACAAGATAAGCAACCGAGGAGGCATTGTAAAAACGGGGCCAGAACTGATGCCAACCGTAGCTGACACCTTCCAATACAACCGTGTCGCCTTCGGCATTCATCAGTTGCGTGCCATTGACCACCAATGCCGGAAGCGCTTCCTTCACGTGCTCATTCTTCGACGGGTTTGTTCCACAACCAACGGTCATACTTAGGCAACAAACCACCCACATTACTTTCCATATGCTTTTCATTCCGTACTTAAATTTAGGGTAATACATGTTTTTATAAAGATGTAGCCAAATGAATCCCTTCCTGGCCTATTGCAATTTCCGGTTTTCCGCCTTGATTATTTCAATGGTGCTGTCTGTGGCAAAGACAGAGTTCAGTCCTTGTTGTTCTTGAGCCGGGTCACCGGTATAGTCATCTCCCTTTTCCCAGAATACATGGTCGGGATTTTGTCCGGCAAAACCACCCCATGCCCAGAAGTTGCATCCGGCAAAGAGTCCGCCGCTCTCACGGTCCTGGCGGATAAGGTCGAATACATAACGGTAATATTCATCGCGGGCAGTGGTCGGTGCCTCTTTGGAGAAGCTGAAGCCGTCACGGGGAAAACCGAACTCCTCCAGAACAATCGGCTTGCTGTACTTCCGGGCAATGATCATGTGGTCATCTATATACTTCTTAGTATTTTCCTTGGCACGCGGAAGAAGTTCCGTCAGGCTGTCCGCTTTCACCCAACTCCAGTTGTAAGGCCAGATGTGGATATTCAGATAATTGATGTTGGGGTCGGCATGAATCTTCTCGAAAAGACTCATATCCATTTCGCATCCCCACGAGCCCTCACTGCCGGAAGACACCATGTGGTTCGGGTCAAGTGACTTGATTTGTGCAGCCACATCGGCCATCCAGCGGGCAAACGGTTCCTTGTTCTCGTCAGAGAAAGCGCGAGGCTCGTTACCAATCTGCCAAGACATAATAGTGGGGTCATCCACATATTTTATCTGATTATACCTATTGGTGCGTGAAACAATATAATTGACATGATTGGCAAACAAGGCCTTCGCGCTGTCCGATTGGGGGAACTGCTTGACATACTCCATATAGGCGGGCCATCCATCTACGGCAGGTACCACGGCATCACCGTGTCCGGACCATTGCAGGTAAACGGAATAGCCACCGCTCCATTCCCAGGAATTGTTCAAATAGAGGACAGCTGTCATATCACGTTCACGCAGTTCATTCATAAAATAATCCAATCCGGCTAAAATAGTATCATTATAGACGCCCGGTGCCACTTGTAAAGAGGGCTCTACCCGCGTCTTTATGCCATTTTCACCGTCAGCACCCACCAATACGCGCAGGTTGTTGATGCCAATACTTTTCAGAAAGTCCAGCTCCTTATGCAACCGTTCACGATTGCCGCCTTCACCTTCGGAACCAAGAATGGCACCGTACCAGAAATTGGCACCTACAAAATAATAGGGTTTTCCGTCGCGAACGAACTGTCCATCGGCATTGACCTTAATAAACGAATGCTCCGCAGGCTTAGGGGCACATGCTCCCAAAAGGAATAAAAGTACTGTCAGTAAAAGGAATTGTTTCTTCATATTATCAGTTTTTAAGCGATACACAAAGATACGCGGATCATATCATAAAAAATGATACTATATTATCAGATTAATGTGCCAATGTGATTAATCACATTGGCACATCAAGTTGTCTCCGTATCCAGTCCAGCCATTCATCCCACTGTTCCTGATACCAATAATGTCCGGTTTCCAGATAAGGATGCAATTCCTTCGGAGAAGCAATCACATTGTAGGCTGCATACATGGAAGTGGGAGGACAGACCTCATCGTTATACCCCCAACTGAACCAACCGGGCACATTCAGCAGGCGGGCAAAGTTTGCCGTATCATAATAGCGAACCGTTTCAAGCTGCTTTTCATCGGGAGCACCGTAATAATAGAAATAATGGGGCCAACCGCAAGCACGCTTCTTGAAGAAGGCTTCGTGGTCGCACAGGGCAGGATGAACTGCCGCCAGAAAAGTAACGCGTGAATCAAGAGCCGCCGTAATCACAGACAAGGCACCGCCCTGGCTGGAGCCCGTAACGCCCAGCGCTTTCCCGTTGTACTGCGGCAGCGAACAGATAAAATCCACAGCACGCAAAGCGCCTACCACCACACGGTTATAGTAAGAAGCATCCCGATTGTCGCGGCCGAACATCCAATAATTGCTCAGCGCCCCACCTGCCAGCGCATCATATACAGACTGCTGCATCGTGACGGGAATGCCGTGGATACCCACCTCCAATGTAATCGCCTTTCCAGGAGCCGTATACGTATCTCCCGCATAAGGGCGGACACCCGCACCGGGCACACGCAGCAAAGCCGGATACTTCCCTTCTTTCTTGGGAATACTGAGAATACCGTAAAAACGTCCTCCCCAAGCTTTTGTCTGGAAGCTGACTTGATATACATTATCCGTTTCCGTACAGCGTTCGGGAAGCAGCGTCATAAGGGGATTCAACGGAGTCTTGCGCGCCTCTTCCAAGGTCTTGGCCCAATAATCCCGAAAATCGGCAGGAAGTTTCGTCACGGGTTGCAGCTGCTCAGGAGCATAGGCCGATGTAGCCAGCCCTTCATAAGTCCGGCCGTCCACATGCGCCTTGACCTTGCAACGCAAGAAGCCTGCAGTCTTCATCGTGCCTTGCAACTTCAAGGTACCATCTTTCAGCACCATGTCTTTCTTTACTTCAGTAGGATACATTTCGGGGCCCAGTTCATAGTCAATCTTGACATCGGGCAAGAGGTTCTGTGCCTTCAGCACCCGGACGGTAAACGTACACTTCTCATTCAGACGATACACCCAATCGCTATGGTCGGGTGAAACGACTACACGGATCTCATTGCCGCGTATCTGCGCCGTCACAGCACATACACACAGCAGACATAAAAATAAGGAAAAAACTCTTTTCATGATATCAGATATTAGTATTAATCATTGGTGCAAAAATAGGCACTTTCAATGAAGAATACCAATACTTTTTTATCATATCACCAGCTTCTTTTTCCGATAATTCTCACGGAATTCCTTCGGCGAGCATCCCTTCTTCCGCTTGAACATACGATTGAAATTGGACAGATTGTTGAAGCCGCAGTCATAGCACACCTCTGCAATAGTACGCGTGGAATCTACCAACATACGCGTGGCAAAGCCCAGACGGATATCAATAATGTAGTCGGAAAGCGTCTTGCCGGTGCGCAGGCGAAAGAAACGGCTGAAAGAGACCGGGGTCATGCCCACCATATCGGCCAATGAAGCCAACCGGATATCCTCCTGATAATGGGTGGAAATGTATTTCTGCACCTTCTGTACCCGGCGGCTGTCAGAGAAAGTCTCTATCTTGGCAAACGAAGAACTGGACAACACCCGAGCATTGTCATAGAGGGAAAGTTCGTAAAGGATACGGAGAAAGTTCATCACGGCATAAAAGCCCTGCTCCTCGGAAGCCAGCTTATCCAGCCAGTTGTACACCTTCATGATGGCCTGCATGGGGAAACTAAGTCCGCACTGTGCACGCTCCAGCATCCGGCGGATACTGTCGAACTGGTTCTTGTTGACAACGTTCCCGAAGAACAAGTCGGGAGAGAACTGGATGGTAATCTCCCGAATATCGCCGGAGGTACATTCATGTTGCTCCCATACATGCTCCAACTCCTTACCGGTTATCAGTACCAGGTCATAATCACCGATAATCTCGGCAGAATCGCCCACCACACGGCGTACGCCGGAAGCATGTTCCGTGAAGTTCAGTTCATACTCTGCGTGACAATGGATGGGGTAGGTAAATTCTGTTTTGCGACGATCGGCAATATAGAAACAGTCACGTTCCGACAGAGGGGTTATCTCCCTCATGATATAGTTCTGGTTTTCCATAGGCATTGGTTAAAAAAATATCATGCCACAAATATACTCATTCTTTTTAATCCCACAACAGTACCATTTGTTACATTTAGAGGTAATAATTGTTATATATGAGCAGATACCCGGGAAAGTCCCGCCCGGAAAAGCAAAACTTCCGTTCTTCTCCCCCTCAGGCTCTAATGTAAGGATGTATGAGATGTATATCTCATGCTGTACGAGATATACATCTCATACAACACGAGATGCGCATCTCGTACACTTACACACTATAGTTTGAGGAAGAAAGAAGCGGAGATCCCTCTCTTGCCCCATAGACAAAAGAAAGGTCTCCGCTTCGCCGGATGATATGAATGATAAGCTGCTTACTTCTGCAGCTTCAAAACGCAGGAAGTTTCCGGCAGGTTTTCCGAAACGACCGTCAGTGTGGCTTCTCCCGCTTCGCCGGTACTTTGCAACAGCACCTGTGCAAGTCCGTTGAATGCCTTTACCTGATAGGTGCGGGCATCGGCGTCGGCCGGACGTTCCGTAGCCTGATAAGCGGGGTCTCCATTCCCCACCCCAAGGATGCGTACCGGACCGGAGACGGTTATCGTCAAGTCGTTGCAGGCAGTGGGGACAAAACGTTTCTTCTTGTCCTGCAACTCAATGTTACACACTGTCACATCCCGATTGTCTGCCTGAATGACGGGACGGTCTGCCGTCAGGGAGATACGGGCAGGAGCACCGGTAGTCTCCACAGTACGGGCCAATATTTTTTTGCCGTTCTTATAGCCTACAGCCTTCACTGCACCGGGCTGGAAAACGGCTTTCCAGGAAAGATGGCCGTTTCGGGGCATCGGTTTGCGATCCAGTTTCTTGCCGTTCACAGTCAATTCCACTTCATCGCAGTTGCTGTATACCCAAATGTCGATGCTATCACCTTCGTGACCTTGCAGATTCCAGTGAGGAAGGATGTGCAGCACCGGCTCATCCGTCCACCAGGACTTCAGATACCAGGCTTCGTCCTTGGGGAAACCGCAGTAGTCCAGAATGCCGAATTGTGAACCCGTAGCCGGGAACTTCATGGGGTTGGGCTCGCCGCGGTAGTCGAAACCCGTCCAATAGAAAAGACCCGCCAAATAGGGACGTTCGTCATAGAATTTCCAGCCACGCTCGATGCAGTTCAGCAGGCTGTCAGGTCCGTTCGGCTTGCGGTTGTGCGCCACCATGTGGCCTTTGTCGTGGGCATCGAAGTAGATGCCGCGCGTACCACAGCCCGTAGTCTCTTCCGAACCGAGCGCACGGCGGCCGGGATAATCCTTGCGGTGCTGCTCTACTGGATTCTGAAGGATGTAGTTATAACCGGCCACGTCTGCGGGAATCAAGATGGCAGGGCCACTGCTCGAAGCAACGGTCATGAGGCGCGTAGGGTCGAAACGGTGGCAATATTCGCGCATCGTGGCAGCAATGCGTGTACCGCTTTCTTTCCACTCGATGCCCCACTCCTCGTTGCCTACGCTCCAAAGGATGATGCACGGATGGTTGCGGTCGCGGTCTATCATGCGTTTCAGCAGGCGAGTATGTTCCTCGTTGACACCCGTCAGACGGTTTTCTTCTATCACAAGGATGCCGAGGCTGTCGCAGGCATCGAGCATTTCGGGAGTCATCGGGTTATGGGAAGAACGGTAGGCATTGCAGCCGAACTTCTTCAGTTCCTTCAGTCGGTACACTTGCAGGGCATCGGGAATGCCGGCACCTACTCCGGGGTGGTCTTGGTGCATGTTCACACCTTTCAGTTTCAGAGGCTGTCCGTTCAAGAGGAAGCCCTTGTCGGCATCGAAGCGGATGTCACGAATACCCGTAGTAGTGGTATAAGCATCCACCAGCTTGCCATGCTGATAGACTTCCGTAAGCAGTGTATATAGATAAGGTGTATCCACACTCCAAAGATGAGGTTTGTCCAGCGCTATTTCACCGACGGTGAGCTGGCGGTCTTTCGGCAGTACCGGCTTACCGGCCGTTTCGCAGCGTGCCACTTCCTTGCCGTCGGCAGACCGGAGGATATGGCAGAGGCGGTAATCCTCCGTTTGCAGACCGGAGTTTTCAACAGTGGTCTCTATCGTCAGCTTGGCCTTGTCAAAAGGTGCGGTCAGCGTGCTGTGCACAAAGGTTCCGAAAGGAGCTACATGTAACGGCGCCGTCTTGTTCAGCCATACATGGCGGTAGATGCCCGCACCCTCGTAAAACCAGCCCTCCTCGAGCGTGGCATCCGCACGGACGCAGATAAGATTCTCTTCTCCGTAATTCAAGTATTCCGTAATGTCATACACCTGCGTGGCATAGCCGCTCGGTTCGTGTCCCAGGTAGAAACCGTTTATCCAGATACGGGCATCACGGAAGATACCGTCGAACTGAAGATAAAGATGTTTGCCGAGGTCCTCTTGTGGCACGGTGATGGCCTTTCGGTACCATCCCACAGAGTTTTCGGGGAATTTATAGCCGACGGCTTTATAGCCATGACTGTGGCTCGCCTCTTTGGCATAAGGCAAATCAACCACCCAGTCATGCGGAAGGTTGACCGTCTTCCAGCCCACACCCCACTTCTCCGGATTGAACTTAGGGGAGTAAGGACCCTCATTATGGATAGAGGCTGCTTTAGTCAGATAGTTGAAGTACTCCGTTCCGCAGCCGAAGTCTTTCTCCGGTGAGGAAGCATTGCCAAAAGCAAACTGCCAGCCGTCATCCAGCAAAATACGTTCGCGGACAGATTGGGCGGAAAGAGAAAAGGTAATTCCAAGAAGGAACAAAAATGCGAATAAGTGTTTCATATCGGTTAATCATAAAATGTGTTTACAAAGATAGAGCGAAAAAGATTCGTGCGGTGATACTTTTGTATCATTTTCCGGTACTTCATGTTTCCGAGGGGAAAAAACACGCCGGGCAAACAAGGGTGATAGGAGAAAAGTTTTTAAATTTGAAGCGTGCTTCCGGGAAAATGGCCGGATGGCACAACTAACGAAGAATGTATCAAACTAAATACAAGAAATAATATGCAAGACAAAAGATTCGGATATTTCGATGACGACAACCGCGAATACGTCATTACCGATCCCAAGACACCTTGGCCATGGATTAACTACCTGGGCAATGAAGATTTCTTCTCACTCATCTCCAATACCGCCGGAGGCTATTCCTTCTACAAGGACGCCAAGTTCCGCCGCATCACCCGCTACCGCTACAACAACGTGCCGATGGACAACGGGGGACGCTACTTCTACATCAATGAAGGCGGCAACGTATGGTCTCCCACCTGGAAGCCCTGCAAGACTGCACTCGACAGTTACGAGTGTCGCCACGGCATGAGCTACACCCGCATCACCGGATCCAAAGACGGCATCGAAGCCAGCCTGCTCTTCTTCGTCCCACTGAAGACCTGGGGAGAGGTGCAGAAGCTGACCTTGCGGAATACTTCTGCCAAAGTGAGAAAACTCAAACTATTCTCCTTTGCCGAATGGTGCTTGTGGAATGCCGCTACGGACATGGAGAACTTCCAGCGTAACTTCTCCACGGGAGAGGTGGAAGTGGACGGGTCTGTCATCTACCACAAGACGGAATACAAGGAACGCCGCAATCACTACGCCTTCTACAGTGTCAATACACCCGTAGACGGTTTCGATACCGACCGCGAAACATTCGTGGGACTCTACAACGAGTTTGCCGACCCGGAACGGGTAGTAGAAGGCAGACCGGGCAACAGCATTGCCCACGGTTGGAGTCCCATCGCCTCGCACTATCTGGAAGTAGAACTGCAACCCGGCGAAAGCCGCGACTTCATCTTCCTGCTGGGCTATGTGGAAAACAAGCAGGAGGCAAAGTTCGAGGAACGTGAAGAATCTCTGCATGAAGCGTTCAAGCAGAGTGTACCCTCTTCACCTATTATAAATAAGGTAAAGGCTAAGGCGATGATTTCGGCCTTCGACACTACCGCCAAAGTAGATGCTGCCTTTGCCGAACTGAAAGCCTACTGGGACCGCCTGCTGGACATCTACGTCGTAAAGACCGACGAAGAAAAACTGGACCGCATGGTGAACATCTGGAACCAGTATCAGTGCATGATTACCTTCAACATGTCCCGTTCCGCCTCTTTCTTCGAGAGCGGCATCGGTCGTGGAATGGGTTTCCGCGACTCCAACCAGGACCTCGTGGGCTTCGTGCATCAGATACCGGAACGAGCCCGCGAACGAATCATCGACATAGCTTCTACCCAATTCCCCGACGGAGGATGCTACCACCAATACCAACCGCTGACCAAACGCGGCAACAACGACATCGGCGGCGGCTTCAACGATGACCCCATGTGGCTTATCTTCGGTACGGTGGCATACATCAAGGAATCGGGAGACTTCAGTATCCTGGATGAGCCCGTCCCCTTCGACAACAAAGAAGGTTCGGAAGTGTCTCTGTTCGAGCACCTGCGCGTCTCCTTCAACCACGTCATCGAGAACCTCGGCCCCCACATGTTGCCCCTCATCGGCCGTGCCGACTGGAACGACTGCCTGAACCTGAACTGCTTCTCCTGGGACCCGAATGAATCCTTCCAGACCACGGAAAACCAGACGGAAGGCAGCCAAGCAGAATCGCTGATGATTGCCGGCTTGTTCGTGGTATGCGGACGCGACTATGTGGAACTATGCCGCCACCTGGGTAAAGACGACGAAGCAAACAGAGCGCAAACCTATATAGAGAACATGGTGGAAGCCGTGAAAAAACATGGCTGGGACGGTGACTGGTACTTGCGCGCCTACGATTACTTCGGCCACAAGGTAGGTTCCAAAGAGAACGAAGAAGGACAAATCTTCATCGAATCGCAAGGCTGGTGTACCATGGCAGGCATCGGACTGGAAGAAGGCATGGTAGAAAAAGCACTGGACTCCGTAAAGGAACGCCTGGACTGCGAACACGGTATTGTACTCAACAATCCACCCTTCACCCGCTATGTTGTGGAGTATGGAGAAATCTCCACCTATCCCGCCGGCTACAAGGAAAATGCGGGTATCTTCTGCCACAACAACCCGTGGGTCATCATCGGAGAAACCGTACTGGGACGGGGTGACCGTTCCTGGGAGTATTTCCGCAAGATATGCCCGTCGTACACCGAAGAGCACAGTGCCCTGCATAAAGTAGAACCTTACGTATGCTGCCAGATGGTGGCCGGCAAGGACGCCGCCCGCCCCGGTGAAGGCAAGAACAGCTGGCTGACGGGAACGGCTGCCTGGATGTGGTATGCCATCACGCAATTCATACTCGGCATCAAGCCTTCGTATGAAGGTCTGGAAATCAATCCTTGTATCCCGGCAGGCTGGAAAGGCTTCAACGTGAAGCGTAGGTTCCGCGGGGCAGAATATCATATTACCGTGAAGAATCCCGATGGTGTGTGCAAAGGCATCAAGTCCGTCACAGTAGACGGCCAGCCGATAGAAGGCAATGTGGTGAACCATCTGCCGGGCACGCATACAGTAGAAGTAATAATGGGATAACCCACAAAATACAATATCATGATAAACCCTATTTATTCTCCAGCGCCCGAACGCTATGACAACGGCATGAAATTCCGCCGTTGCGGGCAAAGCGGCATCCTGCTGCCTGAAATATCACTCGGATTGTGGCACAATTTCGGCGACGTGAACACATTTGCCAATTCCCAAGCCATGGCGCACTATGCCTTCGACCGTGGAATCACGCATTTCGACCTCGCCAACAATTACGGTCCTTCCTACGGTTCCGCCGAAGAGACTTTCGGAATGATTATGAAGAAATCCTTCATGCCCTATCGGGACGAACTATTCATCTCCACCAAGGCCGGACACGACATGTGGCCCCTACGGGGAGTGGGGCTCACGCAAGTACCTGATGAGCAGCCTCAACCAAAGTCTGAAACGGATGAACCTGGAGTATGTGGACATCTTCTACTCCCACCGCTACGACCCGGATACTCCGCTTGAAGAGACCCTGCAAGCACTGGTTGATATCGTACGGCAAGGCAAAGCACTCTATGTAGGAATCTCCAAATATCCCAAAGAGGCGGCCGAGTTTGCCTACAAATACCTGGAAGAACGGGATGTACACTGCCTGCTCTATCAAGGCAGATACAATCTCTTCAACCGCGAACCGGAAGAAGAAGGTATCCTGCAGCAAGCCAAAGGGAACGGAACCGGCTTCATCGCCTTCTCCCCGCTGGCGCAGGGCCTGCTGACCAACCGCTACCTGAATGGTATTCCCGAAGATTCGCGCATGGCAAAGGGGGCTTTCCTGAAGAAAGAAGCACTGACCGACGAGACGCTGCAAAAAATCAAGGCACTCAACGAAGTTGCTGCCTCACGCGGGCAAACCCTTGCCGAGATGTCACTTGCCTGGCTGTTGAAGGACGACCTGGTGACAAGCGTCATCATCGGAGCGAGCTCCGTTACCCAACTGGCAGATAACTTGAAAGCGACTGAAAATACAGACTTCTCTGCCGAGGAACTGGAGAAGATAAAGAAAATCATTCAAAAATAAATCAACATGAAAAGCCTCCTTATTCAAACCTTTTGTTTATTATTCCTTTGCTTGGGCACGGTCCGTGCACAGCAATACCAACTTGCATCACCCAACGGAAAACTATCCGTTACGGTAGATGCCGGAGAAGCCCTCACCTGGCAGATAGCACACGACGGAACCACGGTGCTGCAACCCTCTGCCATCGCCCTGCAAGGCAGAGATGAAAAATCAGCCAAGAAAGCAATAACTTTCGGTAAAAATGTAAAAGTAATCCGTGCAGAACGCAAGTCCGTGGAGTCCTCCTTCCCCACTCCCCTCTATAAAAAAGCAAGTGTGGAGGATGTCTACAACCAGCTGACACTGAAATGCCGCGGAGGCTACAGTGTACAGTTCCGCGCATACGATGACGGCGCTGCCTATCGCTTCATTTCCGAACAGAACAAGCCGTTTATCGTCCTCAACGAAACAGCGGACTTCAATTTCGACAAGGATTACCAGGCATTTGTACCTTACATAAACGACAACCGCAACGGTGAGCGCTATTGCTTCTCCTTCGAGTCTTACTACGACGAAGCCCCGTTGTCCAAAATGCACACCGACTCACTCTCCATCACCCCACTGATGGTTTGCCTGGACGGAGGAAAGAAAGCCGTTATCATGGAAGCCGGATTGGAAAACTATCCCGGCATGTTCCTCACTGTAAATCCCCAGACACGTCAAGGAGTGCAGGCAGCATTTGCTCCCTATCCGCTGGAAGAAATAATCGGCGGACACAACCGGCTGAACCTGATACCGACCAAGCGTGCAGACTACATCGCCCGTTGTGCCAAGCAGGAACTCCCCTGGCGTGTGGTGCTCGTCACCGAAAAGGACACGCAGCTTGCCGACAACGACATGGCACAGCGTCTTGCCCCCGCCTGCCGCATCAAAGACATTTCCTGGATTAAACCCGGCAAAGTGGCTTGGGACTGGTGGAACACTTGCAACCTGACTGGCGTAGACTTCAAAGCCGGCATGAACACCCCGACTTATAAGGTATTCATCGACTTTGCCGCCGACAACAACCTGGAATATATCATCATCGATGACGGCTGGAGCGGAAACGAATCCTTATTGAAAGACCTGAATCCGGATATCGACTTAAAGGAACTGGTAGCCTACGGAAACCAGAAGGGCGTCGGCATCATTCTCTGGGCAAGCTGGCGAAACTCTGCCAAAGATACGGAAGCCGCATTCAGCCACTATGCACAGATGGGTATCAAAGGCTTCAAGATAGACTTCTTCGACCGTGACGACCAGCCACTGGTACAGTCTGTAGAACGCATTGTAG
>OHSI01000997.1_pt1 | contig 15966 bp, 18 predicted proteins | sample 1578641 | NCBI WGS metagenome assembly OHSI01 (sample SAMEA3879535, study PRJEB24766) | human gut metagenome | biome: human-associated habitat; feature: feces | place: USA | collected 1985/1987 | reverse complement strand
CGCGGATGTGCGCACGGTGAAGCGGTGCGGTTGCGGCGTGTCATGTTTTGTGTGTGGTATTATATATAGGTATCGGTTTCGATATTGAAAATAGGAGTGATTAAAATGAGTTTCATGAATCTTGAAGCGTTGTCTAATTCAATTGATTTTAACGTGAATAGTATTTACGATGTGCTTGTGTATTTTGTTGATATTGCGTCTGATTGCTTGATGGAACTTCGGTTTGTTGATTGCATTGATACATACGGTTTTAAGGATGTGCTTGACGATGGCGTGTTTTACGTTCCGGGGGCGGTGTGTTTGGGTTATCGGATTAATCGGTGATTGCGAGGGGGATTGACTATGTATTGCAAGCGTAATACTTGTGATTTCATCAAGGGTTACAGGGTTCGTGATGAACGGCGTATAAGGGTTGCTGATATGGGTACGAAGTGGTTTAAATGTGATTCGTATGTGTCGGATTATGTGTTTGCGCATTGTTGTGATATGGTTGATTTGATGCGGCGGGGTGAGGTGTGGTGATGGCCTATTAGCTCAGTGGTTAGAGCGGCATTCTTATAAAATGCGCGTGCCGGGTTCAATTCCTGGATAGGCTACATGATTGTGATATATTGAGTCATGGCATGTCATTCGATGTGTCATGATCTTTTTTATTTGTGAGGTGTTTTGATGGATATTAGTTCGATTGTAACCGTTGTCGGGAGTGTGGGTTTTCCAATTGTCGCGTGCTGTGCCATGGCGTGGTTTATCGCCACGACGTTCGGCGATTTTAATGATTTGATGACAAAGAATAATGTGTTGACGGAAGAACTTATTGCATTGCTTAAGAATAAAGGGGTTGATGATCCGAATGTGGCGTAGTGTGTTGGCGGGCGTGTGCGCGTTGTCGTTGTTGTTTGTGCCGTCTGCAAGCGCGGATATGCGCGGTGTAGATGTGAGCAATTGGCAGTGTGATATTGATACGTATGCGCTGGACGCTGATTTTGTTGTTGCGGGTGCCACATGGGGCGTAGGCGGTTTCGACAACATGTGTTTGATCAATGGCGTGAATCAGGCTGCGAACTATCAGCTTGGGCGCGCGTCGGCCAGTGGTAAGAGCATTGGCGTGTATCACTATGCGATGGGACGTGACGCGCGTATGGAAGCCGATTTTTTCGTGAACAACGTCAAGGGGTATGTTGGCCGTGCGGTGCTTGCACTGGACTGGGAAGCTCAGGATAACCCGCAGTTTGGTAATGGCGCGTGGATTGATGCGTGGGTGAGGCGTGTCTACGAGCGCACGTATGTGTGGCCGGTGATCTATCTTCAGGCTAGTGCGTTGGGTCAGCTTAGCGGGTATGTGCGTGAGCATTGCGGCGTGTGGGTGGCACAGTATGCGTCGAACGTCGTTACCGGGTGGCAATCGCGCCCGTGGAATTACGGTTTATATGGCGAAGCGATGCGACAATATACGTCGAACGGGTACGTGAACGGCTACGTGGGTCGTCTTGATTTGAACTATTTCCGTGGCGAACGCTGGCAATGGGACGCATATGCGACGGGTGAACGCAAGGGCGGCGGGCATGCTGTGAGCGCGGCACCGTCAGCGTCTACGCCCGCGCAACCGTCTGAAGGCGCATCGCGGTGTGTGGTCGTGTCTTCGGGCGACACCCTTAGCGGTATCGCGGCACGCACCGGGCTGAAACCGTGGACTGCGTGGACTGGGTACAGTTCAGGCAATCCGGGTGTGATTTATCCCGGTGAGATGGTGTGTTATGGTGGTGCGGTTGTCGTGCATACGGCTGAGCGTACTCACACGGTTGCGGCGGGTGAGTCCTTGTGGTCGATTTTCGGTGTCGATTGGAGCCGTGTAGCATCGCTTAACGGACTTGCTAACCCGAGCCTAATTTATCCGGGGCAGATTCTTAAATATTAAAAATTGTTACTGTAAAACGGCGTGTCGCAATTGCGCACGCCGTTTTTCTATGATATAACTTTTCATGTCAGCAAAAAGAGTTGACAAAATAACAACAAGAAAAAAAGGAAACCATAATGAGGAAAATCAAGAAAACTCTATCGGTCAGCGAGATAAGCTATTACGACCGCGATGGCGTGATACAATCCGTCACCGTGAATAGAAACGTTCTCACCGTGGAACAGGCCGTCAAAGAACTCATGAAGCGCGGTTTGTACAACGTACTTGTTGACGATATCAAGGTTCGCAAGTACACGTATGCGATGGACGCAGAACAGTTCTTCGAGAACGCCGTTCTTGTTGACACCGACAACGAAGCCGAAGCCGAAGCCGAAGCCGAAGCCGAAGCCGAAGTCGAAACCGTTAACGAGTAATACGAAAGGAAAACACAATGACCAACAATACCGAGAACACCGAGAACACCGAGAACACCGAGAACACCGAAGCCGTGCGTGCGGACAACCGCCGTTTCATCTGCACCGTGGACAACAGGACATTTGAGGGCAAGCGCGCGATCGTCAACGCACGCAACAGTGCCAAGAGTCTGAACAGCTACGGCGAAGGTAAACGGCTTGATGTGGTTGGCGCGTACACCGTGCCAGCTGTTCGATCGCAGACGGGACAGCCTTGCACGAACGTCTATCTTTTCACGGCGGATGGCAACACCTATTTCAGTCAGTCCGAGGGCGTTAACCGCAGTATCTTGGATATTGTGGACATGTTTCCTGATATGAACGCCGAGAACGGCGGTATTCCGGTGGTGGTCAATTCTACCGCATTGGGTGGCGGTAAGTCCATCAAGTCGCTTCAGATTCTGTAAACGATAGGTGATAATGTGAAGTATCAGCCCGTGTGCATGCGCGGGCTGTTTTTTTATCGTAGGAGGTGCGTTTTATGGCAAGGGCGAGGAAAATGGCGGACGTGTTGACGGCCAAGCGCAAGAGGGTGCGCCGCGCGATAAATACGATACGCAAGAGCATTACGGCGGGGATGCCGGAAAGCGAACGCCGCGCGCGAACGGTATACGTGCAACGGCTCGAAGCTGATCTGCAAAAAACATATGTCGGTCGTGTCTGTAACAAGCAGATGCGCACCGAATTGTATGCTCGTGCAAATGAGATTGCCGATCAGCTCAGCAAACAGGCCGCGACCGTGAAAGGTGGCGGCGGTAAACGTGGCGAACAGCGACGCGCGTTCAATATCTTTCGTCAGGAAATGCGCATTGCATCCAAGGGCGGGCCGTCGGCCTTGGGCGAGTTTGGGCGGGAGAAAGTCAAGATTTTTTGGCGGTACACGCAAAACATTTGGCAACGCCCCGACGTGCCGCCCGATAAGCGTTTGGATGCGGTCATGAAAGCGTATGGCATAACATCGCTAAGTGAGCTTTTTGAAACCATCATGGAACGGAATAAAAAAGCGCTGGAATACGCGCAGAACATGAAAATGCATATCGGAGAATTGGAGGATTACACGGACGTTGAGGGCGGTAGTCCGATTTGGCTTATCGCGGTAACACCTGACGTTGTACGATGAAAGACCGTAAAGACTTTCGGGTAGCGGCGATATTCGACACCGAAACTACGAATATTGGTGAGGGTGCCGAAACACGCGCATACCCGATATTGTACATTTTCAATGACATGCGTAATACGTCGGTGGAAGAGTATAACCCCGATGCGGACGACGTGCGTTTCTACCGGCACACCGGCGAAGCGCTTATGTACATTGATGATCTTATCACGTATGGCATGGCGCACGATTTTATACCGATTATTGCGGCCTATAATCTCATGTTCGATATGCAAACGCTTATGCTGGAACTGGCGCAAACGTATACGTTGCGCGTCAACGCGCAGACGGCAACGTCCGTGTACACGCTCGATTTATGCACAGGTGAAAACGAAGATATCGTGTGCCGATTTTGGGATACGTTTTATTTGGAGATGGGTGGTTTGCGTGCGATGGGCGAGACATGCGGCTTGCCGAAGGCCGTGGGCGACTGGGATTATACGCTTACTCGTACGCCGGAAACGCCTTTGACCGACGAAGAGCTGTTCTATGCGCGGCGTGATGTACAGGTGATACCGCAATATCTGCAATGGCTATTGCACGCTAATTCGTGGCTTACAGCCGATATGTTCGGTTGCCGGGTACTTACCAAGACTTCGCTTGTGCGTCAGATGGCGCGCCGTGAGATCGGCGGCCGTCGCGTCACATTGCGCGACGGTAAGAAACTGACGTTGCAACGCGCCTTTGAAACGACGTGTGGACAAGAGTTTCCGAAGAACTATGATTCGTATGCGCTTCGTAAGGCGTGTTTTCGTGGTGGGCTTACCTTCACATCTGCGCGAACTGCGAGTGTAGTGGTGGATAACGTCGCGTCGCTTGACGTGACCTCAATGCATCACGCTTTCATCAATGGCCGTAGATTGCCGGTGAAATTTGCGCCGACACCACCGGAACTTTTGCAGATAGCATGTGAAAGCATTGTAGACACGTCGCTTATTGATGTGCTGGCGCATTACGACGACCCGTTTCACATGGGCGTGCATGTCGCCGTGCGTTTCACGAATATAAGACTGCGCAAGGGTACGTGTTTCGACGCTTGGGGCATAGCGATTTGCCCGCGCTCGAAATTCGTGCGAACGCTACGCGCGGGCACCGATTACAGCAATAACGAGAGAGCGAAGACACAGGATAACAGCATACGCGCGCATGGCTATGTGGACACTGCCGTAAACCCAACATACGCGTTCGGCAAACTATATAGAGCAGATGAATGTGTATTACACGTTAACGAAATTGAATTGTGGAATATCGGACAGGTGTGCGACTATGACGAAATGCAAGTACTGTACGGCGAAAGTACCACTAAAACCATAATCCCACCGGATTACGTCACCTTGCAATCCAATATGCTTTTCGCGCGGAAAACCGACGTGAAAAACCTCATCAAGGGCTACACCGAAGGCGTGCCATACGCGGACGATATCCCCGAATCGATACCGGAAGGAATCGCCCACGACGCGAAGACAGGCGAACTGAGTATGAAATTCCTACAATCCTACTACGGTTCCACCGTGAAAGGGCAATTTAATGGCATCTATGGCACACAGGCGCAGGACGTAATGAAGGCCGATTATTGCGTGACGGGAGACGGCGAGCTGGAAGTGGACAGAACGACGATCTGCACACCCGAGAATTTCGCGGACAAACGCCCGCATACACCGCGCGTGCTGTACACCTACGGTATGCGGATTGTTGCCGGTAGCCGTATGCATCTTATTATTGCCATGATGCTCGTCTATGCGCGGTTGGGTGATAGGGTGACTGTGACGGGCGGCGACACGGACAGCCTCAAGATTCGATGCGATGCGGACGTGAGCGATGCCGATTTGCTGGAAAGTCTGCAACCGTTGCACGACGCGATCGAAACCGCTATTAATAGAACGATGCGGCGTGTGCGTGTCACCGCGCCGGATATGGCGAGCACGTTGGAGCATGTAGGTAAATTCGAGGTAGAGGACTGCGGCGGCACCACCCGATACACGAAGCATATGGAGCTGTGGAACAAAGCACGCGTGAGTCTCGATATGGGCGGACGCGTACATGTGACGTGCGCGGGATTGCCACGACCTGACGGCGCTTACACAATTGAGGAGTTTTTACATGACCTTATAGCGGGCGGATGTGATTTTGCCGAAGCCGTCGAAATGTCGCTTGGCTATGACGTGCTTGTGGGCTATGCCATATGCCATGCCTTGCAACGCAACCGACCGCACGTGTGGGACAGATATGTAGGCACCGTCACTGATTATCGCGGGGAGACGGCGCACGTGGACGTGCCCGAAGCGATCGGGCTATACCCGTCGGGGCGCTGGTTGGGTGAATCCGATAAACAGGCAAACGAAGAAAACATTACGTATCTGCAAACCATGTATAATAGACATGTGGAGACAACACCACGTGAACTTACATTAACGAACGGGAAACCAAGGATTGTGAGCATAGATGGCGAACTACTATTATGATCGACTCAGAACACAGATATTGCCGCGCAATGCTGACGTTAATCTGATAATCGGGGCGCGCGGCCTTGGTAAAACCTATGGCGTGCGTCGGTATATGCTGGAGGATTATATTAAAAACGGTATCTGCTTTGTTGAGGTCACTAGATACCGTGAGGAAAACAACGACGTAGCGGTGAATTATTTCGACCGGATAATAGAGGATAATATTTTTCCCGAATGGGAGTTCAGAGTACATAACAAGGTTGCCGAAGCACGTCGCATCGGTGATGAGGAATGGTGTACGTGCGGTTATTTTATTCCGTTATCATTGCAACAGCAGAAGAAAAAAAGTACTTATGTGCGAGTACGTAATATCTGCATGGATGAAATTATTATTGACACCGATGATCGCTATCACCGATATCTAAAAAACGAATACGAACAGTTGGCGAAACTTGTTGATACCGTCACGCGTGAACGCGCCGACGATACCGTATTGCGCAAACCACGAATCTTTTTGCTGGGTAATGCGTGCGATGCCTTCAACCCGTATTTTCAACATTATGACGTGCCCTTGGAACCTGAGTTCGGTTTGCAGTGGCTCGACGGTAAAACATGCCTTTTCGACTACGTGCGAGATGATGCATATGCCGCGCAGAAAACCAAGAACACCGTGGCCGGACGAATGCTGAAACACAATAGTGATATGACGGCTGGAAATCGGTTCGAGCACCACGACACCGATTTTTTGACGAAGCCGCACGCACACGCAAAATTGTCATATGTGATTCGATGGCTACACGTTGAGTATGGCGTCAGTATTGATCTACGATGTGGATACGTCTTTATCACCACGACATACGATAAGGTGGCACGTGTACCTTATTTTGCCGTGACAAGGGATGATAACCGGTTAAACTATCTCACTGCGTCCGTCGCAAAGGATATTATCAAGAATCTTACTGCATATTATGCTCTTGGATATCTGCGATACGACACGATCGAGACGCAACACGCTATATCCGAGATGTTGCGCGTATTCGGTGTAAAATGATCGTGGCATACCAAGGCGAGGTGTTGTGGCGAAGATGATAAAACATTATCGTTGATACCAACGGTTGACTCCGGCGACGATATGGCCGTGATCGGTAAACGCGCCGTCCATTGTCACGAATCATGTCGCACCTATGCTAATATTGAGCCGTACCGGCGTACATCGTACCGGTATGGCTCTTTTTCATATGAAAGGAATGATAATGGACGATGAAACCACCGAGGAAAGGGACACCGCCGAACGCGACGACCTCACCCCCGACGAAGCGCACCGTGCGGGCGAGTTCGATGACCTTCGGGACATGCTCACATCGATAACCGACAAACTCAACGACGCTCTCGAACGTATCGGCGCTATTGATGAACGCATTGATGGCATCTATGACAAGTTCGCCGATTCTGTCTCGCAGATGATCGAAAACGGTGCGACCGTCAGTGAAGACGATGCGGCGGAAGCAATAGCCGAAGCCGCCGCGAACGATCTTGAAAACCTTGATTACACGCTCTGAATAAACGAATAGGAGATATTTATTATGGCTGTAGACAACGCGACTATTTTGGATAAGGTGCGCCTTAAGGGCACCGACGATTACCAACAGCGCGTGCCGAGCGCCACGCAAACGGGCGTGGCGAACACCGCGCGATATCTGTTCGACCCCATGAACCGCCAATACCTGAATGATTGCGTATGGAGCATGGTTAACCGAATTGGCCTTACCGTGATGGCGCAGAATGAACCTTTTGAAAACATGCTCTCGATATTTAAAAAGGAAAATCTCTACTGGGGTTCGACCGTTCAGGAAATTGCCGTCAAGTGGATTAAGGCGCATGGATACAAGGACGATGCCGAAGACTTGCTTAAGATGCACCGCCCCGAAGCCGCCGTGTGGTTCTACGAAATGAATCGTAAAGACCAGTATCCAATTTCTTGGACTGACGACGAACTGCGTCAGGCATTCGTGGACGACTTCGGCCTGAACCGCTTCATCGCGCAGATTATGGAAACTCCCCGTAACTCCGATAATTACGATGAAATGAACATCATGTTATCGTTGATTAGTCACTACGAGCAGAATCTTGGTTTTTATAAGGTTCATCTTGATGCGGCACCGACCGATGAAGCGTCAGCCAAGACGTTGCTTAAGTCGTTGCGTGCGACTGCGGGGCGTATGCGTTTCCCGAGCACACAGTATAATGCTCTTAATGTAAACGATATTCCGACGTATGCTAACCCCCAGCAGATGGTGTTGCTTATCGAGCCGGAATATCTCGCATCGCTTGATGTTGACGGCTTGTCGGCGGTGTTTCAATTGGATAAGGCCGACGTACCATATCGTATTATTCAGGTGCCGAGCCTTGGCATTCCGGGCGCGGTGGCATTGCTTGTGTCTACTGATTGGTATCAGGTGCGCGACACTCTTTATGGCACCACCCAGTTCTATAACCCGCAGACGCTTACCAACACAATGTACTTGAACCACTGGGGTATCTATGGCGTGTCTCCCTTCACGCCATGCGCGCTGTTCACTACCGATGCCGGTACTTCCGTCAAGGTCGTCACGCAAACCGTGACGGGCTTCACACTGACCCCGACGACCGATACCGTTGCGGCGGGCGATGTGCTTCAGCTCACGCCGAAGCTCACCGCCAACGTCACGCCGACGGGCACCGCCATCGAGGTTGCGCCGAACGCCGCGACTTATGAGGTTTCGGCCACGCACGCCACCGCGGGCGAAACCGCTGGCGCGGCGTTCGATCTGAACGTGAATACCTTCGTGGACGATCAGGCGCGCTTGCATGTCCAGCGCGACGGCCTTACGAAGGGTGATGTTATCAAGGTGACGGGCACCGCGACATACATTAACCCTAACGACGAAACCACGGAACACACGGCCACTTGCACGTTCACCGTCGCGTAGTCTTCTGACATGTTAGAATCGGGGATATCGGAAAAACCGGTATCCCCGATTCTGTATGTGAAAGAGGTACATAAAAATGAAATTTCCGCACTTGGACGGTGCGACACCGTTCCCCGGTGCCGATGCGCACGTATACGAGCAATACACCAATGTCTATGACTATCACATGTGGACACCGAACACCAAGATCAAGCTGTGCCGTGTGAAGTGGCGCGACGATGGCCGCGATGCTGTGAAATTCAGGGACGATGGAGCGCGTGATACGTGGTTCGACGCATTGGACGGGGAAGCCGTGACACTCGATACCAGCATGTATATCGCACGTGCCGACACAGACGGCGTGAAGATACCCGTGCCGTACATGACCGCGCAACGCTATAACTACCTTGTAGTGGACTTCAGCGCGGATATCATGCGAACGCCCTTACAACAGACGGATTGCCAAACTCGTTATCATTATTTCGTCACGCGCATCACGGCGGAAGCACCGAACACCACCACACTCGTATTGCAACGCGATGTATGGATGGACTACATAAACACGACCACGATAAACGGTTTGCTATTGACACGTGGTCATGCACCGCTCACTGAGACGACACCGGCGAAACTTTTGGCGAACCCACGCGCGAAATGCCGCGATTTTACGTTGCCCGACGTCGATTATGGCAACGCGGCATCGAATATCAGGAAAAGCACGCCGTACAATCTGCAAAACGGTGCAAGATACATCTGTTTGGCCGCGACGTTTTCACCCGATCAACTGCAAGCCATGTGCGGTGTACGCGGTACGAACATCACGGACAGCAACCCGACATACACCAACAATGACGGAACGGTTAACGGTTTCGCGTGGGGTGCCGGAAACGTTTCCACGTTAAACGTCACCGGCGCGGGCACCGCCTATAATTCCGTCGATAATCTCACCGCAAGCAACGTGACCATGTACGCGCTCGAATCGTCCAAGATATCGGGCGATTATTTCGACACGCTTTTTACGTATTATCCACACATCATGTCGCAAATTACAGCGGTTTTCGTCGCCACCGCGAACATGATGCGACTTGGCAACACCGTCAGTGTGAACGGTGTTGAATGGTATACGGTCAGCGGAACGCGAACGAAGCTAGCTAATATCGATTTAACTACGGATGATTTTGGATACACCACCGAATACGCTCGAATAACACGCTTGTATCTTGCGCCTTATGCGCACTTGGAGATCAGCGACAATATCGGCAATAAAACACGTGTCGAAATAGCGGACTGCGGGCACCTCTCGGTGCAATCGGTCACATCACTCAGCTATCCGATATTGCGACAAATAGCATGGCTTGACGGTATCGGTGCCGACGGTGATACGTCCATTAGTATTAACGCAATCAACGGCGCTAATGTCACCGCCGACGTGCCGAACGCGGACGTGCTCAAAACGCTTATATCGCACGACATACCAACCTACGCGTTGCAACGTCGCGCGATCGATGCGCACCGTGCCGATTCGTATAATCGAGAGGTTGCACAAGCACGCGAAAACGCCATACTCGCGTATGAAAACGGCGCACGTACGAACAACGTCAGCCGTGACAACACCGCGCGCACAGGACAAACAAGCGTTGCGAACACCGCAATCGCAAACGGATTGCGTAGCACGACAACAGCTAATGCAAATCAAGCCGCAACAGACATAACAACGCGCGGAAACACCAAACTAGATAACGAACAGAAGTATCAAAATGCAAAAATAAACGCCGATTTATCAGAAGATTTGGCAGTCGCAACCGCGTCATATGTCACCGGGCAAGAACAAGCCGCAATGACCAACGTCACTTCAACTCTTGGTAGTCTCGCCACAAGCGCAATATCGGTTGGCGCGGGTTTAGCGGCAAGCGCGGCTACAGGCGGTGCCGCGCTACCGGCTGTAATCGGCGCGGCGGCGGGGCTTAGTTCCGGTGTGATAGGTGTTGGCACGTCAAGTTATAACGCGGCGATTGCGTTGACCAATAATCAACTTGTGTACACCGCGTCAAGCAATGCGGCATCCAAAAAAGCAGCCAACGCGTTGGAATACAACGCGGGACTTATTGCACAGGCAAAAAGCTACGCCACGGATAGCACGAAACGTTCCAATCAGCTCAACACCGATAACACTAATGCGTCTAACACGGCCAATACGACAATAACGGCCGCAAGCGTCAACACGGCGAACACGAACGCCGTCGCATCACGTAATCAGAGTGTGGACAACGCTAAACGTGTCATGATAAACACGCGTTCCAACGTTAACGCCGCATGGCGCGACTTGCTCAACCACGCCGCGCAACCGGTGGGCGCGTATGGCGGCGACAATTTCAAACAAGCTACAGGTCTTGACACACTGACCGTTAAAGTCGTCACCGAAGACAACGGCGCGATAGCGGCGGCGGGTGACTACATGTTGCGCTACGGGATCGCAAGCAACAAACTGTACAACAATCCGAATCTCACACCCTGCAATCACTTTACGTATTGGCAAGCGGGAGACGTGTGGCTGACCAACAATCTCGCCGGAAACGACGCGCTCGATACGATACGGGAGCGATTGACCGACGGTGTTACAATTTGGATTGACCCCGACGAAATCGGCGGCGATTATCTCACCGCTAATCTCAATCAGTAAAAGGAAAAGACATGGGACGCAAACGAACCCACAAGCAACCCCCGACACGTGCGGGACTGGGCGAAAAAGGTTTGCCGGTGTGGCAACAGTCGCAACAGATCAACTCGCAAGCGTATTTTACGGCATATTCACAAATGCTCAATATCGCGTTATCGCGCTTCAAATGGCTTAACTTACCGAAGACGTGCAACGCGTGGTTTCTTGAATACAATCTGTTGTACTACGGTTATGCCACTATCGCATACCCACACAGTAAGCCGGGCGTGTTCTTCTCCACGCAAGCTGTCGTCAACTCTAATTTCAACGTCTATTATCGTCCGAAAAAATGGACTTCATACGGTATTAACGGTTGGCATTTCGACGTGGACAATTCCAACGGTGTATTCATCTACGCCAACAAGGCGCGCACACCATTGGTGCCGACGCTCGAATTCTTCGCGCATGAGATAGAAGACTTGTACATGACGCGCCGTCAGAATCGTTTCCACCAAAAAACACCGTTTATTCTTGAGGTTCCCGCGGGTCAGCAAACGGCGGGTGTAAACGTGGTTAAACAGATATCGGGCGGTGAAATGGCGATCATGGCAACCCCCGGTTTTACCGATAGCATGAAGGCGCAAGTGTTAAAAACAGGTGTCGAATATATCGGTATGGAATTACAGACCGATATACAGAACACTTGGAACGCCTTCTATCAAGCGTTGGGCATCAAGAATCTACCCATGAAGATGGAACGTCAGACAGCGGACGAAATAAACGACTACGGCGAACCAACCGATCTTCGCGCGCTGTCCGAGCTTGAGGAACGTCGCGCCGCGTGTGACGTGCTCAATACCCGTTTCGCAAAATACCTAGACAAGCCTATAGAGGTGGTGTGGAATCAGGACAATATCAGCAAGAACTACGATTACATGACGAATCTTCAAGAACGGGAAGAGAGCGACAATGACACTATATGACACGATACCGGCATACGAGCCAAGCGAACCGTGCGACGATTTTCACGCCGTCGCTACGATCACGTTGGGTGAACTGCTCACCGGTGGCGGTGTTGACTGGACACAGCCGGAATGGTCGTGGCGCGACGATGCCTACAATGATGCGCAGTATGCGCGTTGTTGTCGCAAGATAGAAAACCGTTATTATGATCGTGAATTAGGCGTAATGCCGCCGAGCAGATGGCGAAGGCACCTCATGCGTCTAATAAACGAATTTATGCCGGTGCTGAAACCGCTCTACGATCTTGCGGACGGCAACCCGGGCATGTTCCTAGCGGATGCCGACACGTGGCACAAGATGCGTACCGTGTTCTCGGACTTTCCGGCCACGCAATTGCAACCGAGTCAGGATTACGCAAACAATGCCACCGATACGCAGTATGAAACTATTGTCAATGGCAATTACATAGACAAGATAAAGGCGATACGGCAAGGCGACTACGTGGATATCGACGTGCTACTATTGGAGCATCTAGAGGAATGCTTCAGCCCCTTGTGGACGGTGAACATAAACAACTATTAGGAGGTAACACATGTTCCCACTTCCTTTGTATAGCGTATGGCCATATACGCCGGTCATACCCGCGTTCTACTGGAATGCCAAAAGCACCGAAGAGATAATAAAATATCTAGCGTGTGAATACGACCATATCACCGCATATTTCGACAAGATCGCCACCGATATAAACAACACGCTAGCCGACTATGATGCGCGCATAAAAAACATCGAATCGCACATAAACGACTACGCGATGTCCATAGCACAAATACAGGAACAGATAGAACACATAGGAGACACACAGCTAGTATGGAACGTTACAAAGGGTGCGTATACGGATAGTAAAACCGCGCTTCGTGATTTGTACCGCGAACTAGCGGTGTATGGCGCGCGTGTCACACAGATAGCCGATATCAACACCGACAAACTCGCCGAACACCGAACCGACGAAACATCCGCAATCGGTAATCTTACCATATTCAATGACACCACACCACGTGTCACTAATCCAACCACCGGCGACGAATACGCGCCACTCTCATGAAAGGAAGCATCATGGTTAACACCACTAATTATGAACTGGAAAAGTACGAAGCGGGAAGTTCAGCAAATCTACTTGACCAATACAACGGATCAATGGATAAAATCGACGCGGCGCTAAAAGGCGTCAGCGATAAAGCGGACTTAGCATTGCACAACAACGTGCTACCGGACGGCCTAGCCGCATTCATAAAAGCGTTAGGCCTGACCGGAACTAACGCGCAAACACTTGGTACCACTCTCAATCACATATTAAACCGTACCGGCACAGAAATATTCACCGCCGCCGACCTCGGCAAACTCAAAAAAACCGCAGAGGGCTATCCAATTCCACCGACCAAGTAAAGGCGTGCACTCATGGCATCACAAACACCGTTTTATCATTTGCCACTTTACGAAACTGGCGACCTAGCAGACCTACGCGACGGATACAACGCGGCTATGCGCACACTAGACCGCGTAATACACCAACTAAAAGTACAGGAAGAAATAAATCACCCTACGAACCTACGAAAGGGCAACTAACATGACCGACTACACAACTAACTTCAATCTAGAAAAATATCAGACCGGCGATGCGGCCAACCTCAATGACCAATACAATGCGTCAATGAATATTATCGACGATAACCTTTACAAAATCAACACTAACGCCAACACTGCGGGCGGTAAAGCCACGCAAGCGTTAGAAACAGCGCAAAACAACAACAAAAATCTGACAGCGTTAGGCGTAACCGACACCGAAACCGCGACACAACTCAAAAACAAAATAGACACAACCGCAACAAACCTCACTGCCACAACCGAAACCGCGAACAACGCAGCTAACAACCTAAACGCATTAGGTGCGAACACCGTAAAAAACGCGACCAATCTAAAAAACCGTATAAACGACACCTATACAAAAAACGAAAGCGACAATCGATATGTACAAATACCGGCCACACAAGATACGCTAATCGCAATCGGTGATAGCTATTTCGAGGGTTTCAGAACAACTAACCCAACAACCGATAGCATGATAGTAAAAGCGGCGCAAAAACTGGGCTTGAAATGCAACAATTACGCAGTTGGCGGTAGTGGTTTCATCACCGGCACGACATTCCTACAGCAATTGCAACAAGCTAACAATGCGACAACCGACAAGACTAAAATCAAATACGTTGTAATCGGCGGTGGCCGTAATGATGCATACAATACGTTAAAGGAAAGCAACGTTACAACAGCGCTCACCTACGCTAAAACCAATTTCCCATATTCAAAAATCGTTTTTATACCAATGATGTTCGACAACACATGGCCTACGCGTGATGACGGCCAAAAATACGGTGTCATGTGCGCCGGTGGCCGCAACGCAAACGTGCTCACCGTCAAGGACGCGCCCTCATGGGGTCTATACTATTACACCGGAATGACAGACATACACCCCAACACACAGGGTTCAGAAATATACGCACAATACATAGCAACCGCAATTCAAACTAACGCAACCGCAATGCCACGCGTGGAACGTCATGTTGACGTAACACTTCCAGGCATAACAGACGGTACACTATCAGTATTCATTAACGGGCTAGACATATCCTACGTATTCCGAGGCAATAAAACAGAATGGAACCAAAACATTTTCGCCACCGTAAACAAATCAAACACTTGGGGCGCATGGAGTATGCTAATGGGCTTTCTCGATGACGGCACACCACTCAAACTAAAATTCGACGGTATGAATTTCAGTATCATAAACGTGTTAAATGGTACAGGTAAAGCTGGCATTGTCAATTTCACATACAATATGAATATATTCGAACACAACTAACAAATAACAATTAACCCCGATAGGTTTTTCCCTATCGGGGTTTTATATCACCGGTTTTATTTTATATCATTCAACCTCATCGTCAATTGTGACAACATATGAACGACAAACACCAACTTTATCACTACGACATACAAAATCACAATCACAATCACCATACATAATTTCAAGAACCGTAGTAAGAGCCGATGTAAACGTGACCACACTATCATCGACGGCACCACAATCAGCAACCGTGGTTTTAAACAAATCATCAATATCGACTTCATAAACATTATCAGGTTCAATCTCGGTTACATAAGCGTTAACTTTAAACATTTTCATCACTCCTATTTTTTCAATAGTGTTTTTTTGATATCTCAAATATAGCACACGCAAAAACATGACACGCCGCAACCGCACCGCTTCACCGTGCGCACATCCGCGTACCACACCACACAACACATGTCAACACAGCACGGCGTGTCGGGTGCATCATCACCGCTTAATGGGAACCATTCTCAATATGGAGTGTCTAT
>OHSI01000993.1_pt1 | contig 16009 bp, 12 predicted proteins | sample 1578641 | NCBI WGS metagenome assembly OHSI01 (sample SAMEA3879535, study PRJEB24766) | human gut metagenome | biome: human-associated habitat; feature: feces | place: USA | collected 1985/1987 | reverse complement strand
AAACGACGCTCAAAGAAATATCGGAGATTTTAGGCAAGGAAACGATAGACAGCTTCAACACTTCCGAAACAAGGGGGCGGGAGCTTTCGCATGGGCTGAACTATCAGAAATTGGGAAAGCAGCTTATGACGGAAGATGAAATCGCAGTCATGGACGGAGGGAAATGTATCTTGCAGCTACGCGGGGTGCGCCCGTTCTTTTCGGACAAATTCGACATAACGAAACACCCGAAATACAAGTACCTATCCGACGCAGACCCGAAGAACGCCTTTGACATGGAAAAGCACCTTAAACGCCGCCCCGCCATTGTCAAGCCCGACGAGGTTTTTGACTATTACGAGATTGACGCAGCAGACTTACAGGAGGACGCAGACCATGAGGAAACGTAGCGCAGAGGAAAAACAAAAGCAGCTTGAACGGTTTTTAATGAATGTTGCGGAAGCCGCCGACGCTGCATTATGGGAGTATTGGCGGGAAAAGGAAGCGGAACACCGCCGTTTTGCAACGGAGTATGTCACGCGCCGGGGGCTTATCCCTCAACAGTGACAGCATGGCAGACCGCCGGGGAGGGGGGGACAGGGGAAGCTACACTTCCCCTACGCTGCCTTGCGGCAGCTACCCCTTTGTGAACTTGCGGGAAGCGAACACCTTGCTATGCAAGCTATTCACTTCCCGCAAGTCTGAATAATACCCGTCCGGCAGCACAGCGGGACACCGAAAGGAGGAATCGAAGCAATCACATATATCAATATCGGCTACATGATACGCGCCCCTACTTTCCGGCGCAGCACACAGCGGCAGGAGCCGCACCCCCCTACAACTGAATACCGCCGCGCCGCAGAACTTACGCAGCGCGGGGACAGCCGCCTTTACCAGAGGGCGGTTTTTTTATGCGGCGGCATACGCTGACCGCCTTTTGTCCGCTTGCCGGACAGCCGCAGACGCGGCAGAAAGGATTTATTTATGGCATTTTTCAATAGCGCAGTAGACGTTTTGCAGACCCTTGTTGTAGCACTTGGAGCCGGGCTTGGTATCTGGGGCGTTATCAATCTCATGGAGGGCTACGGCAACGACAATCCGGGCGCGAAGAGCCAGGGCATGAAGCAGCTTATGGCGGGCGGCGGCGTTGCCCTTATCGGCATGACCCTTGTACCGCTGCTTTCCGGCTTGTTCGGTTAAGAAGCGCGGGTAAAGGCTTATGCAGAGCATACTTGACGCGATTAACGAATGGATAAAGGAAATCCTCATAGGAGCCATAAACGGTAATCTGTCAACTATGTTCGGGGACGTAAACGAGAAAGTCGGCACTATCGCCGCAGAGGTAGGGCAGACCCCGCAAGGGTGGAACGCAAATATATTCTCCATGATACAGACCCTTAGTGAGAATGTAATCGTACCCATTGCGGGGCTTGTCATTACCTACGTCCTATGCTATGAGCTTATCAGCATGGTAACGGAAAAGAACAATATGCACGACGTTGACACTTCCATGTTCTTCAAGTGGGTGTTCAAGGCGTTTGTGGCAGTCTACCTTGTGACGCACACCTTTGACATCACTATGGCGGTGTTCGATATGGCGCAGCACGTTGTTTCCGGCGCGGCGGGGGTAATCGGCGGCAGCACAGAGATTGATGTTGCCGCCGCCCTTGCTTCCATGCAGGACGGGCTTGACGCTATGGAAATCCCCGAACTGCTCTTACTTGTCATGGAAACAAGCCTTGTGAGCTTGTGCATGAAAATCATGTCCGTACTGATAACCGTTATCCTCTACGGGCGCATGATAGAGATTTACCTTTACTGTTCGGTATCGCCTATCCCGTTTGCAACAATGACGAACCGGGAATGGGGGCAGATAGGAAACAACTACCTCAAATCCCTGTTCGCTATCGGTTTTCAAGGCTTCCTCATTATGATATGCGTCGGCATTTACGCGGTTCTGGTAAACAACATGATAATAGCGGACAATCTGCACAGCGCGATATTCTCCCTTGCAGCCTATACCGTTATCCTCTGTTTCTCCCTGTTCAAATCCGGCGCACTGGCGAAGTCGATATTCTCCGCGCATTAGCGGCGTGTCAAGGGCAGGGTGGAGATTTTCAGAGCGAAGCGGCGAAAATACGACCCGACCTTGACGCGGATAACCCCCATATAATACGGGCGGGCAAAGGGCATAGATTGACCTTTGCCTTGATTACCCTTATGGGAAGTTACAGCAACACCAAACCCAGAGAAAGGAGGTTTTCACTTGGCGTATGTACCCGTACCCAAAGACTTATCCAAAGTCAAGACAAAAGTAGCGTTCAACCTTACCAAACGGCAGATTGTATGTTTTGCGGCGGCTCTCCTGTTCGGCTTGCCGCTTTTCTTTCTGCTCAAAGACAGCACAGGCACAAGCCTTGCGTCTATGGCTATGATTGCCGTCATGCTGCCCTGTTTCCTCTTTGCCATGTATGAGAAGCATGGACAGCCCCTTGAAGTGGTGGTGAAGAACATCATTCAGACGAAATTCATAGCCCCCAAAGAACGACCATACAGGACAGACAACTTTTATTCCGTCTTAGAACGGCAGAGAAAACTTGAAAAGGAGGTATCAGCGATTGCAAAAGGAAACACGAAGAAACAGCGCGGCGGGAAGCGCAAAGCCTAACCCGCCCCGCAAGCTCACCCGCGCCGAGAAAAAGCAGATTGCGGAAATCATCAGACAGGCAAAGGGCGACGGGAAAGCGCACACCGCGCAGCAGACAATCCCTTATATCCAGATGTACCCGGACGGTATCTGCAAGGTTACGGGACGGAAATACTCAAAGACCGTCGCCTTTGAAGATATTAACTATCAGCTTGCACAGGCAGACGACAAGACCGCCATTTTTGAGAACTGGTGCGACTTCCTCAACTACTTTGACGCTTCCGTTTCGGTGCAGCTCTCTTTCATCAATCAGGGGACGCAGCGCGGCGAAGCGGAAAAGGCGGTCAATATCCCGGCACAGGAGGACGCTTTCAATTCTATCCGCACAGAATACCGGGATATGCTGAAAAACCAGCTTGCAAAGGGCAACAACGGGCTTGTCAAAGCAAAATATATCACCTTTGCCATTGAAGCCGACAGTCTGGGCGCGGCGAAATCCCGCCTTGCCCGTATCGAAACGGACGTACTCAACAACTTTAAGCTCTTGGGCGTGTCTGCCCGCCCCATGACAGGCTATGAACGCCTTAAAATGCTGCATGGCATTTTCCACCCGGAGGGCGGGCAGTTTGCCTTTGATTTTTCATGGCTTGCCCCGTCCGGGCTTTCCACAAAGGACTTTATCGCCCCGTCCTCTTTCCGTTTTGGCGAGGGGCGGTATTTCCGCATGGGGCGCAAAATCGGCGCGGTTTCATTCCTTGAAATCCTTGCGCCGGAATTAAACGACCGTATCTTATCTGACATTCTGGACTTGGAAACGGGCGTTATCGTCAATCTGCATATCCACAGTATCGACCAGACCGAAGCCATAAAGACAATCAAGCGGAAAATCACCGACCTTGACAAAATGAAAATCGAAGAACAGAAAAAAGCGGTACGCAGCGGCTACGACATGGATATTATACCGTCCGACCTTGCCACTTTCGGCAGCGAAGCGAAGAATCTCTTACAGGACTTGCAGAGCCGGAATGAAAGAATGTTCCTCTTGACGTTCCTTGTGGTGAACATGGCAGACACAAAAAGGAAACTGGAAAATGACGTATTCGCGGCGGCGGGCATTGCACAGAAGAACAACTGCGCCTTAACCCGCCTTGACTACCAACAGGAAGCGGGGCTTATGTCCTCTGTACCGCTTGGGGAGAACCTTATCCCCATTCAAAGAGGGCTTACCACGTCAAGCACCGCTATCTTTATCCCCTTTATCACGCAGGAGCTTTTTCAGACGGGCGCGGCTTTGTACTATGGCTTAAACGCCCTTAGTAACAACATGATACTCTGCGACCGCAAGCAGCTAAAGAACCCCAACGGCTTAATCTTGGGTACGCCGGGAAGCGGGAAATCCTTTGCCGCCAAACGGGAAATGACAAACGCTTTCCTCATTACCGACGACGACATAATTATCTGCGACCCGGAAGCAGGTGCGACACGTTCCTAACTGAAAAGGTTAGGCGTGGAGCCAAAAGATAGATGGAAGATTGAAAGGAGCTTCCGAACAGGTTTCATAGAACTAATAAACCGACAGGTGGAATGAAGGGGTAACACCCTGAAACGCCTGCTCTAATCCTCCGAACGGCGAAAGTAGATGATTAAGCGTCGAAATGGTCGTAAGCTCGGTGAAGTCGGTTGAGAGCATACCCTAAAGACACTTTTTTTAAGTGGTACAGGAACAGCGAACCAGAGGTGGTCGAGTATGTGATAGACCGGGAGTCTATGGATATATATGGTTAGAATCTTGCGTAGAACAATACGCACGAGGCGAACTCTCGAACGTACGGGTCTAAATCGGGTATTAGTCTAACAGGCTAATCTCACCATCGTGTGAGGGCTGTGGGGATAAGTAAAACTCTGCCTTTATGAAAGTCCCTATACCGTTACAGGCGGTATCAAGCAGACAGGCTTATAGAGAGAACCTAACTATATCCAATACAGATAGGTTTATTGGAACGTGGTAAGCCGATAACGCAGAGGCTTAATTCCTGTGAGGCGTTGGCAAGGAAAATGAACTTCATATAACTTGCCTTAATATCGGTGAAGGTGGTGGCACAGTACCTGTGAAACGGTGATAACAAGCCGTGGAGGGATAGCCACCAGTCAAAATTTACAATAAAGTTATTTCACAAACTGAATAAAATTTATTCTGCATAAGGTTCGAGTATGACTAAGAGAGGCGATAACTTCAAAGTTACTTGGAGGGATGCCGACTTATGGCAACGAAAGAACGCAAGCTGAAAAAGCAGAAACTCCGTAACAATGAGTATTACGGAACACAGGAAATATTTGATGACTTATATGCCCAAAGCCAATCGGGGCACATCTTTCAAGACTTGCTAAAAGTTATTGAAAGCGAAAATAATATCCTTCTGGCATACCGCAATATCAAGAAAAACAAAGGAAGTAAAACTCGTGGTACCAACGCAACAAATATAGTTGATATTGGTAAAATGGGAAATTCCGAAATAGTTTCGTATGTCAGAAAAAGATTGGCTGATTTCAAACCCCATTCTGTTCGCAGAGTGGAGATTGAAAAGTATGACGGCAGAAACCGTCCGCTTGGTATTCCCACGATTGAGGACAGGCTGATACAGCAATGTATCAAGCAGGTATTGGAACCTATCTGTGAGGCAAAATTCCATAAGCACAGCTATGGTTTTCGTCCGAACAGAAGTACCCACCATGCTATTGCAAGAGCGATGTTTCTGTCCAACATAGCTGATTTTCATTTTGTCATTGATATTGACATCAAAAGTTTCTTTGATAATGTCAACCACGGCAAGCTGTTAAAACAGTTATGGGCATTAGGGATACAGGACAAAAATCTGCTGTCAATACTGTCAAAAATGCTGAAAGCCGAAATTAAAGGCATAGGCATACCTGACATGGGCGTACCGCAGGGCGGAATACTCAGTCCGCTACTATCAAACGTAGTTTTAAATGAACTTGATTGGTGGATTTCCAGTCAATGGGAGACGAATCCGCTTAAAACAAGGTATATGTCGAGACCATATTACAAAGGAAATGGAACGCTAAAAAGAGTTTTCATTGTGCGATACGCAGATGATTTCAAATTGTTCTGCCGAAAACGGTCAGACGCCGTAAGAATGTTTGAGGCAACAAAAATGTGGTTAAAAGAGCGTTTGGGTTTGGAAATAAACGAAGAAAAATCACATATCGTCAATCTCAAAAAGAATTACTCGGAATTTCTTGGGTTTAAGATGAAACTACGTCCGAAAAGCGGTAAATGGGTAATCAAGTCGCAGATGACAGACAAGGCTATCAATAAATGTAAGGAAAATATCAGGAATCAGATACACAAGATGGGTGCAGAACCCAATCAGTGGAGCGTTATGAATTTTAACGCCGCCATATTGGGATATCAAAATTATTATAATTGCGCCACTAACGTGTACATTGATTTTGACAGAATTGCCTTTGATGTCAGAAAGACACTTTTATGCAGAACAAAAAGTCACCGAAGCAAATCAGGGCTAAGAAGCAAGTCATTTCAAAAGTTTTATGGTGAGTTTACGGGTAAGATATTTAACGTATGCGGAATTGCACTATATCCAATCAATGGCGTAAAAACAGTACCGCCGATGTGCTTCCCAAATGGAATATGCAATTATACAGCAGAAGGTCGAAAGAAAATTCATTCCATGCAAAAAGTCATTGACCCTCAAATACTGCAACTACTCTTGCAAAACCCCATTAGGGAAAGGAGCGCAGAACTCAACGATAACCGCATATCGTTATATGTTGCTCAACGCGGACGCTGCTACATTACAGGTGAACCGCTTAGGTTTGGTGAGATGGAAGTACACCACATAATACCTTTGCATATGGAAGGTACGGATAAATACGAAAATCTTACTATTATTATGAGTGATGTACATAAACTTGTCCACGCCGTAGACCCCGAAATTATAAAGAAATACTTGTTAAAGCTCCAAAATATAACTATTAATTTTCAGCGATTAAATAAATTGCGTAAAAAAGTTGGCTTATGTGAAATTAATGTATAGGTAAATTTTGATGGGGCGCGTGGTGATGGGAAACCATCACGCCACGTGCTAAGCGGGGGAAAAGCTGGAGATTACTTCAAAGGCTTACCTATCGCAACAGTATTTTTCCCTTGTGCAGCGGCTTGACGGGCAAGTGATACGGTTATCGCCTACGGGCAAGGGCATTGACGGGAAGCCCCAGTATGTGAACCCTATGGATATTAACCTCAATTACAGCGAGGACGACAGCCCCCTTGCGCTGAAATCCGACTTTATCCTCTCCCTCTGCGAGCTTGTCATAGGCGGCAAGGAGGGCTTGCAGCCCGTCGATAAGACCGTCATTGACCGCGCTGTTAGGAACGTGTACCGCCCTTTCCTTGCAGACCCCGACCCGGAGAAAATGCCTATCTTGGGCGACCTCTACAACGAGCTTTTGAAGCAGCCGGAGCCGGAAGCGGCGCGTATCGCGGCGGCGTTGGAGCTTTATGTTTCCGGGAGCCTTAACGTCTTTAACCACAGGACGAATGTAGAGCTTTCAAACCGCCTTGTCTGCTTTGACATCAAGCAGCTTGGGAAGCAGCTCAAAAAATTAGGTATGCTCATTGTGCAGGACCAGGTATGGAACCGCGTCACCGTCAACCGGGCAGAAAGGAAATCCACCCGGTATTTTATGGACGAATTTCATCTTCTCTTGAAAGAGGAACAGACCGCCGCCTATTCCGTTGAAATCTGGAAGCGTTTCAGAAAATGGGGCGGCATACCCACAGCAATCACGCAGAACGTCAAAGATTTGCTTGCTTCCCGCGAAGTGGAGAATATCTTTGAAAACTCTGATTTTGTCCTCATGCTCAATCAGGCGGCGGGCGACCGGGCTATCCTTGCAAAGCAGCTCAACATCTCCCCGCAGCAGATGAAGTATGTCACCCACACCGAAGCGGGCGAGGGGCTTATCTTCTACGGGAACGTGGTGCTGCCCTTTGTAGACCGCTTCCCGAAAGACACCGAGCTTTACCGGGTAATGACGACGAAGCCGGAGGAAGTGGGCGAAGCATGAACGGGCTGAAAACTGACACAATCATCAACCGGGACGCGCTCTATGCCTTGCGGGAGCTTCCAGAGGAAAGCGTACACTGTTGCGTCACAAGCCCGCCCTACTATGCGCTTAGGGATTACGGGCTTGATATGCAGATTGGGCGGGAGGACACGCCGGAGCAGTACATTGACAGGCTGACCGAGGTTTTCCGCGAGCTGCGCCGGGTACTGCGTTCTGACGGTACGCTCTGGCTGAATATCGCGGACACCTACTGCGGCACAGGAAATAAAGGCTACCATGCAGACCCGAAGAACCCGAAAGGCAGAAACGGACAGCAGATTGCAAGAAACAACCGCGTTTCCGGCTGCAAACAAAAGGACTTAATCGGTATCCCTTGGCTTTTAGCCTTTGCCCTACGCGCTGACGGGTGGTATTTACGGAGCGACATTATCTGGCAGAAAGAAAACCCCATGCCGGAGAGCGTGAAAGACCGCCCTACCCGCTGCTATGAACATATCTTTCTGCTTACGAAGTCAAAGAAGTATTTTTATGACGCAGCCGCCATAGCCGAGCCGTTAGCCCCCACAACGGCGGCGCGGTACCGCACCGGGCGCAGCGCGGGACAGAAATATGCGGACGAAATACCCGGACAGGGGAAAGTACAGGGGCTTAACCGGGCGCGAAGCGGCAGCTACTACGACGAAGCCCTCATGCCGACCATGCGGAACAGGCGGGACGTGTGGCTTATCAATACCGTTCCCTACAAGGGCGGGCATTTCGCCGCGTTCCCGCCAAAACTTGCCGAAACCTGTATCAAGGCGGGCTGTCCGAAAGGCGGCGTTGTGATAGACCCGTTCTTTGGAAGCGGCACCACCGGGCTTGCAGCGAAAAGCCTTGACCGCCGCTATATCGGCATTGAACTGAACGCCGAGTATTGCGCCCTTGCAGGGGCGCGGATTGGAGGTGGTAACACTTGAAAGACCCATTAAAGCCCCGTGACAAAATCACGCAGAAAATGACCCGCGACGGAGCTATCACAGAAAATCAAACGACGGGCGAAACAGAACGTATCAGCAAACGGACACAGGACGCAGAGTTACAGAAAACGCCAGAGCAACAGGCAGCACAGGACGCAGCGCAGCTACAAGGTGCAGCTTCCCCGACTTCTCCCTTGCCCCATGTGCCGGGAGCTGCCCCCAAAGCGGACACAGGCAAAACGGAGCGCGTCATGGAGCATATTGAAGCCGCCCATACCCGTAAAGCGTCTAAAAAAGCGGTACGAAAGGCACAGGCAGAAGCTACCGCCGGGACGAAATCTTCCCGGCTGCAATTTACCGACGAGGAACGCGCTGCCCCGGAGCTTGAAAAGTATATCAAGAAATCCGATAAAGCCGCCGACCGCTTGGATAAGGCAAAGGCAGCTATCCCCAAAGAAAAGAAACTGGTAAAAGAGCGCACCTTTGACGAAACCACCGGGAAAGGCAAGACCCGCCTGCACTTTGAGGAAAAGGACAAACCGCCCGGATTTAAGGAGAAGCACAACCCGCTATCCCGCCCCACACAGGAAGCCGGGATTTTGGTACATAACAAAATCCATTCTGTCGAAAAGGATAATTCCGGAGTGGAGGGCGCACACAAGAGCGAGGAAGCCGCAGAACGGGGATTGAAGTACGGGGCGCGGAAAATCAAGCAGGGCTACCGCAACCATAAGCTGAAACCCTACCGGGAAGCGGCAAAGGCTGAAAAAGCTGCTTTCAAGGCAAACGTGGATTTTCAGTATCATAAGACCCTGCATGATAACCCACAGCTAACCAGTAACCCTATTTCCCGTTTTTGGCAGAAACAGCAGATTAAAAAGCAGTATGCAAAGGAAGCCCGCAATACTGCAAAGGGTATCAAGGGCGCAGCGGAACGCACCCGCAAAGCGGCAGCCAAAGCCGCCGAGAAAACGAAGCAGACAGCGGCGTTTGTGGCAAGACACCCGGCGGGCGTGGCAATCGCTGTCGGGGCGCTGCTACTTTTCATTATGCTTCTGTCCGGGCTGTCCTCTTGTGGTGCAATGTTTTCCGGCACGTTAAACGGCGTGCTTGGAACGTCTTATACCTCCGAGGACAGCGACCTTGTGGAAGTGGAAAATGCCTATGCCGGACTGGAAAGCGGGCTGCAAAACGAGATTGACGCTATCGAAAGCACCCACCCCGGCTATGACGAGTACCGCTATGACCTTGCAAATATCGGGCATAACCCCCACGAATTAGCGTCCTATCTGACCGCAAAATACCAAAGCTACACCCGCGCCGAGGTACAGAGCGAATTACAACGGATTTTCAATCAGCAATACAAGCTGACGCTGACCGAGGAAGTGGAAATACGCTACCGGGAGGAAGAACGCACCGACACATGGACAGACGAGGACGGCAACGAGCATACGGACACCTATACGGTACAAGTGCCTTATGAGTATTACATCTTAAACGTCAAGATGACGAACACCCCGCTATCCACCATTGCGGAAAATAATCTGCCCCCGGAACAACTGGAAATGTACCGGGTGTACTTGCAGACAAGCGGGAACAAGCCCCTTATCTTTGGCGGCGGCTCTCCCGACACTTCCGCGTCCGAGGATTTAAGCGGCGTGGACTTTGTAAACGGAACGCGCCCCGGTAATACCGCTATCGTTGACCTTGCAAAGCAGCAAGTCGGAAATGTGGGCGGCTATCCGTATTGGAGCTGGTACGGCTTCAACTCCCGCGTGGAATGGTGCGCCTGTTTCGTGTCCTGGTGCTACGGGCAAATGGGACTTTCCGAGCCGCGCTTTGCCGCCTGCCAGTCGCAGGGTATTCCGTGGTTTACCTCTCACGGGCAATGGGGCGCGCGGGGCTATGAGAACATTGCCCCCGGTGACGCTATCTTTTTTGACTGGGATTTAGACGGAAGCGCAGACCATGTAGGGCTTGTTATCGGCAGGGACGCAAACCGCGTTTATACCGTGGAGGGCAATTCCGGCGACGCCTGCAAGATTAAGAGCTATCCCCTTGACTATGCCTGTATCAAAGGGTACGGGCTGATGAACTGGAACTGACACATTTTTGAAAATCGAAAGGAGAAAAAATTTATGGCAATGAGTAAAATCGAAAGAATTGAAAAGGAAATCCAAAAGACCCGTGAGAAAATCACGGAGTATCAGAACAAGCTGCGCGGACTGGAAGCACAGAAAACCGAAGCGGAAAACCTTGAAATCGTGCAGCTTGTACGCGCTATGCGTCTGACCCCGCAGGAGCTTACCGCTATGCTTTCCGGCAACGGTATTCCGGGCATTGCCCCTATGCCCACAGACTATGACGAACAGGAGGACAATGCAGATGAAGAATAAAATCCTTGCAAGCATTACCGCACTTTGCGCCGCCCTTGTCCTTGTGGGCGGCTTTTCCGTTACTGCCTACGCGCAGACCCCGACAGAGGAAACCGACGACAGCGGCGTAATCGTGGAAACCGAACCGCAGCCCCTTACCCCGGAGGGCAACATGACCCTTGTGGACGACATCGACGGGGACGCTGCCGAGGATAAGCAGTTTATCGTCGTGAAAAGCAAAGGCGGCAACTATTTTTACATTATCGTTGACCGGGCAGCCGAGGGCGAAAATTCCGTCCACTTCCTAAATCAAGTAGACGAAAGCGACCTTATGGCGATTATCGGGGAGGAACAGACCGAGCAGCCCCCGGCTGTCTGCAACTGTACCGAGAAATGCAAGGCGGGCGAAGTAAACACCGCCTGCCCCGTCTGCTCCGCAGCCATGAATAACTGCACAGGCAAGGAAGCCGAGCCGGAAGCACCCGCAGAGCCGGAGAAACCCAAAAACAGCATGGGCGGGCTTCTCATTTTCCTTGTTGTGGGACTTCTTGGCGGCGGCGCAGCCCTCTACTACGTTAAGTTTATGAAACCGAAGCAGAGCGTAAAAGGCGGCACCGACCTTGACGAATTTGATTTTGACGAATACGACGAGGACGAGCCGGAGGAAGAAGCTGACAGCGCAGATACCGAACAGGAGGACGAGGAAGCATGAAACTTGTGATTTGTGAGAAGCCCAGCGTCGGGGCGGCGGTTGCCGCCGCCCTTGGCGTTACGGGCAGAAAAGACGGATATATCGAGGGAAACGGCTACCTCATTTCTTGGTGTATCGGGCATTTGGTACAGCTTTCCGAAGCTGCCGCCTATGGGGAACAGTACAAGAAATGGAGCTATGACAGCTTACCCATTCTGCCGCAGGAATGGCAGTACACCGTAGCTACCGACAAGGGAAAACAATTCAAAATCTTAAAAGACCTCATGCACCGCGCCGACGTTTCGGAAGTCGTGAACGCCTGCGACGCAGGACGCGAGGGCGAGTTGATTTTCCGATTTGTCTATCATCAAGCGGGCTGCAAGAAGCCCTTTACCCGTCTTTGGATTTCCTCAATGGAAAACGAAGCAATCCGAAGTGGCTTTGACAATCTGAAGGACGGGCGGGAATACGACGCCCTCTACCATTCCGCACTATGCAGGGCAAAGGCTGACTGGCTTATCGGCATTAACGCGACCCGCCTTTTCTCCTGCCTGTATGGAAAGACCTTGAACGTGGGGCGTGTGCAGACCCCGACCCTCAAAATGCTTGTAGACCGGGACGCTGCGATTACAGGCTTTCAGAAAGAAACCTACTACCATGTGCGCCTTACTCTCCCCGGCGCAGAAGCGGCAAGCGCGAAGATCTGCGCCGCTGATGAAGCAAGCAGACTGAAAGCAGCCTGCGAAGCGTCGGCGGCTGTCTGTACTTCCCTTGTGAAAGAAAAGAAAACCATTGCCCCGCCGAAGCTCTTTGACCTTACCAGTTTACAGCGGGAAGCAAACCGTATTTACGGGTACACCGCGAAGCAGACCCTTGACCTGGCGCAAGCCCTCTATGAAAAGAAGCTCTTGACCTATCCGAGAACGGACAGCGCATTTCTGACCGACGACATGGGAGAAACAGCGACGGGCATTATCAAGGTGCTTTGTGAGAAACTTTCCTTTATGGAGGGCGCGGATTTTTCGCCGGAGATTGCAAAGGTGCTGAACAGTAAAAAGGTATCAGACCACCACGCAATCATTCCCACTATGGAGCTTGCAAAGGCTGACCTTACCGCGCTGCCGGAAAGCGAGCGCAATATCCTGACCCTTGCCGGGGCGCGTCTGCTTATGGCAACCGCAGAGCCGCACGTTTACGAGGCGGTAACGGCGGTTTTCTCCTGCGCCGACCATGAATTTACGGCAAAGGGAAAGGCGGTAATCGCTGCCGGGTGGAAAGAGATTGAACGGCTTTACCGGGCGACCCTCAAAAAGAAGCCGGACAGCGACGACGAAAACGAGCTTGTGTTAGATGTGCCGGACTTTTCCGAGGGGCAGACCTTTGAAAATCCGGCGGCAAAAGTGACAGAGCATGCCACCACGCCCCCGAAGCCCCACAATGAAGCAAGTCTTTTGTCGGCTATGGAACGCGCCGGGAATGAGGACACCGACCCGGACGCAGAACGCCGGGGGCTTGGTACGCCTGCCACCCGCGCCGCCGTCATTGAAAAGTTAGTCAAAGGCGGCTTTGTGGAGCGCAAGGGCAAGCAGCTATTTCCCACCAAAGACGGCACAAACCTTGTCTGCGTCCTGCCGGATAGTCTGACCTCTCCGCAGCTTACGGCTGCATGGGAAAACAATCTGACGCAGATTGCAAAGGGCAACGCCGACCCTGCCGCTTTCATGCAGGGAATTGAAGCAATGGCACAGGAGCTTGTAAAAACCTACGCTTCCGTGTTGGGTGAGAAACAAGAGCTTTTCAAGACAGAAAAAACAGAGATTGGGAAGTGTCCCCGCTGCAAGTCCCCGGTCTATGAGGGAAAGAAAAACTACTACTGTTCCAACAAAGAGTGCGGCTTTACCATGTGGAAAAATGACCGCTTCTTTGAGGAACGTAAAACCGTCTTTACCCGGTCGATTGCCGCAGCACTCTTAAAATCCGGCAAGGTAAAAGTCAAAAAGCTGTACTCTCCGAAAACAGGCAAAACCTATGACGGAACGGTACTTTTAGCTGATACGGGCGGCAAGTATGTGAATTACAAAGTAACCATTTCAAAGGACAAAGAACTTGAATAGCAAGCATAGGAAGCGGGTACCCACTTCCGTAAAATCCCTGCCACTCTAACCGAGCTTGGCGGGGATTTTGCTTGTTGGGAAGTTTCCCAAACCCTCTAAAAATCCTCAAAAATCTTTGGCAGAAATGCGGGCGCACCGTAGTAGGACTATGTAACCACAAACGCAGCGTCCGCGCTGCCATACGCGAAAGGAGGTTTTACACATGGCAAGTTTGCGCGACAGCGTAAAGGACTATCAAGAGGAACTTAGGGACGGTATTGCATGGGTAGCATTTTGGAAAGAGGGACGTTCATGGAACGCCGAGCTGTTTCATCTTGAAGTGGACGGTACTTTAGAACCGTTTGACAGGAGCCGGTTAGAGGAAATCAAGGCGGCTGACCCCGCCGCCGTTATTCTAAACGGCTACTACTGCGGGCATTTAGGCGAGAATATGAGCCTTGACGAGCTGACCGCCGGAGTGCGCCACCACTACAAAAACGGCACAAATGACGTTGCCGGATTTATCGAAGCCCACGACGACAGACTTCCCCCGGAGCTTATCGAGGAAGCAAAAGCCGCCGCCCATGCAGCGGGGCTTCCCTTTTCCGAAAAGCCCTACCGGGACGGGGAAGATTTTGACCCTTATGTATTTGACGGGAGCATGAGTATTGAGGACTACGAGCTTATGCACCGCATGATTGAAAAAGAAAGGAGCGAGCAAATGGACGAATGGAAAACAGGTTATTCCTCATACGACCATGACAGACTGGAAGCCGCCGACAAGATGAAGATTGAGCGCGGTATCTATTTTGACACGAAAGGCGCGGATATTTCCCCGCTGACCGCCTTACCTCTTGCCGAGCTTGTGAAGCTGCGGGAGGAAAGCGCGGCTGCGGAGCAGACTGTTTTTGAAAATCTGAAAGTACAGGCTTCCGCATGGGAGGAACAGGCAGGAAAGACCCTGCTATTTGACAAGGCGATTGAGTATGCGAGAATACCCGAAGTGAAGCATACGGCGAACAAGTGGCAGGACGAGGACAACGACCGCCACACCATCAGCAACCGGGTATATAAAATGAGCTACCATGTGTATGAAAATACCCGCTACGACAAGGCAGCACAGAAATCTATCCCGTATTCCTATACGCTGTCTTGGAACATCTACACCAACAGCCCCCACGGGTACGGACAGGCGAAAATCGCCGGACAGGACAGAAAGGTATTTGCTGACCGGGCGGCTATGGAAAAATATCTGAATGGGCGTATCAAGGCGTATGAAAAACTTTTTACGGAAATCTCCCCGGCTATCCCGCCGGAATACGCGGAACAGTTTAGGGTAAACGGGCAGCTCTTACCGGGCTACACCGTAGAGGGCGAGGAAATCAAGCAGCCCGCCGCCGACATTCCCGCCGCTGCACCGAGAACCGAGCCGGGACAGGAAACGGAACAATTTGCAATCCTGATTGACAGCCGCACCCGCTTTGAAACGGGAGAACCGGGCGGCTACTGGCTTTCCATGCCCGCCACAAAGAAAGAACTTCACAAAGCTATGCAAAGCGTAGGCATTACCACTGACAATCCGCAGGATTTTTTCATTCACGGCTACTCTGACCGGGAGGACAGGCACATTGCCCTGCCTTATGACATGGTATGCGCGGCACAGGTGGACGAGCTGAATTTTCTTGCGGCACGACTGGAAACCCTTGACGCTGCCGGTATTGCCGCGCTGAACGCAGCCACGCAGCGAAAGAACGGTTTTGAGAATATCGGGCAGCTCATTGACTTTACCTATAACGAGGACTTTTTCGTGCATATCCCCGAAGTACATAATCCCCGCGAATTGGGCGATTATTACCTTAACAAATCCGGCATGGTGCAAATGCCCGCTGAATGGAAAAACAGCATTGACCCTATCGCCTTTGGACGAAACGCCGCCGCGCAGGAAAAAGGCAGCTTTACGGAATACGGCTATCTTGTGGAAAGCGGCGACGCATGGGAGAAACACTTTGAGGGGCGCGATGTGCCGGAGGAATACCGCATTATGAGCTATCCGCAGCCGACCGTCGAACGGGACGCAGCCCCGGCAGTACAGACAGCAGCTATTCCCGAAGCGCAGCCGCAGGAGCCGCGCCCGGTTATCCCTATCGTGCTGACGAGCG